>Ga0208849_1001334_pt1 | contig 17544 bp, 14 predicted proteins | sample NGESurdeep072012_10_FD_184470 | JGI IMG/M metagenome (GOLD analysis project Ga0208849, IMG submission 184470) | Arctic peat soil microbial communities from Barrow, Alaska - NGEE Surface sample 53-3 deep-072012 (SPAdes) | ecosystem: Environmental > Terrestrial > Soil > Wetlands > Peat ...
CGGCGGCGGCCCACGCCACCCCGAGCAGTGCCGAGCGCGTCGGCGGCCCGGCCGGGCTCACGCCTCACCTGCGCCGGCACCGGCCGCACCGCCACCAGCGGCGCCAGGGGCGTGCCCGATCGAGCGCGCCGCGACGTGCTCACCCTCTTGCCAGCGCGCCATCGTCCACAACAGGTCCGACAGCCGGTTCAGATAGGGCCCCACGTGCGACCCCGATGCCAGCGACGCGCCGCCACATTCCCGTTCGGCTCGACGCACGACCGTGCGGGCCACGTCCAGGGCGGCGGAAACCCGGTTCTGCCCCGGCACCACGAATTCGGCCGGCATCTCGAAGCGCTCGTTGAGCGCGTCGATGTGGACCTCGAGGGCGCCCACCATGGCATCGGTCACGAGAGACGTCCCTTCCACGAGCTTGTGACGGTTGTCCGGGGCTGTGGCCACCTCGGCCATGAGCACCCACAGGTCGCGCTCGAGGCTCAGGAGGATGTCATCGAGCTCCGAGCCCGGCTCGGCTTCGGCGCGGGCCAGGCCCAACACCGCTTGGGCCTCGTCGACATCCCCGTTGACCTCGATGGCCGGCGAGTCCTTGCGGACGCGACCCCCGTAGTAGAGCCCGGTGGTGCCGTCGTCGCCCTTGCGTGTATAGATCTTCACCACGGCGCCGCATCGTAACCCGCTGCCCCCCACCCACCGACGGCCCCCGCCTCTGCACCTCTCCCCGGAACTCCCCGGGCGACCGCATCCCGGCCTCGCCAGGAGAGAGAACTCGACCACTGGCCGTAGACTGTCGGGATCGTGGCCCCGACCGTGGAACCCCATCAGGCACCGCCTCCCGTACTGGCGCACGGCGCCATGGCCATGGACGAGCGAGGCGCCGCCTATCTCGAGGCTGCCCGGGAACGGGTGGTCATCTTCGACGGCGCCATGGGCACGAGCCTGCAGCTCGCCGACCTGAGCGCCGAGGACTACGGGGGCCCCGCCCTCGAGGGGTGCAGCGAGGCGGTTGTCCTGCACCGCCCCGACGTGGTCAAGGCCATCCACCGCTCCTTCCTCGACGTCGGGGTCGACGTGGTCGAGGCCAATGCCTTCGGGGGGTTCGGGGTGGTGCTGGCCGAGTACGGCCTGGAGGACCGCGTCGAGGAGATCAACCTGACCGCCGCCCGCCTGGCCCGCGAGGCCGCCGACGAGGCTGCCGGTGACGGTCGGCCCCGCTGGGTGGCGGGCAACCTGGGCCCCGGCACCAAATTCCCCACCCTGGGCCAGATCCCCTACCTCACGTTGCGCGACGCCTACCAGGAGCAGGCCGCGGCGCTCATCGCCGGCAGCGTCGACCTCATCCTCATCGAGACCGTCTACGACCTGCTCCAGGCCAAAGCCGCCATCAACGCCGCGAAGCGCGCCATGGTCGAGGCGGGCCGGCGCGTCCCCATCCAGGTCCAGGTCACGATCGAGCTGACGGGCCGCATGCTCCCGGGCACCGAGGTCGGGGCGGCGCTGACGGCGCTCGACCCCATGCGGCCCGACATCATCGGGCTCAACTGCGCCACGGGCCCTGCCGAAATGGGCGAGGCCATCCGTTATCTGTGCCAGCACTCACGCCTGCCCGTCTCCGCCCAGCCCAACGCCGGGCTGCCCTCGGTGGTGGACGGCAAGATGCACTACGACCTGACGCCGGACCAGCTGGCCGACCATCTCGAGCGGTTCATCACCGAGCTCGGCGTGAGCGTCGTGGGTGGCTGCTGTGGCACCACTCCCGAGCACCTCCGGGCCGTCGTCGAGCGCTGTCGTGACCTGGTGCCGGCGTCACGGCCGGCGGCCTCGATCGAGCACGAGCCCGGGGCGGCGTCGATCTACAGCAACGTGGCGTTCCACCAGGACACCTCGTTCCTAGTGGTGGGCGAGCGCACCAACGCCAACGGGTCCAAGAAGTTCCGTGACGCCATGCTGGCCGCCGATTGGGACAGCACCGTCGCCATCGGCCGCGATCAGGTGAAAGAAGGCGCCCACGTGCTCGACGTGTGCGTCGATTACACCGGCGCCGACGGCGTGGCCGACATGACCGAGGTCGCCAGCCGCCTCGCCACCCAAGCCAGTGTCCCGCTCATGGTGGACTCGACCGAGTCGCCGGTCGTCGAGGCAGCGCTCATGTGGATCGGGGGCCGGCCCATCCTCAACTCCGTGAACCTCGAAGAGGGCGACGAGCCTGGCACCCGGCTCGACAAGTTCCTCACCCTGGCCCGCGAGTACGGCGCGGCGGTGGTGTGCACATGTATCGACACCGAAGGCCAAGCCCGCACCGCCGACTGGAAGGTGCGCGCCGCCGCGGCCATCCGCGACATCGCCGTCGACCGCTACGGCCTCGAGCCCTCGGACCTCATCTTCGACCCTCTGGTGCTGCCTCTGTCGACAGGCATGGAGGAGGGCCGGCGCGACGGCATCGAGACCCTCGAGGGCACCCGCCGCATCAAGGCCGAGCTGCCCGGGGTGTTCACCATCGTGGGGCTGTCCAACGTGTCGTTCGGGCTCAACCCCGCAGCGCGCCACGTCCTCAACTCCATGTTCCTCCACGAGCTCGTCGAGTCCGGCCTCGACGCCGCCATCGTCCACGCGGCGCGCATCATCCCGTTGTCGAAGATCGACGAGCGCGCCCGTGAGGTCTGCCTCGACCTCATCTACGACCGCCGCACCGAGGGCTATGACCCCCTCCAGGTGCTGCTCGGGATCTTCGAAGGCGTCTCGGCCACCGCGGCGGTGACCGAGGACCGCTCGGGGTGGACCGTGGAGCGTCGCCTCGAACAGCGCATCATCGACGGCGACCGCAACGGCCTCGAAGACGACCTGGCCGAGGCCCTCGGATCGGGCCACGGGGCGCTCACCATCGTGAACGACTTCCTCCTGGCCGGCATGAAGACGGTGGGAGAGCTCTTCGCCACGGGCGAGATGCAACTGCCCTTCGTACTCCAGTCGGCCGAGACCATGAAGGCCGCCGTGTCGTATCTGGAGCCGTACATGGAGAAGGCCGACCAGGGCGGCAAGGGCACCGTAGTCCTGGCCACGGTCAAGGGCGACGTCCACGACATCGGCAAGAACCTCGTCGACATCATCCTCACCAACAACGGCTACGAGATCGTGAATCTCGGCATCAAGGTCAACATCAACGAGATGCTCCAGGCCGCCGAGGACCACAAGGCCGACGCCATCGGCATGAGCGGCCTGCTCGTGAAGTCCACCCTCATCATGCGCGAGAACCTCCAGGAGATGAACACCCGCAACCTGGCTCACATCCCGGTGCTGCTCGGAGGGGCTGCGCTCACGCGCAACTACGTCGAGCGAGATCTCCGCGACGTGTACGAGGGCCGCCTCTTCTACGGCAAGGACGCCTTCGAGGGCCTGCGCACCATGGACCGGCTCGTCGAGATGAAAAAGACGGGCGAGGAGGACCCCGCCTACGGGCGCGAGCAGGGTGGGCGCAAGCTGCCGCCCCGCAAGTCGCAGATGCCGATCGACGAGACTGTGCCGGCGCCGCCCCGTGCCCCCACCGTGGTGGCCGACAACACGGTGTTCACTCCCCCGTTCCTCGGGTCACGCGTGGCCAAAGGCATCCCCCTGGATGACATCGCGACCTATCTCAATCTCACCGCGCTGTTCCGCAACCAGTGGGGATACCGACCCGAGCGCGACCACCAGGGCGTGGCCGAGGCCGACGCCGAGTTCAAAGAACGCGTCAGCGCCGAGCTGCGCGAGGAGCTGGACAAGGCCAAGGCCAAGGACCTGCTGGTGCCCCAGGTGGTGTACGGGTTCTACGCGGCGAACGCCGATGGCAACGACATGGTGCTGTGGACCGACGAGACACGGCGCACGGAGCTGACGCGCTTCACCTTCCCGCGCCAGAAGAAGGAGCCCTGGCTGTGCATCGCCGACTTCTTCCGGTCGATCGAGTCGGGAGAGCCGGACTACGCCGGATTCCAGGTCGTCACCATGGGGTCGGCGGTCTCGGCGGAGGCGGCGCGCCTGCACGCCGACAACCAGTACGTCGACTACCTCAAGCTGCACGGCCTCGGGGTGGAGATGGCCGAGGCCCTGGCCGAGTACTGGCACCACCGCATCCGTGAAGAATGGGGCTTCGTCGACGAGGACGGACCCACGTTGACGGGGCTGTTCCGCCAGCAGTACCGGGGTGGGCGCTACTCGTGGGGCTACCCGGCGTGTCCGGACCTCGAGGACAACGCCAAGGTGGTCGAGTTGCTGGGCGGGGATCGCATCGGCGTCACGGTCAGTGACGGGTTCCAGATGCACCCCGAGCAGACCACCGACGCCATCATCTGCCCCCACCCCCAGGCCAAGTACTTCGTGGCCTAGGCGCAGCACGCAGCGCCGCCCCGCGCCTGCGCTACGCGCTACAGCGGTCCCCGAGCCACGGTTGCTGGCCGTCGAGGGCGAACAGCGCCACGGCCAAGGTGTCCTGTTCGGGTTTCGAGGCTTGGTTCGGGGGCACGCCGATCAGATACAGCAGGCCGGCGGCCCGGGCCGCGAAGTTCCACGTCGACTGGCTGAACTGGAAGGCCCCCATGTACATCCCGTTGGGTGACACTGCGCCGTAGTTGCCGCGCGACTCAGCCTGCACGACACATTGCAGGAACGGAGGAAGCGTCGGGTCCCCGATGGCGGGACCCGGTGCCCCGCCCGTCGTGCCCCCGCCGCCCGGCCCGGCCTTGGTCCCACCATGCCCCGGCTTTGACCCACCCCTCTGTGCCGCAGCCACCGCGGCCGCGGCGGCGGCGTCGGCGGCGCCGGTCTGCGCGGCTACCGCGGCGGCGAGGCGGCCGCTGACGAGGCTCTGCGCCGACTGCATGGCGAGCTCGGTGTCGTTGGCCTGGCCGAGTGCGGTGGCCTTGGCCGTCTGATCCGACTGGTCCTTGGCCTGTTGTTGGTGCAGCGCCGCCTGCTGAGCCTGCAACGAGGCCTGTGCGCTCTGGAGCTGGTCCAGCGCGTTGTTGATGTTGCCGGTGGCGATGGCGTCGTACTCGTTCGCCGACTGCACCTCTTCCGCATTGCCCTCGAACAGCGCCGCATCCGCCCCGGTCAGCGCTCCACCGTTCATATAGGACGTGATGGCGAGCTGGCGCACCTGGACTGTGTCCGCGCTGTACTGCTGCTGGTCCTGTGCAATCTGTTGGTCGACCTGCGCGATGGCCTGCGCGTCGGCGGCGACTCTCGCCGACGCCACCGAGTACTGCTGCTGGTACGCGTCGATCTCCAACTGCTGTTGCACCAACTTCTGTGCGATCGCCTTCGCCTGGGCCTTGAGAGCGCCGACAGGATCAGCTGCGGCGCGCTGCGGAACGAGCACCGTCAATGAGCTCGTTCCGACGAGAGCAGAGAGGAGCGCGACGGGGACGATGCGCGCTGCCCGCCATTGTCCGCCTCGTCTCCCCGTCGCTGTGAACCAGGCACGAGGCACCCTGCGAAAGTAGCTGTCAATGGGGGTATTCACAAACCAACACCGTTCTCACGCTGGGATCGAGGCGTCACTCGTGTTGCAACAGCCTCGGATGTCCCACGGTTGGGCCAGGATGCGCCCACGCGCCCAGAGTGCATCTACCGGTGCGCACAGTTGTGCGTCCATCGTGCGAAGAACACACCGAGGACGGGTACGGTCCGAACAGCAGCCGTTGTTGCTCATGCTGCGCGCCCGACGCTGGGGCACCCAGAACCGGAGGCATCTCATGGCAGTCCAACTGCACCAACGTCCCTACGATTGGCGACAGAAGACCGTGCAACTGGCGTTCGAGCTGGAACGTGCCCACGCCACCATGGAGGATCTTGGTGTTGCGCTGGACAAGGGTGACGACGCCTCGTCACGGCACATGGCGAGGTCGGCCCACGAAGCAGTCGGCTCCATCGGGTATGCCGTCAAAGCGTTGCGTACCGAACAACCGCCCGCCGAGCAACTGGACCCGCCCGATGCCATCGGGTCGACGCTGGCCATCGGGGGATCGGGAGTTGCCACCATTGCGCTCGACGTGATGGTGAGCGCCATGCTGGCATTGGCCGCCACCGACGACGGGGACGAGACCGACTTCCTCATCGGCGCCTGCCTGGACGCCGAGAGCGCCTACGAAATGAGTGCCGCGGTGGTGGCGGCCGCACCCCGGCGCGACGTCCGCGACATCCTCGACCTTCGTCGGGCCTACGACACCCAAGGGTCGGTGGCGTTGCGAAGGAAGGTCATCAAGGCACGTCCGCGCGTCAACGAGATCCGCAAGCGGGTCACCGGCGAGGCTCGGGCCTCCTGACGGGGTTGCCCCCCATCCTCCCGGTCGTATGGTGTGAGGCGTGACCGGTAAGGAGCTCGTAGCCGCCTTTGCGCAGCGACTCGAGGGCCGGGACTGGGCCGGCCTCGCCGAGCTCCTCCATCCCGACGTGGTCTACGAGATCCCCCAGACCCGCGAGCGCATCCGGGGTCGCGACCGCTACGTGACGTTCAACGCCGAGTTTCCCGGGGACTGGCATCTCGAGCCCCGCGTGGTCCTGGGCGACGAGCGAAACGGCAGTCTGCTCTTCCGGTGGAGTCTCGCCGACGAGTCGTCGCTCGCCGTCGCCTTCTTCGAATTCGACCGCGGCGTCATCACCAAGGTCACCGATTTCTGGCCAGAGCCCTGCGAGCCTCCCCCGGGTCGAGAGCACCTCGTCGAACGCTGGTAGGCAGCTCGTAGGCGGCGCGGCCCGGATTGGGTGCTACCACCAACCCGCTAGACCGGCTGGCTACCTTGGGCGCGGCTCCGAGGTGGGCGACACTGGGACCAGGAGGTGGTCTTGGGCGCGGTCAGGTTGATCTTTGGCGCGGAGCTTCGCCGTCGGTGGCGCGCATGGCTGATCCTGATTGTCCTGATCGCCGTCGTGGGCGGATTGGCGCTCGCCGCCACCGCGGCCGGGCGCCGCACGGCCAGCGCCTTCCCCCGCTTCGTCGACGCCCACGGCTACGACGTCCTCATCTACAACTTCGACCCCTTGCCGCAACTGGCCACGCTCCCCGGCGTCGCGTCGGTCACGCCCGCTGCGGTCCTCGGCAACGACAACATCAGCTGTGCCTGCACCCACGACATCAACACCTCGAACCTGACCTTGCAGGCGATGTCGGCGCGTTCGCTTCATCGGGCCGTGAAGTTGGTGGCGGGGCGGATGCCCAATCCGTCGTCGACGAACGAGCTGTTGGCGTCGTACAACCTGGAACAGGACTTCGGCATCCACGTGGGGTCGGTACTGCGTGTCCCGTTCTACGCCGCCTCACAGAAACAGGCGCTGCTCAACGGCGGCAATCCGCCGGCGAAGGGGCCCACGGTCGACTTCCACGTCGTGGGGATCGAGCAGGCCGAGAGTGAATTCCCCACCGGAGAAGCTCCCTCCTACAACCTGTACGCGCCCCCGTTACCCGCGTACCCGACTTTCGCCTATCAGTACCTCATTCGGCTCCACAATGCGACCGACCTCCCCCGCTTCGCCGCCGCCGGCGCCGCGCTGCATCCGGTCTTCACCCAGAACCAGGACACCATCGCCGCCGCCGTGACGACGTCGATCCATCCCCAGGCCGTGGGGTGGTGGGTGCTCGCCCTCCTGGCCGGGTTGGCGGGTCTGGTCGTCATCGGCCAGGCCCTCGGTCGCCAGAGCGTGGTCGAAAGCGAGGAGTACCCCACCCTCGCCGCCCTGGGCGTGGAACGACGCCATTTCGTGGCCCTGGGGACGGCCCGCAACACCCTCGTGGCCTTGGTGGGGGGGCTCGGCGCCGTCGTGATCGCCTTCGCCCTCTCCCCCCTCACCCCGGTGGGCGAGGCGCGCCTGGCCGAGCCCTCCACCGGACTTTCCTTCGACGCGCTCGTCCTCCTCGCCGGCGCGGCGGTGATCGTCGTGCTGGTGCTGATCTTGGGTATCTGGCCCGCGGTGCGCGCCTCCCGGGCGCAATTCGGCGAGGACCGCGCCCGGAGCACCCGGCCTTCGGTCATCGTCGGCCGGGTGGCCGCCATCGGAGCCCCGCCCAGCGCCGTGATCGGGGTCCGCCACGCCCTCGAAAAAGGGCGCGGTGCCGCCACCGTTCCGGTAGGCACGGCCCTGTTCGGCACGGTGCTGGCCGTCATGGCCCTGTGCGCCACTGCGGTGTTCGGCGCCAGCCTGTCGCACCTCACCGCCACGCCTGAGCTGTACGGCGACGCCTATCAACTGTTGATCTCCAACCAGCAGGGATCGGGCAACATCGCCGGTGAGGTGACGGGCCTCGAGCACAACCCCGCCGTCACGGGGATCATGCTCGGCACTAGGAACGAAGTGTCGATCAACGGCATGAGCGTTTTCACCGTGGCGGGCGAGGCCGTGCGTGGACCGCTTCTGCTGTCAAAGGTCACGGGACGCCTGCCGGGTCGTGACGACGAGATCGCGCTGGGCTCCACGACGCTGCATCAGGTGCATGCGCATGTGGGGTCCGTGGTCCGAGTGACCGTGCAGGCGCAGGCGGGCGGCATCCGCACGGCCTCGATGCACGTGGTGGGGACGATCTCGTCCTCCGGGCAGTTCGGCCTGGGGGGCTTGGGTGGTGGCGCGGCGGTCACCCTCGACGGCTACCTCCAGGCCGCGTGTCCTACCGGCCCCAACGCCAGCACGTGCCGGCGCGCTTACGAAAAGAGCCAGGCCGTCGCCGTGCTGGCCAGTGTGGTGCCGGGAGCGAAGGGACAGGCGGCCGTCGCCCACTTCCTCCGCCTGTACTCGGGCGAAGACGCCAAGCGACCCAGGGTGCCGACGTCGCTGGTCAACTTCGGCGAGGCCGTCAATTTCCCCCTCATCCTGGGCTTCATGTTGGCCCTGTTCGGCGCGGCCACGCTCCTGCACCTGTTGGTGGTGAGCGTGGCGCGCCGGCGGCGCGAGATCGGGTTGCTCAAGAGCCTGGGGCTCGTGAATAAGCAGGTAGGCGCGGCAGTGTGCTGGCAGGCGACCACGGTGGCGCTGGTGGGGATCGTCGGCGGAGTCCCGCTCGGCGTGGCCCTCGGACAGTTGGTATGGAAGGCGTTCGCCACCAACCTCGGCGCCGTTCCCGTGGCCACGGTGCCCGCATGGCTGATCGCCGTCCTCGCCGTCGGGGTCGTCGTCGTCTCCAACCTGTTGGCCGTCGTGCCCGCGCTCGTGGCGGCGCGGTCCAAAACTGCCGGGCAGCTCCTGCGGACGCAGTAGGCCAAGAGCCGAAGACCGCACCCCGGGTAGGGTTGAGGTCGGCTACCGGACGACCGGAGGAGCATCTCCCTTGGATCCCTACATCGTCCTGGGCAGTGCCGTCATCGGCTTCCTGGTCGGGATGACGGGCGCGGGCGGAGGGGCGCTCATGACGCCCATGCTCATCTTGCTGTTCGGGGTGAAGCCCTCCATCGCCATCTCCAGCGACCTGGTGGCGGCCGTGGTCATGCGTCCCATCGGCGCCGCCGTCCACTTGCGCAAGGGGACCGTGAATCTGCGCCTGGTGGGATGGATGATGACGGGATCGGTCCCCATGGCCTTTCTGGGTGCGTATCTCCTCCACCTCATCGGCAATGCCAAAGCGGCCGAGCACAACGTGCAGATCGCCCTCGGTGCCGCCCTGCTGGTCGGCGCGGCAGGCATGGTGCTGCGCGCCGTGCTGGACCGTCGCGCCGGTCACATCCGCCGAGGTGTGGTCCACGACCTCACCCTCCGACCCCTACCCACCATCGCCATCGGGATGATCGGGGGGATCATCGTCGGGATCACCTCCGTCGGGTCGGGCTCGCTCATGATCGTCTTCTTGCTGTTCCTCTATCCCATGATCGGAGCCAACCAACTGGTGGGCACCGACCTCGCCCAGGCCGTCCCCCTGACCGCGGCGGCGGCGCTGGGCGCACTCGCGTTTGGTCATGTCGAGCTGTCGGTCACGACCTCGCTCATCGTCGGGAGCGTCCCTGCGGTCCTCGTCGGTTCGTTCCTGTCGTCGAGAGCACCGGACCGCTACGTCCGGCCCGCCATCACCTTCGTGATCCTGGCCTCGGGGCTCAAGTACGTCGGGGTAGGGACCACGACGCTCGGCTGGGTGCTGTGCTCGGTCCTTCTTGTGGCGGCGGTCATCTGGCTCGCCCACACCCGGCCCTGGCAGAAAGAGGCTTCGCCCCCGGTGCATGTGGGAGAAGACGACGGCCTGTCGACCGTCCCGACGGCCCCGGGCTAGGAGGTCCCGCATTGACCGAGCAACATGATGCCATGCAGCGCATCGCCGACCAGGTCGGTGTGGCCCTCGAGGCAGCCGACCTGTCCGCCTACCGTGAGCTTCTCCACCCCGACGTGCGGTGGGGAGCGCCTGACGCCAAACGACCGTCGTGTCGGAACCGTGACCAGGTCCTGGCTTGGTACCAGCGCGGCCGGGAATCAGGAGTCCGGGCCTCGGTGACCGAGGTCGTGGTCCTCGGTGACCGTCTCCTCGTCGGCTTGACCGTCCGTGGCAGGCAAGAAGAGCACGAGGACGGCGGCGCGGCGCCACGGTGGCAGGTGCTGACCGTCAGCGACGGCCGCATCGTCGACATCGTCGGTTTCGATGACCGGGCCGAGGCTGTCGCCCGAGCAGAAGCTGGAGCACAAGCAGGCGCAACGCCGGCGTAGCCTCCGGCCCCGGTCAGCAGTCCGCCAGGTCAGCAGTCCGCCGGGTCAGCGGGTGGGCGCAGCCTTCACAGGGTCAGGGTGGCGCCGCCGTCCACCACGATGGCGGCCCCGTTCACGAATCCGGCGTGAGCCGAGCACACGAAAGCCACCACCCGGCCGAAGTCGGCGGGGTCCCCCATGGGCGCCCCGCCCCCACCACCCAGCTGCTGCATGCGCTCGGTGGCATGCGGGCCCGGGCACACCAGATTGAGGGTGACGCCCGAGCCCTCGGCGGCGAGGTCGGCCGCCGCGGTCTTGGCCCACGCCCGCAGGCCGCTGCGCGCCGTGTTGGACAGCGCCAGCCCGGGAATGGGTTGGACGACCGAGTACGACGTGATGCAGCACAGTCGTCCCCACCCCCCGGCCCGCATGTGGGGCAGCGCCCCACGCACCAGCCGCACCGCAGACAGCAGGTTGCCCTCGATGGCGGCTCGGATGGCGTCGTCGTCGAGATCCAGTGCGTTCCCCGGCGGTGGCCCCCCCGAGTTGGCCACCACGATGTCGAGCCGCCCGAACCGCTCCACCGCGGCGGTGACCAGACGGTCCGGGGTGGCCGGATCGGTCATGTCCGCCACCAAGCCGAGCACGTCTGCTCCGCGCGACGCCAACGCCTGCTCGGTGTGGCGCAGGGAGTCCTCGTGGCGCGCGCATAGCACCAGCCGCACCCCGTCGTCCGCCAGCGCCTCGGCGGTGGCCCGTCCCAACCCCCGCGAGGCGGCGGTCACGAGCGCCACCTTCCCGGCGATGCCGAGGTTCACGCCACGACCACGAGCGAATGGTCGACGGTGTTGAGCGGGACGGCGCCCTGTTCACCCACGACGACGATGTCCTCGAGCCGCATGCCGAAGCGCCCCGGGAAGTAGATGCCGGGCTCGATGGAGAATGCATGTCCGACCACCAGCGGCGTCTCGTTGCCCGCCACCAGGTAGGGGTCCTCGTGTTCCTCGATCCCGATGCCGTGCCCGGTGCGGTGGATGAAGTACTGCCCCAGGCCGGCCTCGGTGATCACGGCGCGCGCCACCGCATCCACGTGCGCGGCGGTGACCCCGGGCCGCACCGCATCCACGGCGGCCTGCTGCGCGGCAAGGAGCACGGCGTAGGTGTCGCGCACCTCGGCCCCGGGCTCCCCCGCCGCCACGGTGCGGGTGATGTCGGAGCAGTACCCCACGTCGTCGTGCAGCGCGTACTCGCCCCCGAAGTCGCACACCACCGTGTCGCCCTCCCCGATGACCCGCGCCCCGGCGTCGTGATGGGGGCTCGCCCCGTTGGGCCCGCTGCCCACGATGGCGAAGTTGACGCGCCGGTGCCCCGCGGCCAGCAGACCGGCGCCCAGGGCTTCGGACACCTGGATCTCGCTCCGACCGGCCAGAGGGATCTCACCTTCTTGGAGCACGGCCGCCACGCGATCCGCGGCGTGGGCGGCGGCACGCAGGGCGGCGATCTCGCCCGCGTCTTTCACGGCGCGCAGCGGGGACGTGACCTTCGAGGCAGGCTGCCAGTGGGCCCCGGGCAGGCTCGACTGCAGCGCCAGGAGCGACTGCGCCCATGCCCGGTCCGAGACCCCGTAGGTGGCGTGCCGGGCCGGCGCCAGGAGGGCGGCGGCGAGGGCGACGGGGTCCTCGGTCTCCGCCCACGGCCGCACCGTGATCATGCCGGCGGTGTCGGGCACCCGGGGGGCCTCGAGGGCGGGGACGATGAGCACGGCCTCGCCCTCGCGGGGCAACACCAGAAGGGTGAGTCGTTCCAGTGGCATGGCCCGGTACCCCGTGAGCCAAGGCAGATCGGCGCCGTGCGACAGGAGCAGGGCGTCGACCCCCAGCTCGCCCATGCGGGCCCGCACCCGGGCCAGCCGATCCCGGCGCGCCGTGTCATGGTCGGTCACGTGGCGGCCGTCGTCGTGCTCGCCGCGGCTGCAGTGGCCGCACCGCGGGCGTGGTAGCTCGAACGCGTGAGGGGTGAGGACTCGACGTGGGCGAAGCCCATGGCCTCCCCCGTGACGCGCAGGGAATCAAACTCCTCGGGCGCCCACCAGCGCGCCACGGGGAGGTGAGCGGCCGTGGGACGCAGATACTGGCCGAGCGTGACGATGTCGACGCCGACCGCCCGGAGGTCGGCCAAGGCGCCCACCACTTCCTCTGCTCGCTCGCCCATGCCGAGGATCATGCCCGACTTGGTGACGAGCCCTGCCTCCTTGGCCCGGGCCAGCACCGAGAGACTGCGCGCGTAGCCGGCCGAGGGGCGAACGGCGCGCTGCAGGCGCGCCACGGTCTCGAGGTTGTGGTTGAGGACGTCGGGCCGCGCCGCGAAGATCGTCTCCAGCGAGGCGGTGTCGCCCTTGCAGTCCGGGATGAGCACCTCCACCGCCGTCGACGGACGTCGAGCCCGGACGGCGTGGATGGTCGCCGCGTACCCCGACGCCCCGCCGTCGGGGAGGTCGTCGCGTGCCACGGCCGTGACCACCGCGTAGGCCAGGTCGAGCTGCTCGACCGCGGCGGCCACCCGGTCGGGCTCGTCGGCATCGGGAGGCTCGGGGTGTCGAGTGTCGACGAGGCAGAAGCCACACGAGCGCGTGCACCGCTCGCCGTTGATCATGAATGTCGCCGTGCCGTCGGCCCAGCACTCGAAGATGTTCGGACACCCGGCCTCTTCGCACACCGTGACGAGACCGTGGTCGCGCACGGTACGACGCAGGCCCAGGAACTCGTCGCCCATGCGGACCGGGACCCGCAGCCAGGGCGGCTTGCGGGTGTGGCTCGACAACCCCGCGTCGGGGTCGACGCCGGCCTGCCGCAGCCGGATGCGGAGCCGTTCGCCCGGGACACGGTCGGCGAGCCCATCGGTTCCCGGCGTGGACTCACCGGATGCGGTGCGCGTCCCGGTGTCGGTCGGCGAGGACGCTGGCCACGCCACGTCCTGGCGTTCGTAGAGCCCGTCGGGAGCCCACCGTCGCACGGCGTGCCGCACGAGGATGTCCACCACGGCGCGCATCGACACTCGGACCCCTTCGGCCGCCAGTGACGTCACCGCCTTGTCCTCGTCACCGATGCCGCACGGCACGATGCGGTCGAACCACGCCATGTCGGGGTCCACGTTCAGGGCCAGCCCGTGCATGGACCGTCCCCGGGTCACCCGGACGCCGATGGCGCAGATCTTGCGCGGCCTGGGGCCCTGGGCGTCGACCCACACCCCGGGGTAGCCGGGCAGCCGGCCCGCGTCGAGGCCGAGCTCGGCCAAGGTGTCGATCACCACCTGCTCGATCCCGTGCACGTGCGCCGGCACCGAGCGCGGCGCGGTGGGGACGTTGACCACGGGATAGGCGACGAGCTGACCCGGCCCGTGATACGTGACGTCGCCGCCCCGGTCGCTCATCACCAGATCGGCCCCGACCGTGGTCGGGTCGACCAGCACGTGGGACCGATCGGCGTGGACGCCGAGCGTGAACACGTGGGGGTGCTCGAGGATCAGGAGGTGGTCGTCGTGGCCGCGGTCGTGCAGGGCGCGCTGCACGGCGTGCGCCTCCGCGTACGGGACCCGGCCCAGCCAACGAACCCGGAACATGTCTGGCTCTGGCCCGCTTAGAGCTCGGCGGCCCAGTCGTGCGTGGCGAGGATCTCGGTCACACGCGCCACGAACGCTGCGGCATAGGCCCCGTCCACAGCCCGGTGATCCCATGCCAGGCACAGCAACCCCAGGGAGTGGATGGCGATGGCCTCGGTGCCATCGTTCTGGACCACCACGGTGGGCCGTCGCTTCACCCCGTCGGTGGAGAGGATGGCCACCTGGGGCTGGTTGATGATCGGGGCCGTAAGGAAGGTGCCGAAGGGACCGGCGTTGGTGATCGAGAACGTCCCGCCCGAGATGTCGTCCGCGCTCAGCTTCTTCGTCCTGGCCCGGTCGGCCAACTCGCGGATCCGACGGGCCATGCCCCGCAGCGTGAGCTCCTCGGCGTGTTTCACGACCGGCACGATGAGCCCGTTGTGGTCGAGGTCGACGGCGAAGCCCATGTTGAACTGATGGTGCACGATGAGCGAATCGTCTCCCACCGAGGCGTTGAGATGCGGCCACTCGTGCAACGCCTCCACCGTGGCCCGGGCCACGAAGGGAAGGTAGGTGAGCGCGAATCCCTCCTCGGCCCGGAACTGCGCACCGTGGGAACGCCGCACCCGCTCCACCTGCTCGTAGTCCGCTTCGAGCACCACCAGGGTGTGGGGGCTCGTCGCCTTGGACCGCACCATGTGCTCTGCGGTCCGGCGCCGGATGTTGGTGAAGGGGATGATCTCGTCGGTGCCCGCCGTCGGTTCGGCACTGGGAGTCCTAGTCGGCGGCGCAGCAGGCGAGGCCGGTGACGCGTCGGCAGGCGAGGCCGGTGACGCGGCGGCAGGCGCCGCCGGTGACGCGGCTGCGGGGGCACCCCCGGCACGGCGGCTGTCGATGAAGCCGAGCACGTCCGCGCGCGTGATCCGACCACCGAGGCCCGTCCCCGTGATCTGGGCCGGGTCGATCGCATTGTCATCGAGCAGACGGCGCACCACCGGCGACAGGATCCGGTCGCCCCATTTCCCGGGTCCATCCCCCCCGGGAGGCGCAGTCGCAGCGGGAGCGGGAGCCGGAGCAGCGGGAGCGGGAGCCGGAGCAGCGGCCGCCGGCGCAGGTGCGGCAGGCGGTGAGGGGGCCGGAGCGGGGGCGGGGGCCGGCGGTGCGGCTGCTTCAGGAGCCGGTGTCGGAGCAGCCGGTGGGGCTGCTTCGGCCGCAGGTGCCGTGACGGGCGCGGCGGGAGCCTCGGGGGCGGCCACGGCGCCATCGGCACTCACGACAGCCAGCACCGTGCCCACGTCGACGGTCTCGCCCTCTTGGACACGGATCTCGGCCAACGTCCCCGCCGCGGGCGAGGGCACCTCCGAATCGACTTTGTCCGTCGACACCTCGAAGAGCGGCTCGTCGCGTGCGACGGCCTCCCCCACCGCCTTGAGCCACTTGGTGATCGTCCCCTCGGTGACGGTCTCCCCCAGCTGGGGCATTGTGACGTCAGCCAACGTGCAGTCCCCTTCCGGTGAGCGCCAACACTGTCTCACCGAACGCCTCCGACAGCGTGGGATGCGGCTGGATGAACTGCCCGATCTCCTCGGGCGTGGCCTCCCAGTTCACCGCCATATACCCCTGCCCCAACTGCTCGGTCACCCAGGGACCGACCATGTGCACGCCTACGATCCGCCCGGCCCGGCCGTCGGGAAGCCGCTCGGCGATGACCTTCACCAGACCCTCGGTCTCACCCACGATCCGGGCCCGGCTGTTGCCCCCGAAGGGGTCTTTCTTCACCACCACGTCCAGCCCCGCCTCCTTGGCCTGGGCCTCGGTCAGCCCCGCGAAGGCCACCTCGGGATGGCAGTAGATGGCCCACGGCACCCGCGAGTAGTCCACGGGCAGTGCCGCCTCTCCCAACATGGCCTTGATGGCGAGGATCCCTTCGGCGAAGCCCACATGCGCCAGCTGCGGGGTGTTGACCACGTCCCCCACCGCCCACACACCTTCGGCCGCGCTGCGCTGGTACTCGTCGACAATGACGAACCCCCGCTCGTCGAGGGTCACGTTCGTCCCCTCGGCCAGCAGACCCTCGGTCAGCGGTCGCCGCCCGACCGACACCACGACGGCGTCGACGGTGACCGACTCCCCGTCCCCGAAGCTGACCGTCGTCCCCGCCCCGTTGGGCGAGTGACCGTGCACCGTCACCCCGTTGTGGACGTTGATCCCCCGCTTGCGGAACGAGCGCGCCACCACGCCCACCACGTCGTTGTCACACCCCGTCAACAGAGAAGGCAACGCCTCGAGCACCGTGACCTGGCTCCCGAGGTCGGAGAACATCGATGCGAACTCACACCCGATGGCCCCGCCCCCGATGACGGCCACCGACGCCGGCAGCGTGTCGAGCGCCAGCACCTCGTCCGAGGTCATGACCACCCGGCCTTCGACATCGAACCCGGGGATGGTGCGCGGCACCGACCCGGTGGCCAGCACGACGTTGCGACCCGTGATCTCCAGTGGCTGGGTCGCACCCTCGCCTGCCCCCGGAGCGGGATCGATCCGCACCCGCCGACCGGGCAGGAGTGTGCCGACGCCGTTGAAGGTCACGATGCCCCGGCCCTTCATGAGCCCGGCCAGACCCTTGAAAAGCTGGTCGACCACCTTCTGCTTGCGTCCCTGGCTCACGGCGAAGTCGACCACGGGTTGGCCGGCCTGGACACCGAATTCCTTGGCACTCGCCACCGTCCGCACCACACTGGCGGTCTCCAGGAACTCCTTGGCCGGGACACATCCCCGGTGCAGGCACGTCCCACCGACCTTGTCCCGTTCGACCACGGCGACCCGCAGGCCCGCCGCAGCCCCGTACAGGGCGGTGGCATACCCACCGGGCCCGCCGCCGATCACCACCACATCGAATTCAGTGGTCTCGGCCGTCCTGATCACCTCCGCGTCCTCAAGTTCCCGTGCCCTGCAACGCCCGGGGCCTGGTCCGTGTTCCAGCCTAACGGGGGAGCACCCCCCGCTCGGAGTTGGCACAAAGGGCCCGACGGCGTGCGAGGAGGGGTCAGAGCTCGGGCGGCAAGGGCAGGGGGCGGCGTCCGGCGAACCCGTCCTCGGGAAAGTGCCACCACGCCAACTCGTCCTCACCCAGCTGCCAACACAGCAGCACCTCTCGGCCGCCGTGGAGCGCGGTGAAGTCGATCAGCCCCCGGTCTGGGTCGCGAAGGACAATCCCTTGGCGGTCGAGCTCCGCCAGCGCATCCTTCACGTCGAAGTCCACCGCCGGCGAAGACGGTGCTGGCTCGGAAGACGGTGCTGGCTCGGAAGACGGTGCTGGCTCGG
>Ga0208849_1001335_pt1 | contig 17532 bp, 11 predicted proteins | sample NGESurdeep072012_10_FD_184470 | JGI IMG/M metagenome (GOLD analysis project Ga0208849, IMG submission 184470) | Arctic peat soil microbial communities from Barrow, Alaska - NGEE Surface sample 53-3 deep-072012 (SPAdes) | ecosystem: Environmental > Terrestrial > Soil > Wetlands > Peat ...
CGGCCGCCGCACCGAGTCCGCGTTCCCGCGCTTTGTCGCCAAGTACGGCATCGACGCCGTGGGCTATGCCACGCGCCCCGTGCCGCAGCTGGCCACCCTTCCCGAGGTCGCCTCTGCCACCAGGTCGGTCAGCCCTCTCAGCGGGCGACCGACGTGCGCCTGTCACGGTGTGATCGACCCCACGAACTTCTCCGTCACCGTGTTGCCCGCCAACCCCGAGTCGCTGTCGAAGCTCGTCGCCGGACGGTGGCCCGACGAGTCGTCCCCGTACCAGGTGCTGGCGTCGTTCACCTTGCAGCAGGACTTCGGCGTCCAGCTCGGCACCGTCATCCGTGTCCCGTTCTACGCTGCATCGCAATTGTCTGCGTACTTCAGCGCCACCGGTGCGGAACCGACGCCGACAGGCCCGACGCTGTCCTTGCACGTGGTCGGGTTCGAAGCCAGCGAGGGTGATTTCCCGGCCGGGGCCGCCCCTTCCTACAGCCTGTACACCACCCACGCCTTCGCCCGCACCGTGGTCCCCCGGACGGCGGCGGCCAACGTGTACTTCGTGCGCTTGCACCGCGGCGCGGCCGGCCTGGCCCGATTCGGCGTCGATGTCAATTCCCTGGCTCCGGCCGGTCTCGCCGGTGACGAAAGCATCGATCATCTCAACGTCTCGGTGCAGGCGTCGATCCACCCGCAAGCGGTCGGCTGGTGGCTGCTGGCCGTCCTGGCCGCGCTGGTCGGGCTCTTGGTCATCGGCCAGGCCTTGGCCCGCCAGAGCGTGGTCGAGAGCGAGGACCACCCCACACTGGCCACCTTGGGCCTGGACCGGCCCCAACTGGTGGCGCTGTCCATGGCCAGGAATCTGGTGGTGGCCATCGCCGGGGCGGCCGGCGCGGTGGGGCTGGCCACTGCCCTGTCCCCACTGGCTCCCGTGGGCGAGGCCCGGCTGGCGGAGCCGTCCACGGGCGTGGCCTTCGACGGGCTCGTCCTGGTGCTCGGGGCGCTGGTCATCGTCGTGATCGTCGTGGCGTTGGGCGTGTGGCCGGCACTGCGGGCCGCCCGCACGTTGCGCGCCGACGACGACACCAGGGTGTCGCGGCCTTCGGCCATCGCGGCCCAGCTGGCGGCGATGGGCGCCGCACCGAGTGCGGTGATCGGCGTGCGTCAGGCTCTGCAGCGGGGCCGCGGCCGCGCTGCGGTCCCCGTCGGCACCGCGCTGGCGGGGACGGTCCTGGCCGTGACGGCACTGTGCGGCACCGCCGTGTTCGGGTCCAGCCTGTCGCACCTCACCGCCACGCCCGCGTTGTACGGCGACCCGTTCCAGATCAATTTCAACCTCGTCGGAGACCAGCCAGACCCGGCATTGCTCACGAGCCTCGAACACGACCCCGCCGTCACCGGGATCACGCGCGGTCTCGGGACCGAGGTGTCGGTCGACAAGGTGCCGGTGGGCCTGGTGGCAGCCGCGCCTCTCCGTGGACCGCTCCTGTTGTCGACGGTGGACGGGAAGGTGCCGGACGCCGACGGCCAGATGGGCCTGGGGGCGGCGACCATGCGTCAGGTGGGCGCGCACGTGGGGTCGGTCGTCACCGTCACCGTCACCACTCCCTCGGGCGGCAGACGGACCGTCGACCTCCGTGTGGTCTCGAGGATCTCGTTCCCCGTCCTGGCCGGGATCTCGGGCCTGGGAAGCGGAGCCGCCATGACCATCCCGGGGTACGAGGATGCCGTGTGTCCCCCTGGGTCCGGACAGGCCCGCTGCCAGCAGGCGGTGATCGGAACGTCCAACGGCGGGATGTTGGTGCGCTTCGTGTCCGGGGCGCGGGGATCGCGGGCCATCAGCCACTATGTCGACACCTACCGGACACTGGCGGTCCTTCCCAGCACCCCCACGTCCCTCGTCAACTTCGGTGAGGCGGTCAACTTCCCGCTCATCTTCGGGGTGATGCTGGTGGTGTTCGGCGCCGCCACCCTGCTGCACCTGCTGGTGGTGAGCGTGGCGCGCCGTCGACGCGAGATCGGGCTCCTGAAGGTGTTGGGCTTCGTGAACCGCCAGGTGGCCTCGGCGGTGTCGTGGCAGGCGACCACACTGGCCCTGGTGGGAATCGTGGTCGGCGTCCCCTTGGGGGTGGCGGTCGGCCAAGGGGTGTGGAAGGCGTTCGCCACCAACCTCGGGGTCGTGCCGGTCTCGGTGGTGCCGGTGGGAGTGGTCGTGGCCCTGGCGCTGGGCGCCGTGGTGGTTGCCAACGTCCTGGCCATCGCCCCCGCCCTGGTGGCCACCCGATCGAGGCCCGGACAGCTCCTGCGCGAGCGTTGAGCTGATCGGCCGGGGCCGAGCGGGTCGAGCATCCCCCCTGGTCCTGCCGGTGGACTGCCTCTGGAACTGGAATCCGTTCTAATGTCGGGGCGTCCCGTAGCGGGCGGGGGAGGAGCCGTAGGAACGGGCACCCCTCCAGCCGAGGCGGCGGACAGAGACGAGAAGGACGAGAAGGAGAGGCCATGCCCGGTCCCGGCACAGAGAACCTGATCTTCGAGCGTCATGGCGCCACCGCCGTGGTCACCATGAACCGGCCCGAGGCCAAGAACGCCCTCAGCCTCCCCATGCTGGTCGGCATGGCCGACGCCTGGGAGGAGATCGACACCAACGACGACATCCGGTGCGCGGTGCTGACCGGCGCCGGCGGGACATTCTGTTCGGGGATGGACCTCAAGTCCATGTCGGCGCCCGAGGCCGACGCCTATCGGCACCGCCAGGAGGCCGATCCCGACCTGCACTGGAAGGCACTGCTCCGCCACTACCAATTGCGCAAGCCCCTCATCGCCGCCGTCGAGGGATGGGCGGTGGCGGGAGGCACCGAGATCCTCCAGGCCACCGACATCCGTGTGGCGGGGGAGAGCGCCAAGTTCGGGGTGTTCGAGGGCCGTCGCGGCCTGTTCCCGCTGGGCGGGTCCACCGTCCGGCTCCGCCGACAGATCCCCTTCACCGTGGCCATGGACCTGCTGCTCACCGCCCGGGAGGTCAGCGCCCGAGAGGCCAAGGAGATCGGGCTCATCGGCCGGGTCGTCCCCGACGGCACGGCCCTCGACGAGGCGCTGCGCATCGCCGAGGTGATCTGTGGGAACGGCCCCCTGGCGGTGGAGGCCATCAAGCGGTCGGTGCGCGAGACCGAAGGGGTCCCCGAGGTCGAAGCCCTCAAGATCGAGCTCGAGATCGGCTGGCCCGTCTTCGCCACCGAGGATGCCGCCGAGGGCCAAAAGGCGTTCGCCGAGAAGCGCACCCCGCAGTACAAGCGGCGCTGATGCCCGACCCCGAACTCGGAGTCTCGGACTTCGGCATCTCCCCGGGTGGGAGATCCCCGGCTCCGGCCGAAACCCGTCCCGCCGGCGAGGACGCCCGCTTCGATCTCGCCCACCAGGTGCGGCGCATCACGAGTGCCATGGTGGGCCTCCCCATCGGCGACGCCGACATCACCGCCGCCGCGGCGGCGCTCAAGGACGTCGCCGACGAGCTCGAGCGCGGTGCGGGCCCCGGTCGCCGGTTGCGCGCCCAGCCCGATCCGGTGGGACATCCCCAGGAGTTCTTCCCCACCAGCCCCGTCATCGGCTTCGCCAACCCTGTCGCCCCTCCCGTGGTGGTCGAGGCGGTCGACGGCGAACTGCGGGGGACCGCCACCTTCGACTACCAGTACGAGGGGCCGCCCACCTGTGTCCACGGCGGGGTGATCGCCATGGTGTTCGACGAGATGCTGGGCGCGGCCAACATCATGGCGGGGAGCCCCGGCATGACCGGCACGCTCACCATCACCTACCGCAAGCCCACACCCCTGCGGACCCCGCTGCGCCTCGAAGCCCGGTTCATGGGGAGAGAGGGGCGGAAGATCCGCACCTACGGCGCCATCTTCAACGGAGAGACCTTGACCGCCGAGGCCGAGGGCATCTTCATCGAGCTCGTCCCCCAACGGTTCCTGGCGTTCGTGACCGAGCACTCGGACTCCCCCGAGGCCGTCGAACAGGTACGGGCCGACGCCCGTCGTCTGGGGTTCACCGGGGACTGAGCACCCCTTCGCGACGCCTCCCGGCGGCCCCGACAGGCGTGGCGAGACCCGGAGAGGCGGAAAAAGAGGGAAAGAGAATTGTCGGGCCGGGGCAGTCCCGGGCTCGACGACGCCAGGCCTGACCAGAACCGACTCCCTGACCAGGGATTTCTTTCCCCGCTCGCCGATGGTGGTGCACCTTACGGTGCGTGGCCGTTGTCTCAACAGATTCCCCCGGCGCGCCGATACCCAACTGGGTGGCCGGCGCTCGGGCCCGGCCCAAGGTGAGGACGGCGAGGGTTGAGCGCACGAGCACGCCACAGCAGCGGACCGCCTTCGCTGCGCAACGGGGACAGGACCGCCGAGCGCGCCCCGGCGTCGGTCGCCGTGGACGCAGCCGGTGCCGGCGGTGTCGCCCCTTCGGCCGGCCCCCCCGGGGAGCTGGCCGCCGAGGACCTGGCCGTGTTCCTGGAGATGTCGAACGAGATCTTCGGCGTGTTCGACCTGGCGCAGGGTCTGGTGTGGAGCAACGGCGCGGCGGCGGCCCTGCTGGGCTACGACGAGCAGGAGCTGGCGCGCCTGTCCCTGGTCGACCTCATTCATCCCGACGACCTGGTCGAGGCCCTGGCCCTGTTCGACCAGCCCGCCGAAGACGAGGAGCCGGCCGGGATCCAGTCCCGCTACCGGTGCAAGGACGGTGGTTGGCGCTGGCTGGAATGGACGGCCCGCCTGGCGCCCGAGTCGGGGTTCGTCTACGGCGCGGCGCGCGACGTCACCCACCGCCACGTGGCCCAGACCACGCTGGGCGCCAACGAGGCGTGGCTGCAGGCGATCCTCGACCACTCCACCGCGGCGATCTTCGTGAAAGACCGGATGGAGCGCTACGTGGTGGTGAACGAGGTCTTCCTCCGCTCCGTTGGGCTCCGCCCCGACGACGTCGTGGGGAAGACCGTCGCCGAGATCTGGCCGGACGCACCCGTCGACGACACCGACCGGCGGGTGCTCGAGCACGGCGAGGTCTTCACGCGCGACGACATGGTGACCCTCGACGACGGCACCCACGTCATGATGACCACGCGTTTCCCGCTGCTCGATTCCTCGGGAGCCGTGACGGGAATGGCCGCCATCGCCACCGACATCACCGAATGGACCCGCGTCCAGGCGGCCCTGGCCGAGCGCCAGCGCCTCCTCGACACCGTGATCCGGGCCTGTCCCGACATCGTCACCGTGCTGGACGCCAACGGCAGTGTCCAAGAGATCAGCGAGGCCTCGGCCCGCATCCTGGGCTACGACCTCCGCGGCCCCGTGCAGCACGAGATCGAGGCCCTCATCCATCCCGAGGACCTGGCCCGGGTGCACGCAGAGGCGGCCAAGATCTTCGCCATGCCCGACGCCCAGCTCGACCTCACCTACCGCGTCCGTCATGCCGACGGTCGTTGGGTCGTCCTCGACACCCGCGGCCAGGCCATGGTGGGAGATGACGGCTCGACCATGGGGGCCGTGGTGGTATCCCGTGACGTCACCGACGAGCTCGAGGTCGAGGCCGAGATGCACGTCGCCGTGGAGGCGGCCGAGCAGGCCAGCAAGGCCAAGAGCGAGTTCCTGTCGCGCATGAGCCACGAGCTGCGCACTCCGCTCAACAGTGTGTTGGGTTTCTCCCAGCTCCTGGAAATGGACGACCTGCCCGATCACCACGGTGAGGCCGTGGGCCACATCATGCGGGCCGGCCGGCACCTGCTGAACCTGATCGACGAGGTGCTCGACATCGCCCGGATCGAGTCGGGGAATCTCGAGCTCCTGTTGGAGCCCGTGGCCATCCGCCAGGTCCTCACCGACGCCATCGACCTCTCCCGCCCCCTGGCCGAGCGGGCAGAGATCTCGGTGGTGGCCGACCTGGAGCTGTGCCCGGACACCTTCCACGTCCTCGCCGACCGCCAGCGGCTCCTCCAGGTGCTGCTGAATCTGCTGTCGAACGCCGTGAAGTACAACCGCACGGGGGGCCGCGTCGGGGTCGCCGTCGAGGCGGTCTCGCCCAACCAGGTCCGCATCACCGTGACCGACACCGGCAAGGGGATCAGGGCGCAGGACATCGATCGCGTCTTCGAGCCCTTCGACCGCCTGGGTGCGGAGTCCAGCGGGGTGGAGGGCACGGGCGTGGGGCTCACGCTGTCGAAGTACCTGGTGGAGCGGATGGGCGGCACCATCGAGGTGTACTCCCGGTTCGCCGAGGGCACCACCTTCACCGTGGACCTCCCCACCGCGATGGCACCCGTTGCCCCCGTGCCGGGGCCCGAGAATCCGCCTGATGCCGAGCCCCGCGTGACCACGCTGCGCGTGCTGCACATCGAGGACAACCTCGCCAACCTCGAATTGGTCGAGCAGGTGCTGACGCGCTCGGGCGTCGTCGAGCTGCTGGCGGCGATGTCGGGCAGCCTCGGGATCGACCTGGCCCGCCAGCACCGCCCGCATCTGATCCTCCTGGACCTGCACCTCCCCGACATGTCGGGGACGGACCTGCTCGACGCGTTGCAGGCGGATGCGCGCACGGCGGACATCCCTGTCGTGGTGGTCACCGCCGACGCCACCCCGTCCCAGATCCAACGGCTGCGCGACCTCGGCGTGGCGGCCTATCTGACCAAGCCCATCGACATCCGCGAGCTGCTCAACGTGGTGGAGACGATGTCGTGTCGGCCCGGGGAGCTCAGGTGACACCCCGCGTGGGGTTGGCCCGTGCCGCCCCCCCGGAGGCGACGCCCGCCCAACTGGGCACGTTCCTCGACCTTTCGGCCCAGATCTTCTGCATCACCGACTTCACCAGCGCCCTGGTGTGGTGGAACGCGGCCTTCGAACGGACCCTCGGCTACACCGCCGAGGAGTTCCGCGGCCTGGCCCTCGACGACCTCGTCCATCCCGACGACCGGGAGGTGCGCAGGGCGGCCGAGGCCGTGTTGGCCACGAACGGCGAGTCGGGGCTGACCGCGATCCGCTTCTGCACCCGGCAGGGCGAGTGGCGATGGCTGGAGTGGACCACCCGGGTCGACTTCGAGCGGCAGCGGGTCTACGGCGCGGCGCGCGACATCACCGAGCGACGACGCGAAGAGATCGCCCTCAGCGAGAGCGAGGCCCGGTTGCGGGCCATCCTGAAGTACTCGCCTTCGGTGATCTTCGTGAAGGACCTCGAGGGCCGCTACCTCTTGGTCAACGACGAGTTCGGACGCGCCTCGGGTGTCCCCGTCGACACCGTGGTGGGATCCACCGCCGTGGAGTGCTGGCCCGAGGACACCGACACCATCACCGCCCGCGAGCGCCAGCTCCTCGTCGACGGGGTGTCCTTCGTGAGCGACGAGCTCCGGACCACGGTCGACGGCCCCCGGGACTTCATGGTGAACCGGTTCGTGATCCGCGACGACGCCGGCACCCCCTTCGCCATCGGCGGGATCGCCTCGGACGCCACCGAACGCCGGGGGGCGGAGCGGGCCTTGGCCGCCAGGGACCGCCTGCTGGACTCGGTCATCAAGGCCAGCCCCGACATGATCACGCTGATGGACCGGGCCGGGAAGATCCATCAGATCAGCGAGGCCGAGAGTGCACTGTTCGGGCATCGCCACGAGGTGTTCACCCGCAGTGACGTGTTCGACTTCGTCCATCCCGACGACTTCGACGATGTGGCGTCGTTGTTCATCCGCATGGTGACCGGGGCCGTGGCCCACCTGCACCTGCGCTACCGGGCCCGCCACGCCGAGGGCCACTGGGTCACCGTCGATTCGCGCGCCCAGGCCGTGCTCGACGCTGATGGCCACTTCGCCGGTGCCGTCGTGGTGTCGCGCGACATCACCGACAAGCTCGAGTCCGAGCAACGCCTGCAGACCTCTCGCGAGTCCGCCGAAAAGGCCAGCAAGGCCAAGAGCGACTTCCTGTCGCGCATGAGCCACGAGCTCCGCACACCGCTGAACTCCATCCTCGGGTTCGCCCAGCTGCTCCAGATGGACGACATCCCCGGGCAGCAGCTCGACGCCGTGGACCACATCCTGCGGGCCGGTCGACACCTGCTCGACCTCATCGACGAGGTCCTCGACATCGCCAGGATCGAGTCCGGGTACCTGGAGCTGACCCTGGTGCCGGTGATGGTGGCCGAGATCGTGTCCGAGGCCGTCGAGCTGACCGATCCCATGGCGGCCCGGGCCGAAGTGGTCATCCGGTGCGCCGTGGATCCCCGTGACGGGTACGTCGTCACCGCCGACCGCCAGCGCCTCATGCAGGTCCTGCTCAACTTGTTCTCCAACGCCGTCAAGTACAACAAGCCCGGGGGCCGCGTCGACGTCACTTGCGAGCCCGGACCATCAGGACGACTTCAGCTGAGCGTGACCGACACCGGGCGGGGCATCCGGCGCGAGGACTACGACCGGGTATTTTTGCCCTTCGACCGTCTCGGCCTCGAGCACACCGGGATCGAAGGAACCGGCGTCGGCCTGGCCTTGTCCCAACACTTGTGCCAGCGCATGGGCGGCGAGCTCAGCTTGGAGTCGGTGGTCGACGCCGGGAGCACCTTCGTGGTCGAGCTGCCCTCGGCGGACTCCGCTCCCTCCCCCCCCGGCGGCCTCGCGGCCGCGGTCGAGAGCGCTCCGAGCGCCACGCCCGCTTCGAACGACACCCACAACGAGCGCGGTCCGGGGCCACACCCGGCCCTGGTGGCCGGGCCCGACGGGGGCAGGTCCGATGGGGCCAGGACCGATGCAAGGAGATCGGCGGCGTCGTCGGCGCCAAGCAACACGGGAACCGGCGGCGACACGGGCGGCGACACGGGCGGCGACACGGGTGGGGCGCCGGGCCCGGGCCGGGTGTTCCGTGTCCTGCTGGTGGAGAACAACCTCACCACCCTCGACCTGGTCGAGCGGGTGTTGTCGCGGCGGCCCGGCACCGAGGTGCTGGCGGCGATGCAGGGCGGCCTGGGTGTCGATCTGGCCCGCGAGCATGTTCCCGACATGATCCTGCTCGACCTCTACCTCCCCGACATGACGGGCGAGATCGTGCTCGACCGTCTGGCCGAGGACCCCGCCACGGCCGATGTTCCGGTGGCGGTGATCGGCGCCGAGGCCCCACCCCAGCAGGTGCGCCAGCTCCTCGGGCGCGGGGTCATGGGGTTCCTGGCCAAGCCCATCGACGTCCGGGGCCTGCTCTCGCTCGTCGACGCCGTGCGCGCCGCGCGCGGGACCTGAGCCCGCGGGCTCAGATGGCCCGCTGGCGCCCTTCCCAGTAGGGATCCCGGAGCTTGCGCTTGTAGAGCTTGCCGTTGGGGTCCCGGGGCATGTCGTCGGTGAAGTCGATGGTCTTCGGCGTCTTGAATTTGGCCAGCCTGCCCTCGCACCACCCCAGGATCTCGGCCTCGAGCTCGGGCGAGCCCTCCACGCCGTCGACGGGTTGGACCACGGCCTTCACTTCCTCGCCCCAGTCGTCGTGCGGGATCCCGAACACCGCCGCGTCCACCACCTGAGGATGGCCCAGCAGGATGTTCTCGATCTCGGCCGGGTAGATGTTGGCCCCCCCGGAGATGATCATGTCGGTCTTGCGGTCGCACAGGAAGAGGAACCCGTCGTCGTCGAGGTAGCCGACGTCACCCACGGTGAAGAACTTCCCGATCCTGTTCTTCCGGGTCTTCTCCTTGTCCCCGTGGTACTCGAAGTCGGCCGACTGCATGGCCATGTACACGGTGCCGATCTGCTTGGCCTCGAGCCGGTTCTCGTCGTCGTCGAAGATGGCGATCTCCGAGATGGGCCAGGGCTTGCCCACCGTGCCGGGCTTGGTGAGCCACTCCTCGGTGTTGACGATGGTGCCCCCACCCTCCGACGCCGCGTAGTACTCGTCGATCACGGGGCCCCACCACTTGATCATGGCGTGCTTGGTGTCGACCGGGCAGGGGGCGGCGGCGTGGATCATGTGCCGCAACGACGAGAGGTCGTACTTGGTGCGGACGTCCTCGGGCAGGGCCAGGAGCCGGTGGAATTGGGTGGGCACCATGTGCGAGTGGGTCACCCGGTAGCGCTCGATGAGCTCCAGCATGCTCTCGGCGCTCCACTTGTCCATGAGCACCACGGTGTGGCCCATGTGGATGGCGGCACCCGAGAACCGGAGCACGGCGGTGTGGTACAGCGGCGATCCCACGATGTGGACGTTGTCGTCGCGGGGGTTGATGCCGAACAGCAGCAGGATCCCCGCCAGGGCGATGGCCATCTCGTCGGGGTCCGCCTCCGACAGCGTGCGGCGCACCCCCTTGGGGTTCCCCGTGGTCCCCGAGGTGTAGTTCATGGTGTCGCCCAGGCTGCGGTCGTCGGGCCGGTCCGTCTTCTGGTTGTCGCGCAGCTGCGCGTAGGAGGCGAAGCCGGCGATGTCCCCCACCGCCAGGCACCGCGAGGCGGGGATCTCGGCCTCGTCGACCGCGTCGAGACAGATCTGGGCGAAGCGCTCGTGGCCGATGAACACCTGGGCCCCGGAGTCCTTCACGATGTAGGCGATCTCGGGTGCCACCAGATGGTGGTTGATGGGCACGATGTACCACCCCGCCTGCATGGCGGCGAGGTAGATCTCGAACACCTCGGCACTGTTGGGCAGCACGAAGGCGATGGTGTCGCCCTTGTGCAGCCCCAGCTGGCGCAGGGCGTGCACGACCTGGTTGGCCCGACCCAGCAGCTCGCCCGCCTTGAGCTCGGTGCCGTCGGGGGTCACCAGAGCCAGATGGCCGGGCTCCTCCTCGGCCATGGCCCAGAATCCGAAGTCGGTCATCTTCGCTCCTCACTCGGCGCTGCGGTGATCCGCCCGTGCCATACGCCAGCGTTGGGTGACGCCGGCATCCCCGGTACGCGACCGCGAGCTTTGTCGGCGCTCCCATCCGGAGCTCACCCTCGTCCTCGGCGCGGACCCACGCGAGGCTAGAACGTGTTCTCGCTCCGGGCAAGCCGCTCGGTGGCCAACGTGCGCAGCTCGTCGACGCGGATCTTGGCGTTCCCGGTGAGCGAGAGCTCGTCCTCGGCGAAGAACAGGACCCGGCGCGGCAGTTTGTACGACGCCAGCCGACCCCGCAGGAAGTCGCGCACGCCGTCCTCGTCCACGTCGCAGCCGGGCTGGGCCACGGCGCACACCACCACGATCTCGCCCAGGGTGGGGTGGGGCACCCCCACCGCCAGGGCGCTGTGCAGGCCGGGATGGCGCAGGAGCTCGTTGTCGATCTCGACGGGCGAGACGTTGGCGCCGCCCGTTTTGATGAGGTCCGAGGTGCGCCCCACCCAGTGCAGATGCCCGCGGCCGTCGACGAACCCGGCGTCGCCGGTGGCGAAGAAGCCCTCGGGGTCGAACACCTCCTCGGGGGCGACCTTCACGTAGCCCTTCATGAGGGTGGGCCCTTTGACGCGGATCTCACCGGGCGCGCCGACCGGTTGTTCCTCGCCGGTCGAGGCGTCGACGATGCGCACCACGTTGCCCGGCAGGATCGCCCCCTCGTGGCCCTCGCGCTGGACGGCGGGGGTGTCGGCGGGCATGGAGCTGATGATGGTGAAGGTCTCGGTGAGGCCGTAGGCGGCGCGTGGGCTCCAGGCGTCGTCTTCGATCTTCACCGACGGGTGCCGGCCGAAGGCCGTGAACGAGTCGACGTGCACCACGGCGGAGAGGTCGCGCGACTCCCAGTCGGGATGGCCCTCGAGCGCGGCCAGTTGGTGCGGCCAGGCGTGCGGGTTGGTCACCCGCTCGGACTCCAAGAGCTCGAGCGCGGCGCCGGGCTCGAACAATTCCTGGAGCACGACACAGGCCCCGGCGGCCAACGTCGCCCCCATGACCATGCAGTAGCCCGCCGTCCAGAAGAAGGGGAAGGCGCTCCATACCCGCGCGCTGGGATCCAGGCACAAGTGCCGGCCGAAGCGCCAGCTCTGGAGGGCGGGGGCGCGGTGCGCGTGCAGGACGCCCTTGGGCTTGCCCGTGGACCCCGAGGTGTAGACGACCAACGCGTCGTCGTGCGGCGAGACCATCGCGGCGCGCCGCAGCGCCACGTCGTCGTCCACGGCGTCCCCGGCGGCCAGGAACTCGGTGTAGGAGTCGCGGCCCAGGCACGCCAGCGTGGTGAGGTAGGGAAGGTCCCCGAGCATCGACTGCACCTGCTCGTGGTAGCGGTGATGGGCCAGGCGCTCCTGGTAGATGAGCACGGCGCTGTCGGAGTGGGCCAGCACGTGCTCGATCTCGGGTGGTTCGAACAGGGTGTTGACCGGCACCAGCACCCCGCCCGCCAGGGCCACCCCGAAGGCGGCCTCGACCCACTCGGGCCGGTTGCCCATGAGGAGTGCCACCCGCGTGCCCTTGCCCACGCCCGCCGCCACCAAGGCCTGGGCGAAGCGATGGGCACGCCGGGCGAGCTCCTCGTAGGTCCACCGCACCACGGCGTCCCCGTCGTGGAAACACAGGGCCTCGCGCCCGGCGTGCCGGGCTGTGGTCTCGGTGAGCAGCCCTCCCATGGTGAGCGCGCCGATGCCGCGCTCGGAGTCAGGAGGTGGTCCCCTGAAGTGGGGCACAGAGGGCGTCCGGTGCCCGAGCCGAGTCGGCGCGGCCTACGCCGGCAGCTCGACCTCCACCGGCCCCTTCGCCATCACCGACCCGTCCTGGTTGGTCATGGTCACCTCCAGGGTCACGAGCCCCGCACCCAGCATCTTGTCGTAGCGGGCGTCGGTGACCTCGGCATCGAGGAGGGTGAGGTCGCCGTCGAAGGCGGGGAAGCGGTACTGCACGGCCGAGTGGCGCACGAGGCCCCGGTCACCGGCCCACGCCGCCACGTAGTCCAGCACCCATGCCCCCATCGAGGCGCCGTAGCCGTAGCCGCGCGGCATGCCGATGAGACGGGCGTGCTCTTCGTCGGTGTGGCCCCGCGACGGGCCGTGGTAGAGGCCGTCGGCGAGCTCGGGGTCCTCCCGCGCGCCCACGAGGTCGCGGTCCATCTCGTCCAGCCATCCCGCCTCGCTCAGATGGTCGGCACCCTCGTGATAGGTCGAGCCCCACACCGTGAAGGTGTAGCCCCGCCACTCCGAAGCCAGACTCGGCAGCGAGTGGGGCCCGATGGGGCGCGTGAGAAGGCTCTGGCCCACCTCGACGGACTCGAGGGTCGGGCTCTGCGCGCCGGCGCGGCTGCGGATCCACTCCCGGCGTTGGGCCTCGATGGCCGCCAGGCGCTTCTCGGTCCACGTCGGCAGGGGCGCGGCCTGCTCGAAAAAGCTCCGGTCGCGCGCCACGTCGGCGCGATAGCGCACCGCCGTCGACCATTGCTTGGCCACGCGCTCACCGCGCTGGTTGGTGTAGATGGTCTCCCCCCGACTGAACATGGTGGGGCCGGCGAACTTGGTCTCCGACACCTTGTAGTCGACGAAGCGCCGCTTCATGCGCAGCAGGTCGCCGGGGTAGATGCGGGGCCCCGCGAACCACCACTCGTCGCCCCCGAAGATCATGTGCGTCCCCGGGATGTTCCCGACGATGGCGGGCCCGGCCCCGTGCCCGACGTCGCAACAGATGGTGAAGGACTGTGGTGCCACGATCCGCCCGAACACACTGGTGGCCGCCACCTCGTCGTCGAAGTGCAGGGGGTTCGGGTACTGCATGGCCTGGACCCAGCGGCGGATGTCGGTCACCGACACCGGCTCCTTCAGTTGCCCCCCTCCCACGGGCTGGCCGACGTGGCGGTCGACGTCGGTCGTGTCGAACTCGATGTGCTCGTTGACCTGGGTCATCGTCCCCCTCCTGCTCGGCTGAAATCCTGACACAGGCGTCAGTGCGTTGCTCGGGCGCCGGCTGGGGAGTGCCGGGCCCCGCCGTCTAACATCCCGTCAGATTTCGGACCGACGAGACAGGGAGCGGCAGGCGACGTGGCTGGGTACCTCGAGAACAAGGTGGTCGTGATCACGGGCGGGGGCGGGGGCATCGGCCGGGCCTGCGCCCTGGCGTGCGCGGCCGAGGGCGCCAAGGTCGTGGTGGCCGACATCGGCGTGGGGCTGGCCGGTGAGGATCCCACCAGCGAGGTGGCCGAGGCCGTGGTGAAGGAGATCGAGGCGATGGGCGGCGAAGCCGTGGCCGTCGCCCAGGACGTGAGCACCATGGCCGGGGGCGAGCGCATCGTGCAGACCGCCGTGGAACGGTGGGGCCGGATCGACGGGGTGGTGGCCGTGGCCGGGATCCTGCGCGAGCGGATGCTGTTCAACATGTCCGAGGACGAGTTCGACGCCGTGATCGCCACCCACCTCAAAGGCCACTTCACCGTATTCCGGCACGCGGCGGCCATCATGCGCAAGCAGGAGTCGGGCTCGCTCATCGGCTTCACCTCGGGCGCCTACGCCGGCAGCGTGGCCCAGGCCAACTACTCCGCCGCCAAGGGCGGGATCGTGTCCTTGGTGCGCTCCGCCGCGGTGGGGCTGTACCGCTACGGCGTGCGCGCCAATGCCGTGGCGCCGGTGGCCCGCACCCGCATGTCGGCCAACGTCCCTTCCGAGCTGGCCGAGATGGGCGATCCCGAGGACGTCGCCCCCCTGGTCGTGTTCCTCCTCTCCGACGCCGCCAAGGACGTCACCGGCCAGGTGTACACGGCTGTGGGGGGGCGTATCGCGGTGTGGAACCAGCCCGTCGAGCTGCGATCGATGCGCACCGAGGGGCGCTGGACCCCTGAACTGGTCGCGGCCCGGTTCGACGAGGTGGGCCAGGAGCGCATGGGCCTGATCGACCGCCTCGAGCAGATCCGGGCGGCGGCCGCCTCGGGCGAGAAGCCCAACGCCTGAGCTCTCGACCTCACCGACTCCCGACACGTCACCGACGCCGGCACCTTCACCGACCCTCACAGAACACCGAGGCCCCCTCATGCGCTTCAGCTACGCCGAGTCCATGACCGACCCGTCGTTCTACGGGCCCCTGGCCGCCGCGGCCGAGGACGCCGGCTACGACACCTTCGTCTTGCCCGACTCCATCGCCTACCCCCGTGATTCCGACACCACCTACCCGTTCAACCCCGACGGGTCGCGCCAGTTCCTCGAGGACAAGCCCTTCATCGAGCCCTTCAGCCTCATCCCCGCCCTGGGGGCGGTCACCACCACGCTGCGGTTCGTGACCTTCGTGGTGAAGCTCCCCATCCGCCATCCCGTCATGGTGGCCAAGCAGGCCGCGTCGGTGGCCGTGCTCACGGGCGACCGCTTCCTCTTCGGCGTGGGCACGAGCCCGTGGCCCGAGGACTACGAGCTGCTCGACGTCCCCTGGGAGCGCCGGGGCAAGCGCATGGACGAGTGCATCGCCGTCATCCGTGGGCTCACCGGCGGCGGGTTCTTCGAGTACCACGGCGAGGTGTTCGACCTGCCGTCGGTGAAGATGGCCCCCACGCCGGCCAAGCCCATCCCCATCCTCATCGGGGGCCACGGCGACGCCGCCCTGCGGCGCGCCGCGGTGATGGGCGACGGCTGGATGCACGGGGGCGGCGACCCGGCGGAGCTCCCCGGCCTGCTGGCCCGGCTGGGCGAGCTGCGCGCCGAGGCGGGGCGCGACACCGCACCCTTCGAGACCCATGTCATCTCCATGGACGCCTTCAGTGTCGACGGGGTGCGCCGCCTCGAATCCCAAGGTGTGACCGACGTCATCGTGGGGTTCCGGTGGCCCTATGTGGTGGGGCCCGACGTCGAGCCCCTGCAGGCCAAGATCGATAGCCTGCGGCGGTTCGCCGACGACGTGATCACCAAGGTGAAGGCCTAGTTTCAGATTCGAACCACAGAGAGAGGGCGACGCCATGGGCGCAGCGTTCGAGATGTCGAAGAAGTCGATGGCGATGTCCGAGGCCAAGGACCGCGAGGGATGGCTCGGCCTGTTCGCCGATGACGCCGTGGTCGAGGACCCCGTGGGGCCCTCCTTCGTCGACGCCGAGGGCAAGGGCCAGCGGGGCATGGAGGCCATCACCGCCTTCTACGACAACGTGGTGTCGCAGAGCGAGAGCCTGAAATTCACCATCCGCCAGACCATCGAGTGCGGCGACGAGGTGGTCAACGTCGGCGAGCTCCGGATCACCCTCGCCGGCAACCAGGTCGGGATCGTCCAGCTCGCCAACATCTACAAGGTGAACGCCGAAGGGAAGCTGGCCTCCCTGCGGTCGTTCTGGGAGCAGGACAAGCTGAGTTTCAGCGAGGGCTGATCCGGCTGACCGGCTGACCGCTGCTCGTCCAGGGGTCGTTCGTCACGATCTCGCCGGAAGGTGCAAGGAATCGGCCCCGATGGGCGTGGTAAAGACATGCACGCCGATGTGGCCCGCCTCTGGGTGGGGGAGCCCGGGACCGGATTCGGCAGGGACGACGGGGGTGGCGTGGCCGCTGCGGATGCCTCGCACGACGGGGCCGGTGCCTTCGACCCCTCCCGGTCGGCTGCCTTCGACGACTTCTACCGGGCGCATTACGAGTCCCTGGTACGGCTCGGCTTCCTCCTGACCCTCTCCGAGGACGTGGCCCGTGACCTCGTCCACGACGTCTTCGTCCGTGTGTACCGACGGTTCGACGGGCTCGACGACCCGCTCCCGTACCTCCGGCGCTGCGTGGTCAACGCCAGCCGGTCCTGGCACCGGCGACGCCGGCTGGAACGGGCGCAGTCCAGCGCGGCGGAGCGCGTCCCCGACGTCATCTTCGAGGCCGACGAGCTCTTCGACGTGTTGGCGCGCCTGCCCGCCCGCCAACGCGCCGCCATCGTGCTGCGCTTCTACGAGCAGATGCGCGACAACGAGATCGCCGCGCTGTTGCACTGCCGGCCGGGAACGGTGGCCTCACTCGTGCACCGCGGCTGTGCCCGGTTGCGAGGTGCCATCACCGAAGGGGACACCCAGGGGGAGGGGTCATGAACGACACGTCGGGCGGCAACTTCGAGGACCGTTTGCGCGCCGCCCTGGTCGAGCGCGCCGGCTTGTTGTCGGCACCCCCCGACGGGGCGGGGATGTCGCATGTGGCGGCGCGTGCCCGGCTCCGCCACACCCGACGCCGCTGGGAGGCCGCGACACTGGCGGTGGTGGTGGTGATGGCGGTCCATTTTGGCTTGGGCGTTGAGCACGCGGGTCTTGATGTGGCTGGTCTTGACGACCGGCGCATGGGTGGTCCTGGCCGCGCCGGCGGCCATCGCGGGTGCCGCGAGAACGGAAGCGGCCAGCAGGGCGGCGGAAATGGTCTTCAACATGGGGGTGTCCTCTTTCAACTGAAATCACGAGGGTGCCGGTCGGATGGCCGGGTTCGTCGATCATGCCTCGCGACCTTAGTGGCCGCGCGCTGAACCCCCGCTGAAGCGCAGCAAAGGGTTTCGTTCATCTGGATGACATCTTCGCCATGTTCGGATCCGAATGCTGGCGGCGCGGTTGCGCCGAATCCGTCAAATTGAGACGGTCGACGGGAATGTCCCGTGGCGGCTGGTGTTCACATCAACGGGCATTGGTATAGGATTGCCCTCGGACAGACAGCCTTATTGATCCTAACGACGTCAACAGGAG
>Ga0208849_1001336_pt1 | contig 17530 bp, 17 predicted proteins | sample NGESurdeep072012_10_FD_184470 | JGI IMG/M metagenome (GOLD analysis project Ga0208849, IMG submission 184470) | Arctic peat soil microbial communities from Barrow, Alaska - NGEE Surface sample 53-3 deep-072012 (SPAdes) | ecosystem: Environmental > Terrestrial > Soil > Wetlands > Peat ...
TCATCGCCATCGCCCGGAAGATCGTCGTCGCCGCCAACGGCATCCTCAAGTCCGGACAGCCATGGCAAAAGCCCGTTTGACAACACAGTCGCCGGCTCTGCGCAGCTGCGCTGCTCCGGCCGGGATGACGCAAGAGTTTGGTGGACTCGTTCCCCAGAACGAGAAGAGGGCGCAGCCAAAGAAGTGTGAGTCCGCCAGCCCCGGAGGGAGAGGGCCCGTTTCCGCCCTCTGCAACCCTCTCCCTCGAGGGAGAGGGAGGGGCCCGCGCCGAAGGCGTGGGAAGGTGAGGGGTTGCATCGCGTGGCTTTTGAAACCCCCGTGTCGCTGCACGCGGTTGCAGCTGCAGCGACTTGCCCGACGGCGCCGTAACCCCTCACCCTCCCGCCACTCCGGCATTCGCCGGACCGGCAGGCCCCTCCCTCTCCCCTCCGGGAGAGGGTTCGAATCCGCGCGGCCGCTTGGCCGCCCCGGTTCGCCGGGCGCCATGCGCTCGAGGAGCACCGCGAGAGTTTGGCCACCCGGCCGACGCAGGAGCATCGCCGCCTTGAGCCTCGCCGTTTCAGCGATAAGCTCGCCCCAGCGGGGGACGTTTCAGTGAAAGCAGTCTTCGACGTCAAACCGGGCTCCGGCTACGACGACGACATCACCCGGCGCTACCAATTCCCCGGAAAAAGCGACTACCTGGCCGCCGCCCGCGCCGCCGTCGGCGACTGGGTCCTGTTCCGCGAGCCGCAACGCAACGGCGGGCGCCGCGCCTACATCGCCACGGCGCGTGTGCTCGCCGTCGAGCGGGACGCGAATCAGCCGGATCACTTCTACGCCTACGTCACGGACTTCCTGGCTTTCGCCACGCCCGTGCCGTTCAACCGGAATGGCCGCTACGCCGAGACCGCGCTGCGCGACATCACCAATCCCAGCCGGGTCGGCCAGGCGCTCCAAGGCAAATCCATTCGGCCGATCCCGGCCGAGGACTTCGCCGAGATCGTGCTCGCCGGGCTGAGCGAGACGCTGGCGCCGGAAAACGCGGCGCGCCTCGGCCTGGATTTCCCGCCCGCCGACTTCCCGCCACTCCCCGACCTGCCGGGCGTGGCCGAGGACTTCGATCGTCGGGTGGAGCAGCTCCTGGTCAATCGCAAGATCCGCGACGCGAACTTCCGCCTGGAGGTCTGTCGCGCCTACGACGATCGATGCGCCGTCACCGGCCTGCGGATCGTCAATGGCGGCGGCCGCGCGGAGGTGCAGGCCGCCCACGTCAAACCCGTGGCCGCGGGAGGCCCCGACGTGGTCCAGAACGGCGTCGCCCTCTCCGCCACCGTCCACTGGCTGTTCGACCGCCACCTCATCTCCATCGACGAGGACTACCGTCTCCTGGTCTCGCACAACCGCGTCCCCGGCGAGCTTCGCGGACTTTTCCGATCGGAGAGCGAGCGGCTGCATTTGCCGAATGACCGCAGGCTTTGGCCGCACCCAGCCTTCGTCGCCCATCACCGGGAGATCTACGCCGGGAAGGCTGACTGATTTGGATGGAGGTCTTGGCTTAACGCCTCCGGCTTCCACCGCACTGTGCGCGGGTCTGCTTCCAGGAGCGCGAGCGACGCGACCGTAACAATTCGGCAAGATTACACTTGACGTACCCAGATTCATGCCTCGATGAAGTGCCGAAGGACCGGCAACGCCTCGTCCCGTATCTGGAACGCAACTGAACGGTGAATGGTCTGGAAGGGCTGGTGGGCAGCAGAGTTCATCGTTGGTTGGTGCGACGCGAATCGTCCCATGCTGTGCTTCATGTGTCCCGCCGTTCCCGCTGCGCCCCAAATCGAGGGGGTGGCTTCGAGGAAGGCCAACATCTCCTCGACCTTCGGCATGAAATTCTTGAGGTGGGCGGGCGCCAAGGGTTTCCCGATAGCGTTGGCACGGTGCGCCTTGGCGAATTTGTCAAGTTCATCGCTGTGGTGATGTCGGATTAGATAGGTTACCAGAGACACTTCAAACAACATTCGGATAAGCACCATTCCGCTGTAGGGATGCGTTCCAAGATCAAGAAGCTTGGCCTCGTGGACAAGAGCTAGCAACTTGTCGGGGCAAAGGTGCTCATTGATGTCAGCCGGGAGCACAAAGCGTAGAGCATTGTGATCTTCCTTGACCGTAGGCTTCCTTAGCTTCGTTGGGGCAGTTGTGGGCGTCAGGGGGGTGGTCGACGGCGTGTGCAGAGGCTGGGTGCTCGGCGGCGGCGCGGCGGGCGGGATCGAGGTTAGGGGTTGATTGTTCGCCTTTCCCTGTAGTCGCCTGCGGCTGAATTGCCGCCACTTCTCGGCGAACTTGCGCATATCCCCCAGCGCCATTTGGTAGGCGGGATTGTTCAGGTCGACGTCGTTCTTCGTGGTGTTCCAGGGAAGCTGCGAAGGATTGGCCGAGACGAAACTGACGGTCCCCACGAAACCGTAAAACTCCGAGTGAAATTTGGTGTCCCAGCCGGTCTTGTAAGATGTGTCTGACGTGACAACGGCGCGGTCATTACACAATACGGTCCATCCGTAGGTGGCGGTCAACTCTCGGTTCTGATGGTCGCTGTGACCTGGCTCCCCTTTGAATAGGTGGTCGGCGTGCTCGCCACACTGGATGTAAACCGCCACGTCGCCGGCAGTCTTGTAGTACCGATGCTCGATGGGAAACGGACCATTTTCCCGAAGCGGAATCTCATTATCCGGGACCATGCGGCCATTTACTTTTATCTCAAAGCTACGCGCGATGAAGCGGCTGTACCGCTTCCCGATTTCATCAGTAAGGGCACCAACCCATTCCGGATTGCTGTAATCCTGAGCGATCTCGGTGGGCGGTTGGCGAATTTCTATCTCGGTTCCAACCGTGCCCGTTGATGCAAATTCCTCGGCGGGCAGTCCCCAATCATTGTCGTTGGCAATGTAATCGTCAGTGCGAAGGAGAAGTTCTGCGCGCTGGAGCCCGGTGTCGGTCTTCAGATGGCTGACCTTGCCCAACTTAAAGAGCGCCCTATTGAGGCCGACGCCGAAGACGCCGATCCCCATTGCATGGTCGGACGGTTTTCCGAACCGAAGAACCATGTCGCGAAGAGCGTCGACAGGGATACCTCCGCAATTGTCTTCGATCTTAAATCCGGTGCCGTTCAGCGTGAGGCAGGCATGGAAGCCTGCGAATGAGTCTGGCATCTCCCTTGGCGCATCGCCGGCAAGACCTTCAAAGAGGCGGTCGCGGGCCGCATCAATTGAGTTGTCGATCAGGTCGAAAATGCACGCCCTGACCGTTGCGTCACGGGTTAGGCTTTCCACAACGACGCGCTTCGTCGGATGCGTATCGACGGTGAATGGCTTGCCGCCACGCGCCATGATGTCCCTCCAACCTCGCCGGGAGGCTGGACGAACAATGCTTACGCGGCAAGCGGTAGCTGCAAACTATGCGCGATGCGACTGAGCAATCCGCGCGACACCAATGGCGAAACGCTGTTACCGATCATGCGGAAGCTGTGCCATTTGGTATGATGGAACCTGAACCAGTCGGGGAATCCCTGGAGGCGCGCCGCCTCTCGGACTGTGATCACGCGTCCCTTACCAGGGTGTAGGGGCCGCACGGCTTGGAACGCACCCTTGTCCATGCCGGTACCGGCGCGGAGCGTGGGGCACTGCCCCGCCCACTCAAGCCGGTAGGACTTGGTGATCGGGTCGCTTTGGCCGCCTCGGATCGTGGAATAGCGCCTGGTGATCTCCCTGCTGTGCCGAGTTGTCACCATACCTGAGACGAGGCCAGCTTCATGGCGCGCTAGCGCGTCGGCGCTTCCGAGACCAGGCGGTGGAGGCATCCTGAGCAATTGGGCATATGTCGATAGCGCACCCTTCGGTCTGTGGGGATACCGAACCCAGCCAAGATCCATTTCTCCCTTCAATTCCGGAATTGGATTGGGAAGGTCGGAAATCGCGTCTCGCACCGTCGCCGGCTGGGCGGGAGCGGGACAATGGAATTGTTCGGCGCTCAGGGCTCCGATTTCATTCTGATTGTACCCTATGAGAACCACTCGGCGCCGGATGGTCGCAGCCCCGAAGTCCATCGCGCTGACCACGATGGGATCGAGCACTTTGAAGCGAGCGGAAATCCGCTCGGCTGCACCCGCGAGGAACGCGGCATTATCGCCCTGCAACAGACCTTCGACGTTCTCCATCACGAAGAATTTTGGATCGAGCAATTCGACGTGGCGGAAGAACTGCCCAATCAGGTCGTTCCGCGGATCATCCTTCAATCTCTTTCCGATATTGCTGAAGCCTTGGCAGGGCGGGCCCCCGATCACTCCATCGGGACGTTGGCTACCGAGAAGGCGCCGCCAGACGCTGGAGTCGATGTCAGCCACGTCGGCTTCCAGGGCCGCGACCCTGGGGAAGTTGTGGCGATAACCAGACTGGAGGGTCGGATCGACATCGATCGATACAAGTGACCGGAAGCCGGCCAGCTCCGCACCGAGCGAGAATCCGCCGCACCCGCAAAACAAGTCAACAACGGTGGCCGTCTGACCGAAGTGCGCCAAAATCCCCGCCCCTTAGCGCCGCCCTTGGGCAGAATGGCAAATCTAAATCGGAATGTCGACCGGGGGGTTAGCGGTGCCGCAAGCGCGCCTCGGGTGTCTTCGGGGGGAAGAGCTTGGAAAGCGCCCGTTCGAAGGCTTCGCCCCCTTCCGTGGGGCTAAGATCGCCTGCCGCTTCCAATTCGTGGGCGAGATCAAGGAAGCGCCTCGATTGGGCTTCATCCTCAACCTTCCGGGCCTTCGGCTTCCCGTCGCGCGGGCGCTTCTCTCCGCGTGGGACTTCAAGCACGATCTCCTCATCCAGTGCCAGTTGAACGTGCTCTAAACGGGCCTCTAATTCGTCCAATTTCTTGGCCGTGATGTCATCGCCGCTGGGCGAAATCAGCTTGGACCCAGCCTTAAGCCATTTGATGTCATCTTTAAGAAACTGCCGCTCGGTCCTGGCCCATACTTCTATCTTGCTAGGCATATCGCCTCCTTGGGGTCATGATCTTGTTTATGTGGGCGGCTCGGCGCTTGCCCTTGTTCGCGCGGGTGGTGTCGGTCCCCCAGAAGGTTTCATCGACCTCGACGGCTCCGCCGTCGCCACCGAAAGGCGCGAGATCGCCCGACCTCATGGCTTCGCGGAGGCGATGGCCAATGAACCACGCGGTCTTCATGTGACAATCAAGCGAGCGTTGAACGTGGTTAGGGCCTATCCCCCTCTTCGAAGACGCCATGAGAAACGCTACTTGCAGCCATTGGCGCATCGGCACATGGGAGTCTTCAAAGATGGTCCCGACCTTTACTGTGAAGGGCTTGCGGCATTGGTAGCACTTGTAGGCCCCGATCCTGGTGCTATCGCCTGCCAGCTTGCCGATGCGGTCAAAGCCCCCGCAATGGGGGCAAACCGGGCCTTGGGGCCACAGCCTTGCCTCGACATAGGCATAGGCGGCTTCTTCGTTATGGAATTGGGGAGCGGAGATGATGGAAACGACGAATCTCCTTACGGTGCCTGCTCTAGCGAGTTGAGTGGGTACGTCAAGTGCGATATGGCCAACCAGTTCGGCGTTAACCGCAGATCGGACGAGCCGTGCAGCTAGGCGTTGAACTGATGGAAGGCTGAGGCAGCTCAGCGGTCAAGCGTGCGCACGTGCCTTGCGCTGGCACCCCCCTTCGGGAGATTGCCGACATGAGCGCGACAACATGGCGGGAGCGGCGGAGGAGGCAAACGGCTTGGCATCGCTGCGGTCTCGTGGCAGCGTCTCGCCGCGAAATCGCGAAGCGCGCGCGGATGTCCGGCAGATCGAGTCTGTGTCGCTGCGCGGCGTCAGTACCATTTCCTAAGAGGCCGTTCTGAATGTTGCCGAACGTCTTCCTATCCCTCTCGGGTTCCGACGCGGCCTTTGTGAAAGCCGTGGAAGAATTTCTACCGGATGGTCTAGCACACTTCTATCCAAAGACGTTCACGAACGGTGAGAACCTCATCGCTTCAATGGAAATGCGCGTTGCGGACTCGGAAATATTTGTGCTCTTCGCCTCGCGTAAGTCGATTGAGTCGGTTTGGGTGCGGTTCGAGGTTGATCGTGCGCGGCTCGCCAAGATCAAGAACCCCAACGTTCGAATTCTGGTCTTTCTGATCGATTCCATGATTTCCACCGGTGACTTGCCGGAGTGGATGCAGGAGTTTTGGGCAGAGGGCGCCGGGCTCTCTCCGCGGGATGTGGCTCGCTTTATCAGAGGCGTCGTTTCGGAACCTCCGTTCGGCCGCCGGACTGGTAAGATATACGGCCGCGGCGCACTTCTCGACAGCGTGTCGCGCGAGTACGAGGATATCGTAATGAAGACGGCGGACGCTCCGAACGTCTTCGTGATTGCGGGTAATGCCGGAATCGGTCGGCGCACCGTGGAGAAGGAATTCTTTCGCCAGACCTTCAGCACGCTGCCCTTAGTCAACTTTGGACCCAGCTTTCAATTGGCCCAGTTTGCTGACCTGGCGGACCTCTATCGGTCACTTCGCCAGGAATTGGACCAAAACTTCTCTCCGGAACGCTTCGCCGATGATCTCGCGATTTTCAACGAAATGGATGTCGAGGCGAAGGCCGCCGAGGTGGCGCGCAATTTACAATACTTTGGGACCCTCGGGCAAAGCACGACATTTGTCACCGGCAATGGAATTTTCGAGGACCGTGGAACGTTAAAGGCGTGGGTCCCTTACATCTTTCGTTCTTTGGAAACGCACCGTCGTGTCAAGTTGGCATTCATAACCAACCGAACGATCCACGACAACGAACTCCGAGACCACCCGAACGTGCTGCAAGTAGCGGTGCCGTTCATTCAAGAACGCGATGTTCGGGCGCTGATGGTCGCGGCGGCTGCCGACTTTGCTGCTGAACCTCGATTGCCGAACGATACCATCATCAAGGCTATTGGCGGACACCCCGGTATAGCGAAGACAGTCGCAAGCGTCCTGGCCCGCAAAGGGCCAGCGATCGTGAACAATGATCTTCAGGGGCTCTACAAACTTCAGGAGGATACGCTAGGCGATAACCTTGCCTATGATGCGCTGGGCGACTTCGAGAGAGATATTCTCTCAATACTCAGCTGGGTACCACAGCTCAATGGTAACATGTTGAAGGAAATTGTCCAGAAACATACAAACACGCCCAACCAAAATTTTGCAACTACGCTCGACGATCTGATGCGCGGCTGTCTTGTTCTCAATTCTGGTGAGAATTATGCCATCTCCGAGCCCATGCGCGGACTGTTTCGTCGGAAGCATGGATATGGGTCGGAGGAGCTTCGAAAGTGCTTCGCAGCGGAACTCCGGTCTCATTGGGATCGGGCTGTGCAGAACCGTCAACTTCGCACTGAACTCTTTGACGCGATGGTCTACATGGCGGCGCTTGAAGGGGGAACGCTTTCAGCTGAGTTCAAGGGGCTACTGTTGGCTTCCACCCTTCAGGAGGTGGTGAGAGAGACCTATAACCGGGGGCATGAAGACGAGTCGGCGTTCCATCAAGCGGTGGCTTGGGGGGCGGTTGCGAAAACGATGCGGATGGATGAGACGACCCGAGAGGAGATCGTCTCCTACTATGTGCGCGCTCAGATCAGGGTGGGTGACGCGGGTGCCCTTGAGACTTTGAATTTTATTGACTCTCGCGGATACCGGTCGCGCTATTATCTTCGCAGCTTTTACGTAAGACATTCTGGCGGAGATCTTAAGGAGGCTATCCGCCTGCTGAATGAAGCACGAACTGCAAGAAAATATATGGACCGCGTAATTGCGGATCTTGCGCTCTGTTATCAGCGGTTAGGCCGCTGGCGCGAACTCGCTAACCTTCTGGAGGAGGAAAAGCAGCGGGTCGCTCGCGATCCGCAGCTCCTTGACTTGAGAATTGGCATGCTGATTTCGCAGGGAAATTACCGCGCTGCGGAAGATGCAATTGCTGTCCTTCGAACGCTGCCAAGGGAGGGCGGTCGCGCCGACGCACGCACCGCTCTAATTCTGATGCAGCGTGATGGGCGACCCGCCGACGCGCAGCGGATGCTTACGCGCACGCTTCAGAGCGGGGGCAGTGGTCAGCTGGCGCTGCGGCACCTCCGGGCGATCGCCGCGGCGCAGGCCGGTGACGAACATATGGCACGACGTGACGCGGAATTCCTAAGGGGCCGGCAGGGCGGCGTCGATTCGGCCACGCGGATCGAAGCCCATATAGCGCTATCTCGGGGGAGCTACGCGCGGGCGCTCGAACTATGGGCACAAATCAAGGCGCTCACGGTTCAGGATCACCTGCTGCGCGCAAGGATTCTCGAGGCCGAATCAAACAATGTAGCGACCCCGCTCGGGCGGGCCAAGATGCTTCGGGAGGAGGCAGCTGCGCTTAGAGCGAAGTACCGGCTTGCGGACGAGTACTTTCTCGAGAGCTGAGTACGGCGACGAACTGAATGGAATGGGGACCATATAGCCGTTTGATCAGATCATAGGAGCGAGGGCCGCCTTAAATTCGATGCCTATTGCGCTAACGCTGGCGTGCTACCCCATGGCAAAACGCCGACAGCACGTGGGCGCCGCGTCCTCATTCCGCTGACCCGCCCACGGCTCGGATTTTCGGGGGTGACGGCGAAATCAGAGATTTTCGACAAGATTGGCTCTTTCCGGAACTTCAACAACCCCCTGACGGATCTCGCATGGCTCGCCCCTGTGTGCCCCAGGTGGTGGGTGGCGCCATCCACTAGCGCCGTTATCCTGTCGCGGCATGTCCGACTCCAGCGATAACTGCGGATCCGGTCTTGAAGAAGCCGCCGCCCGCTTCGAGTCGCTCGAGGCGGCCGACGTCCACGCCTGGCTCGCCGACCTCCTCCCGACCCCGCCGGCGCTCGTTCTCGACGTCGGCTCCGGGACGGGGAGGGATGCGGCTTGGCTGGCCGACGCCGGGCTCGATGTGGTCGCCGCCGAGCCGAACCCCGGCATGCTCGGTCTGGCTCGCACTCTCCATCTCTCGCCTTCGATCCGCTGGGTCGCCGATGCCCTGCCCGGCCTCGACAAGGTCTTCCGTCTGGGCCTCTCGTTCGACCTGATCCTGCTTTCCGCCGTCTGGATGTTCGTGCCGCTGGCCGATCGGCCAAGGGCCTTCCGCAAGCTCGTCACCCTGCTCAAGCCGGGCGGCCGGATCGCCATCACCCTGCGCCACGGGCCCCTGGAGCGCGGCATGCATGCCGTCTCGCAAGGCGAGATCGAAGCCCTGGCGCGAGCCCACGGGGCGCTCGTCGAGCGCGTGGTGGTCGACGACGACAAGCTCGGCCGCGAGGGGATCGGCTGGACGGAGATCGCGATCCGCCTGCCCGACGACGGCACGGGCGCGCTCCCCCTGTTGCGCCATATCATCCTCAACGACCGCAAGACCGCGACCTACAAGCTCGCGCTCCTGCGCGTCCTTTGCCGGATCGCCGATGGCGCCGCTGGCCTGGCGCGCGAGGCGGACGAGGACCATGTGGCCGTGCCGTTCGGCCTGGTTGGGCTCTACTGGCTCCGGCTCTTCAAGCCTCTGATCTCCGCGGGCCTGCCGCAGACCCGCGGCAATGTCGGCGAGGTCGGGCTCGGCTTCGTCCGCGACGGCTTTCGCGCTTTGGGCGCAGTCTCCCATCTCGACTTGCGCGTCGGCATGGGCTTCGCGGCCCAGCGCGGCGCCGGCCTGCATGCGGCCCTCGGCGATGCCTGCGCGACCATCGCCACTATGCCGGCGCACTACATGACGTACGCCGACGGCTCGCCGGTGCTGCCGGTGCTGTGCGCCGCCCGACGGCCGGCCACAGGGGGCGTCCGGCTGGACCCGGACTATCTGTGGCGGTTCGGCGAGCTGCATGTGCCGACGCACCTGTGGCGGGCCATTCAGAGGTTCGATGTCTGGATCGAGCCCGCGTTGATAGCCGAGTGGGCCCGATTGATGGCCGACTACGCCGAGCGCCAGGGGCGAAGGCTGGATGACGCCCAAGTGGCCGAGGCGATGCGGTGGTCGGACCCGGCCCGCGACGTGGCGCTCGCCCGGTCGCAGGCGCTCCGCCTGATGGAGACCCGGCCGCTCCATTGCGTGTGGTCGGGGCGCGCCCTCTCGGCCGAGCGGCTCGACATCGACCACTGCTTCCCGTGGGCGGCGTGGCCGTGCGAGGACCTGTGGAACCTCCTGCCCGCCGACCGGGAGGTCAACCAGCGCCAGAAGCGAGAGCGGCTGCCGGGCGTGGGCGTGCTGCGCGCCTCGCGGGAGCGCATCGAGGACTGGTGGACGGGCGGCTATCTGACGGCGCCCAACAGGGTCCTGCCCGAGCGGTTCATGACCGAGGCGCGCGCCAGCCTGCCGATGTTCGAGGGCGCGGCGGCCAGCCTTGCCGATGTCTTCGCCGCCGTGGGGATGCAGCAGATCCGCCTGCGCCAGGACCAGCAGGCGCCTGTCTGGGAGCCGTGACCGTGAGTCCGACGGCTCTGTTCCTGCGGGAGGCGGCTCTTTTTCACCCTCTCCCGTGAAACGGGAGAGGAAGGGGCACGCCGGTCCGGGAAGCTAAGAGCGGTGGGAAGGTGAGGGGCGATGCCGGACGATGACGCTCCGCCGTCGGCCCTGACAGCGTTCCCACCGGCGACACCCTCACCCTCCCATCGCCCTTGCTACACAAGGCCGACGGGTCCCTCCCTCTCCCGCCCTTTGGCGTTCACACATCTCTATGGATCGTCCAAGAAACCCTCGCCCGGAGGGAGAGGGAGGGGCCCATTGCGCAGCAATGGGAGGGTGAGGGGTTACGCAGCTTCCAACTTTCTTTTCTGTGGGCGTGACGCCTTCTCGACGAGGGCCGTAACCCCTCACCCTCCCACCGCTCCGGCTTGCGTCGCACCGGCGGGCCCCTCCCTCTCCCTCCGGGCGAGGGTTCCGCGGCTTGGCCGCCGACGTTCTGTGAATCCGATAGCTCTCCCGCCAGCGGGAGAGGATGTTCGTGGGGCGCTTTCGAGAAGTGTGCATCCGATCGCGACGCGGGCGGAAGGGCGTCGCCAAGGTCGGGTGGCCGGCGCGCTCGCCATGCCCCAGCCTCCAGTTGCTTCGGACACCGCACTTCCAGCCCCGTCCTATCAGGCGCCCCACCGCGCTACCGCTAAGGGCCGCGGATTGGCTAGGCGAGCTCCATTTCCACCTTGCCCGCCGCCGCCGGCGTGGGGTGCGGCTCGACGCGGATCGTGACGTGGCCCCCGAGCCTGGCGATCGCATCCAGCAGCTTGTCAGTCGACATGCCGGCGATCTTGCCGGCGTAAAGCTTGGAGAGGCGGGGCTGGGGAATGCCGACCAGGCGGCTGAACGCGACCTGGCTGAGCTGGAGTTCCTGCTGGCGGCGGTGGAGGACGCCGACGAGTTCGGCCTTGTGTGTCAGGCGATCGGCGGTGGTCTTGTCGAAGCCGATATCCGCGAAAACGTTGCCGCTGCTGTCTTCGAACTCGATGGGCGGGGCCTTGGTCATTGCTGCTTCCCTTTTCTCTGAGCGTGGAGCGCCCGGGCGTCCTTGAGGCGGCGGTCGATCGTGTCGATCTCGGTCCGCGGCGTGGCTATTCCGCTCTTCGACTTTTTCTGAAAGCAGTGGAGCACGTAGATCACACCCTCCAACTCGGCCGTGTAGACCGCGCGATAGGTCTCGCCGTCATGGTCCTCCGACAGCTGCACGGCGCCTCGCAGCTTGCCCTTGAGGGGCTTGGCGTCCTCGGGCGCGCGGCCTTCCTGGACGCCATGAAGGGCGCCGCCGAAGTCCTTTTTCACCGCGTTCGGCATGGCCGTCAGATCCCTGCGGCTGCTGCCCATCCAAGTGATCGGCTTCCGGACCGACACGGCAAACCTATGTCAGATTTGATCTAGAAGAGTCAATGCCCGGCGACCTTGCTCCCGCCAACCCGCCCGGGGCGTCGTCCGATCGAAGACGAGCGCCGCCTCGATCTGGGCGTCGGAAAGCTCCAGGTCTTCGCGGACCTCCGCTTGACTTGCCCCGCGCCGAATGAGGTCGGCCACGTGCCGAGCGGCAATGCGGGTGCCTCGAATCACCGACTCGCCGGCGAGCACGCCGCCAGTTGTCTGAAATAGCCAACGCCGGTGAAGGCGTGGTTCCTGGCCATGCCAGCCACTTGACAGGAAGATTGCGTTATGCAATTATGCCGCCGATGTCGAGCACCTCACCCGCTTCGGAAGATCCCGCCCCCTCCGCGCCCGGCGAAGCCCCCGATCCCTCCGTCCTGCGCGCCGAGCGCCGGCTGCGCCTGCTCGAAGAGCTGGCCGAGATCGGCATGGACCTGGCCCGAAGCCTGAGGCCCGGCGCCCTGGCGGGCGAGGCCGCCCATGCGGACGCGAGCGAGGCGCCCGTGGCCCAGACGGCTCGAGGCAAGGGCCGCGACCCCGCCGACGCCTTCGGCCCGCTCTCGCGCGCCATCCGCCTCACCCTGGCCCTGGAGGCGAGGACCGACGCGGAGCTCCGCGACCTGAGGGCCGGCCTCGCCCGGGCGCGCGTCGAGGAGCAGTCCGGCGTCGCCGAGCGCGCCCGCCTCGCCGCCGCCAAGGCGCGCGAGGACCGCGTCGAGCAGGTCCGCGACCTCGTCCTCAGAGCCGCCGAAAGAGAGATCGACGACGCCGACGCGATCGAGGACCTCTACGAAGAGCTCGGGGAGCGCCTCGAGGACCATGAAGCCGAACTCGGCTGTCCAGAGCGCCCGCTGCGCGAGACGGTCGCGGGCCTGTGCAAGGCTTTCGGTCTCAGTCCCGACTGGAGCCGCTGGACCGGCGATGGATGGAATGCGGATGCCTCGGCTTTCAGGCCGTTCGTTTCCGCCATCACGCCATCCGGCCCCAGCCTTCCCGAGGCGGCCATGCCCCCGGGGCCCGCGCCGCCCACCCCGCTGGCGCCCCTTGAGGGCGCCCACGATCTGCAATGAACCGCCGTCGCGCGGGGGGCGCAGACACCCCTCGCCGAGAAGCGTAATGCTCAGCTTGGGGTCAACGACGAACTTCACGAACCTTGAGAACGGGCCATTCTGATTGAGCGGCTCACCTCAATCCGTCATCCCGGGCGAAGGGTCGCGTCAGCGGCCCGCAGACCCGGGACCCAGGGTCACGGCCGCCGATGGCCGGTCGTTGGGCGCTTGATCCCCTCACGTCCCGGCTCTCCGCTGCGCCGCGGCCGGGATGACGGAAATAAGGGTGGGGCTGCGTGGAAGAGATAGACCATGGAACAATTTCCGCCGAACCTCGACTCTCACCGCCTGTGCGTTGCTCCGATGATGGACTGGACCGACCGGCACTGCCGGGCGCTGCATCGCACCCTCACGCGCCGCGCGCGGCTCTACACCGAGATGCTGACGACCGGGGCGGTGCTGCACGGCGACCGCCGCCGCCTGCTGGCCTTCGACGCCGCCGACAACCCGGTGGCCCTCCAGCTGGGCGGCGCCGATCCGGCGGCGCTGGCGACGGCGGCGCGCATCGGCGAGTACTTCGGCTACCAGGAAATCAACCTCAACGTCGGCTGTCCGTCCGACCGCGTGCAGAGCGGCCGCTTCGGCGCCTGTTTGATGCGCGAGCCGGACCTGGTGGCCGAGTGCATGCACGCCATCGTCGGGGCCGTGAGGGTCCCGGCGAGCGTCAAGTGCCGCCTGGGGGTCGACGACCAGGCGCCGCAGGAGAGCCTCGCTCGTCTGGTCGGGGCGTGCGCGGCGGCCGGGGTCGAGGTGTTCATCGTCCATGCGCGCAAGGCGTGGCTTAAGGGTCTCTCGCCGCGCGACAATCGGGAGATCCCGCCTCTGGACTACGGCCTGGTGCGGGCTCTGAAGCGCGATCGGCCCGATCTCACCATCGTGCTCAACGGCGGGATCGTCACGCTCGAAGCGGCGCGCGAGCATCTGTCGTGGGCCGACGGGGTGATGCTGGGGCGGGCGGCCTACCGCGAGCCGGCCCTGCTCGGAGCGGTCGACGAGACCATCTTCGCCGATGGCGGTCCAAGGATCGGCCCGTTCGCGGCGGTTGAGCGCTACCTGCCGTACCTGGCGCGGGAGCTCGCGGCGGGGACGCCGCTGGCGGCCATGAGCCGCCATATGCTGGGGCTGTTCCACGGCCGCCCGGGCGCCCGGGCGTGGCGCCGGGTGCTGACGGTCGAGGGATCGCGAAGCGGCGCCGGCCTCGAGGTCGTCGTTGGGGCCCTGGCGGAAGTGCGCCGCGCCGCGGAGGCGAGCCGTGTCCTGGAACCGGCCTGAGCCGCGGGGCGGATCAGGGGCGAAGGATCATCGAGGTCGGCGTCGCCTCGAAGGCCGAGAGCCGTCCCAGGTAGGTCATGCCGAGCAGCGAGGTCGAAAGGCCGTGGTCGAGCACATAGGCTTCGACATCGTTCACCCTCGCGCCGGCGACAGTGACGTTGGCCAGGGTGATCTTCGCCGCGCGGGCCTCGCCGTTGGCGGTGGCCACCTTGTAGGCGTAGTCGAGGCTCGCCACGTCGATGCCCATGCGGCGCGCATCGTCCGGCGTGAGCGCCACGGCGGTGGCGCCGGTGTCGACCAGGAAGGTGACGGCGTGGCCGTCGACGTCGGCCTGCGTCCAGTAGTGGCCGTCGGCGGCCTTGCTGATCGAGGCGGGCGCCGATGGCTGCCCGCCATCGACGACGGCGACCGCGGCTTGCGGCGCGGCGTTCCGCTGCGCGTGCTCCAGGCCGTTCAGCGCCTGGGCGGCGCCCACCGCCGACAAGGCGGCCATCATCGCGAACATCGCGAATTTCACCATCTCGACACCCATCATCAGTCTCGGTCGGCTTGATGCGACCGTTGAGGGGCACCTTAGGCGGCAAGGGTTTGCATCGGGTGAATGGCGGCGCGGCGGGCTGGTCGTTCACAAAGTCGAGGATCTCTGCGGCGCGATCCGGCCCGCGCGCGTCGGCAGATCGGCCATGATCGTGAGCCGCTGGCGCTCGCTGAGCCGGCTCCAGCCGCCGATCTCGGCAAGGGTGCGAAAGCAGCCGAGGCAAAGCCCGCTTTGGCCGTCGACGATGCAGACCTGCACGCAAGGCGTCGAGATCGGAGGCGCGGACGGTTCCATGAGATGGGCGCGATACGGCTCTTCGGTAGCGAGGAGACGATCGAAGCACGGGATAACGAAGATTACAAATCCTTTAAGTAAACGTCTCTCACATTACAAACTATTAAGACGTTCGAAGAAACAATTACAATATTTCCTCGATTTAATTTGGCTTTTCTCGCGACGTACCGATGATCCCCGCCTCACTTCCAACCGAGGAACAGGATATGTCCACTCTCAAGGCTCTCATCGTCTCCGCGTCGCTTGCCGCTTCGACCTCGGTCGTGGCCGCCCCGAACCATCTCACCGACGTTCAATATATGCAGGCCTCGCGGTGCCGGGCGCTGATCGCCTCGCCCGCCCTGGGCAAGGGCGACACCACCGTCATCGACGGCCTGCTGAAGTCCGAGGCGAGGGGCCGGATGGGCTACGTCTATGAAAGGGCGGACGAAATGCAACATGACGCGGCTCGCATCGCCCGTGACGCGAGCGCCGAGCGCAAGGTCAGTCTCATCGCCGAGCGAAACGGCGTTTGCGAAGCCTTCAATGGCGGGACGTCGACCGCGGCGGCGGCCCACTTGGTTGGCAGCGACTGAGCGGACGGCCCCGGACCGGCGGACGGCCGCCGGCACTTCCGGTCCGTCCTTTCGGTCTCTGCGCCCCGCGACCCGCGGCGGCCGTGGCTTGCGCCCGGCCGCCGTTCGCCTAAAGGAACACCGCGCGGGCGGGGGATCTCAGCGGCCAGATGGAGTTCCTCGAGCCGAACCGAACCTGCTGGAGGATCGCGGCGGCGAGGCGGGCGGCGTTCCTGATCGACTACCAGGCCTACTACCAGGCGCTGCTGGCGGCCTTGGGCGAGGCCCGCAGGCAGATCCTCCTGGTGGGCTGGAGTTTCGATCCCCGCACCCGGCTGATGCCCGATGGAGAGCGTCGCAAGGATGCGCCGGACGAGATCGGTAGGCTGCTCATCGAACTGGCGAAGAGTCGGCCGGGTCTGGAGGTGCGCATCCTGATCTGGCGCTCGGCGCTTGCGGTGAGCGCCACCCAGGACTTCTTTCCGCACCGGGCCAAGGGCTGGTTCAAGAACACCGGCGTCGGCTTCCTCCTCGACGACACGGTTCCCTTCGGAGCCTGCCACCACCAGAAGGTGATCGTCATCGACGATTGCCTGGCGTTGTGCGGCAGCGGCGACATCTGCGGCGACCGTTGGGATACGCCGGCCCATCTCGACCGCGATGCGCGACGGCGAAATCCAGGGCGCGGATTCCATCCGCCGCGGCACGAGGTCATGATCATGGCGCAGGGGCCCATCGCCGCCGCCCTCGGCGATCTCGCGCGGCAGCGATGGCGGGAGGCGGGCGGCGAGGCGCTGGCGCCGGTGATCGGCGCCGAGACGCCCTGGCCTCAGGGCATCGGCGTCGACATCGAGAACACCCAGCTGGCCATCGCCCGCACGGAGCCCCGATGGAAGAGCCGCGCGGGCTGCGGCGAGATCGCCGCCTTGACCCTGACCGCCATCGCCGGGGCTCGGCGTAGCCTCTATCTGGAGAACCAGTATTTCACCTCGCCGGTGATCGCCGAGGCCCTGGCGGCGCGCCTCGCCGAGCCCGAGGGCCCCGAGGTGGTGCTCGTCTCCAACCATCGCAGCGTGAGCTATTTCGATCAGCTGACCATGGACAGGACCAGGGCTGTGTTCATCTGGCGGTTGATGTCCGCCGACGTCTTCGGCCGGCTTCGCGTGTTCGCGCCGTTCACAGCCGAGGGCGAGGCGATCATCGTCCACGCCAAGACCATGATCGTGGACGATCGGCTGGCGAGAATCAGCTCGGCCAATCTCAACAACCGCTCCCAGGGATTCGACACCGAATGCGAACTGGCCCTGGAGGCGACCCGGCCCGAGGAGCGTGACGCCATCGCCACCCTCGGGGACGGACTGGCGGGCCACTGGCTCGGCCGTCGCGCCGAGCAGGTCAAGGCGAGCCGGGAGCGGCGAGGAGGCCTGATCGCGGCGATCACCGAGCTGAACCGGCACGGCCACCTGCGGCCGATCGAGCCCCTGCGGCTTGGCGCCTTCGGCTCGTTCGTCGCCGACTTCCACCTCGGCGATCCGATGAGCGCGGCGGACTCCTGGGCGCCGCGCCGCCGCCGTGACCGCCTCTACAGCCAGGTGCGGCGCGACTCCCGCAGGCGGGTCCGCCGGGGCTGACCGCCGTCCGCGTTCCGCTCCTCCACCGCCGAGCGGATTCACAGACATCGGCGGGCATGCCGCGGAACCCTCGCCCGGAGGGAGAGGGAGGGGCCCATTGCGCAGCAATGGGAGGGTGAGGGGTGAGGTCCGACCCTGATACATCCGTGACGGAATAGTCCGGAGACATCCCTGACAGTAGTTCGGCCGGCGGGAGGGACCCGCCGATGCCTTGGACTGCGTCGT
>Ga0208849_1001337_pt1 | contig 17515 bp, 21 predicted proteins | sample NGESurdeep072012_10_FD_184470 | JGI IMG/M metagenome (GOLD analysis project Ga0208849, IMG submission 184470) | Arctic peat soil microbial communities from Barrow, Alaska - NGEE Surface sample 53-3 deep-072012 (SPAdes) | ecosystem: Environmental > Terrestrial > Soil > Wetlands > Peat ...
GCGGAGGTCTACTCCCCTAGGCACCACGATCAGCGGATGATTCCGGACGGTGTAGAGGGACCGGTCGTCGCGTTTGTCGTCGAAAATCTCGAGCTGGCTCTCAGGGAGGTGAAGGAGGCGGGCCTCGAGGTCATCGGCGACGTCGTGTGGGCTGCCGAGGCGTTTGGGGCGCCGGCGATGGAAGGGGTCGGCTGGTTCTTTCTGCGTGCCCCGGATGGACGCGTGTACGTCATCGAACAGTCGGTCGATTGACACTCACGGCGATCGTGGAGGTGATCTCCCCCACGGGCCGGCTCCCTTACGCTGGCGCCACCAAACTGGACAACCTCGCACTTCGCTAATACAACCCCTGGTACCGGCGGCCGAGAACAGGGGTTGACCGCCACGAATATCACCTCCGTCAGCCCACTCGAAGTGCGGCAGCACACGTATTGACCGGGAAGCGCCAGGCAAGACCATCCTCCGGTTACACCACCCTGCCTCAGGGCGAGAGATGTGCCCTTCGGCTCTAGGTGAGATGTGACCTTCGGCTCTAACGGGAAGGCCGGGTAGTGGGTCAGTTTGAATGGGACTGGGCAGGAGCGGACTCTTGTGGAGACGCCCTGCCCAGCCTTGACGCGTGAGCTTAGAGAAAGCAGAGCGTCTATCACAACCAGCGGTAAGTCCGGGTAGTGCCTCAGTTTGAATCGGGTCGTATCGAGCCGGGCCGCTCGCGGGTGCTCGTGATCTCGTTGAGCGTCCCGCAGGAGAAGCATGTGATGACGATGTTCTCGAGCTGCCCGGGCAACATGTGGTCGGCGAGATCGTCCGCCCCCGTTCACCAGATTCACAATCAGCCCCTCAAGGTCGTGATGTGGTTCCCGAGATGCCGCAGCCAGCGGGGAACTCACCCGTCGGATCACCCCGTCAGGTCGGCTCAACATACATTCGTGGATTCGACGGGCACCACAGGGGCCACTTGGCGCGGACACCAACCTGGACAACGTGATGCTGCTCTGTCCGCGCTTCGTCATGTGCCGGTGAGCTCTGTGGCAATGCCACCCAATGCGCGCCGCTCTGGTGTGTTTATTGCACGCTGGCGTGGTCCTCGGTACAGTCCTTAGAGACCCGGGACGGATGCCACGCTGATCTGCTCGTGCATTGGCGACGCGCCGGTCTCAGAATTGATCCGAAGCCGTGAAACCCGGCAATTCAGCTCCACTTCTTGAGACAAGCCCCCACACGCCCTACGGCATATGCCGTTCGGAAGCACTAGGAGGCAGGCAGCATGGGTCTTGGAGTCGGGATATTTCTGCTGGCGGTTGGCGCGGTACTCGCGTTCGCCATTCACGTCACAACGAACGGCGCGATCAACGTGCAGGTCGTCGGCTGGATCCTGATGGGAGCCGGCGCTCTGGGGATTGTGCTCTCCATGGTGTTCTGGTCGTCATGGGGTGGCCCCGCCTCCTTCACACGGCGTCGAGAAATCGTGGACCCGGGCGGCGGAACCCATACGACGACGATCGATCAGCGCTAGTCGGAGTCCTCAAGGCACGCACGCATGACTGAGCGGGAGATACAGCTACCGCGCGTGAGCGTGCCCTGCTTGATGCGGCAACACAGGGGCAGCCTGAGGAGTTTGTCCGCCTTTGTGAAATGATCGGACGTAAGCCGAAGCAGGTGCTTGACAGCTTTGACGCTGCGCCGTGGCGTTGGCTGATCGTGAGCTTCGCGCCGTCCGGTTACATCGCCGAAGGCGGCCGTGAGCTCCGGTTCCCAGCGGAAATTCGAGCGCGTCTCGACGTCACGCGCCAGTACGTCGAGACGCCGTGGTGGCGTCGCTGGGGCCGTCATTAGCGCTTCGTGAAGCCGAGCTTCTGCGCCTCCTTGATGAACCGTACGGTGGCCACAGTGCCGCCAAGACCTCGAAGGCCACCGACAACCTCCCGAGCTCGCTCTATCTCGCGTATTCGTCGCTCGCCTTCGGATCGGCCCTCGCGTTGTTTCTGTATCCCCACGCCATCACGGGAACCTTCAGTGCCCGCTCGCAGACGTCGATCAAGCGCAACGCAGCCTTCCTGCCCGCGTATTCGTTCATGCTCGGGCTGATCGCCTTGCTTGGTTACATGGCCGTCGCAGCACACACCCATGTACCGAGCGCCAGTGCAGGGGGTGCCAACGGCATCGTGCCCGCATTGCTGCAGCAGTTCTTCGCCGGACCACTCGCGGGTTTTGCCTTTGCCGCGATCGCGATCGGAGCTCTGGTGCCGGCAGCGGTGATGTCAATTGCCGCGGCCAACCTCTTTACGCGCAACATCTGGCGGCAGTACATCCGGCCCAACTCCACCTCGCTGTCCGAGGAGGCGACGGTGTCGAAGATTGTTTCGCTCGTCGTGAAGCTCGGGGCACTGGTGTTCATCCTCACGGTGAACACGGCCAATGTCATCAACTTCCAACTCGCCGGTGGTGTGTGGATTCTGCAGACGTTGCCCGCGGTGATTCTGGCGCTCTACGTGCGCTGGCTCGACCGCTGGGCGGTCGTCGCTGGATGGGCGGTGGGCATCGGCCTGGGCACCTACTGGGGCGTCACCAACCCAGCCGGACTGTTCTCATCGACCTACAAACTCGACGTGTTCGGCTGGCACGTTGGCAGCGTCTACCCTGGGTTTGCCGCTTTCGTTGCCAATCTCGTGGTGGTGGTGGTGTGGAGCGCGGTTGCTGTTGCGGTGCGTGGGCGCGTCCCCGAAAGCGGCATCACCGAGCGCGACTACCTGCCCACCGCCGCCTGACGCAGCCATCGAGGTCATGCCTATCCGTCGGCTGCGTTCGCCAGGTGGTTGAGAAGCGTTGGGTCTGTTGACCGGAGATGCCGCCACTCCGAGATCGGCTCTGGTGTGTTAATTGCACGCTGGGGTGCCTCAGAGTGCTGTACTGCGAGCAGAATGTGAGTCTTGTCTGATGGATCGAGCGACCCGTATGACGCGCTGGCACACGACGCTCGGCAATCTTAGTCCGGAGACTTCAAATCCCAGCACGCCGCGGTGTGCTCGGCCTGACGGGCGTGTCCGTCAAATGGCGGCAGACCCAGGCAGCGGCCTGCCCACGTCGGGAGGACATGCACGATGACTGAGAGCGACTCGTACGGGCAGAGCCTGGAGGTCACCTGGCCCCTCGGGCCCACCACCGTTTACGGCACCGTGGTGATGCCGGAGGGAGCCGGTCCCTTCCCGGGAGTCGTTCTGGTGGCCGGCAGTGGTCCGACGGACCGCGATTGGGACTCCCCACTCCTTCCTGGGTCCAATGGCAGCGGTCGCCTGCTCGCGGAGGCGTTGGGGCGAGCTGGGTTCGCCTCGCTCCGGTATGACAAGCGCGCCTCAGGCCCCCATGTCCGCGAGACGATACCGCTCCTGATCGGCGCCATCACCATGCAGAGCCACGTCGATGAGCTCGCCGGGGCGGTGCGCACTCTTGCCGAGCAGCAGGGCATCCGCCGTGAGCAGATCTTCGCCCTCGGCAACAGCGAAGGGACCCTCCACGCCCTCAACTATCAGGTCCACGACCCTGACATCCCCCTCGCCGGCCTGGTGCTGACCGGGCCTCCCGGGCGCTCCGTGGGTGCGGTCGCCCGGTCACAGCTTGCCGCCCAAGCGAAGAGCTTTCCCAATGGCGAGCAGCTGCTCGCTTTATATGACGCCGCCGTCGCCCGATTCCTTGCCGGTGAGCCCGCCGCCCCCGACCCAGCTCTGCCGGAGGACGTGCGCAGCTTGATCGCGGCCCTGGAGAGCCCCTTCAACCTTCCCTTCGCGCGGGAGCTTTGGACCGCCGACGCGGCAGCTCCTCTGAAGGAGGTGCGCGTCCCGGTGCTCATCGTCATCGGCAAGAAGGATCTACAGGTCGACTGGCAGGCCGACGCGGAGCCGCTTCAGCGCGCCGCGGCAGGACGGACCGACGTCAGCTTCCTCTTTCCCGAGAATGCCAATCACGTGCTGAAGCACGAGCCGCGACCGCGTGAGGAGCTCGCGCAGGGCGAGGCGATACAGAAGTACAACGCGGCCGACGCCTCACTGGACCCCGAGACCGTCGCGGCCATCGTGGCCTGGCTCACGGCTCGAGCCTAGGCGATGGTCGCCGAACGTCTCGGCCGCGGTCTGACCTCGTCCTCTGCGACAGGGTGAGCCGCACCCGGAGGCGCGCCGTCAAGTAGACATTGGCGGAGGCTGGCCTGCCCGATGGTGATCTCGCACTGCGCTGTCAGCGCCAACGCGCAGCGGTAGGTGCCGTGCCCCTAACGGAGCGTCCCCTACCCAGCGCTATCGCGTGCCAGCCAAACGATGGCGCTCACCGGGCCGGGGTGGCTCGGCGCCCACCTCTTGCGCCAGGTCACACGGAGTGTTGGCCGGGGCGAGAGGGTCCGCCCGTGTCGCAAGCAACCGAACCTGGGTACGGAAGGTCTCGCGTGCCTCGCGGTCGAGCGGCGCGAGCACCTCGGCCTCTGCTGCCCGCAGCTGGTCATCCAGGGTCGCGAGGAGCTCGATGCCGAGTTGCGTCGCGACGACTCGGCGCGCCCGCCGGTCGCTGGGATCGGGACGACGCTCGATCAGCTTGGCCGCCTCGAGATCGTCGAGGAGGTAAGTCATGACCGTTCGATCGACTCCGAGGTGCTGGGCGAGGGCAAGCTGGCTCGTCACCGTGCCCTGAGCCGCGGCGGAAAGGACCTGGTAGCCCCGCGGACCGCCAGGAAGGTCGGCGACCGCGGTGCGCGCGGCCAGGGCGTACGCCCGCAGGACAACACCCAAGCCCCAGCCGAGGTCGCCTGCCAACGCGCCGACGCAGCTTGGGGGTGCCCCAACCTCGTAGCGGTTACCAAGGTTTTCATCCACCATCCCATCATAGCCGACAAAGCGCTGTTTGAAAGATCCTCTGCTAGACTGATGATCTGCGATATATATAGTTGAGCGACAGATCGGCACGTGAACACGAAGGCAGGACGGCATGATCGAGCGCGGTGAGTTGGAGCGGGGCCAGTCGGTATCGAGCTGGCCGGAGAGATCCGCCACGTCTGGCCGGACAAATCGATTGTCCTGCTCGACGTCGCCGATGAGATTCTAGGTGGCCCATACAGACCGGAGCTGAAGGCCGAGCTCCGAAGCCAACTCATCGATGCCCGTGTCGAGCTGATCCTCGGGAGCTCGCTGCGCCAGGCACCGCCGACTGGGCCGGCGCAGTTGGGAACCTTCACCGTCACCACCGAAGCCGGAACCGAGATCACTGCCGATATCTGGTTCCGCTGCTACGGAGTCGTTCCCAACAGCGACTACCTTGGCGATGCACTGGCCCCCGCTCGCCGCTCGGATGGGTTCATCGACGTTGGCCCCACCCTTCAAGTGGCGGGGCAGTCAACCGTCTTCGCTCTCGGCGACGTTTCCAGCGCGGACAGCAAGATGGCAGGCCTCGCCGGACGCCAGGCCACCATCGTTGCGGACAACATCAACGCCCTCGCCCAAGGGCGATCCGACCTTGCTCACTACAAGTCCTGGGGCACTGCCATCGCCGTGCCCATAGGACCCAACGGCGGGGCGGGTCAGTTCCCCGGACAGGTCGAGATCGCCGGACCGGAAGCCATCGCGGAGATGAAGGGCAGAGAGATGGGGGTCGGCAGATTGCGGGAGCGCTTCGGATTAGTGCCCGAAACCGGGGCCGGCGTCGCGGACGACAGGGTCGATGTCCAGCCCGAGATTGAAGCCATGCTGAACAAGTGACCACCGATTCCATCGCTTGGCCTCATCCTTCTGGCGCTTTAGGTTGGCGCCGGATCCCTCGCGCCGAGCTGGTCCCGAATGGGCCGGCTCGACGTCCAGCCGTAATTTAGGGGCGAAGACGCAATGTTCAGTGCCTACCTCGTGGTCGCCATTCTCTTGTCGGTAGGTCTCGTGATGTCGGGTGCCCTCAAACTCGCCAAGAACCCTCGGATCGTAGAGGGCATCGGCGGGCTCGGTGTCCCACTGCCGTTGTTTCCGCTGCTAGCGGCGTTGGAGATCGCCGGCGCGGCCGGGCTCATCATTGGCGTGTGGTTCGCTCCACTCGGCATCGCTGCCGGGGTCGGCGTGGTGATGTATTTCACCGGCGCCGTGATTACCCATCTGAGGGCCCACAACCGAGAATTCGCATCCCCGTTGGTTCTGGGCATGATGGCGGCTGCCGCCGTCACGCTGCTCTTGTTCAGTCTCTAGCCGCTCGCGCGCTGCGGTGAGGCGCGACACGCGGTTCCCTCGCGTGCGACCCGCGGACACTGACACCGCTACCCGGCAAGCAGCGGCGGGTAGATCCAGGCGAGTCACGCAACGTCTCCAGGGCTTTGTCGGCGTCGCCATTGAGCTGCTCCAGGGGCGCCGCCTTCGCCGGGTTCCGCGCCAACAAGCATTTCTGTCGGCCTGATCAAAGAGGAACAGCACTTGGTGCAAGCAGCCATCGACGGCCTCGACAACCCCGCGGCTTGACGATGGCCTGTTGACGCGGGTCTCCAATTCACGAGGCGGCACCTGTGACCGAGAGGGTGAATGCCGGTTGGCCGCAAGCATCTCTCGTCCGCGCGTCGCATAGTGTTCGTCTGCGGGGTCGCCGGGCGCCCCGCCTGCTTGTTGCCAAGGAGGACACACTGATGCCCATGACTTCAGAGCCGGGAAAGCTCACCGTGATGATGCAGGCTGGCAGCTGGGGCATCGTCGGGGCGATGGCCATGAGTGGGACGCGGACGCTGACCACGGAGCTGGGTTTAGTGGGTGAGACGCCGCCGGAGGCCGTGGCCAGGCAGGCCGCAAGCGGGCTGCTCAAGCAGATTCCTCCCGGCAACCGCGGTGCCGTGGTCGAGCTCTCCCACTGGGCGTTCGGGGCGGTGGGCGGGGCGCTCTTCGGCCTGCTGCCCCGCTCGTTGCGCCGACGCAACTGGGCCGGTCCCGCGTATGGGCTCCTGCTCTGGCTCGGCTTTGAGGCCGGGATCGCTCCGGCCCTCGGGTTGAGCTCGGCCACGGCAACCCGCCCCGCAGAGCGGGCGGCATTCGCCGCCGATCATATTCTCTATGGCCTCGTGCTGGCCATGGGACTCGAGCGCCGGGACACGTAACCCGGGCGGACAGCATGGTCACGTCCTAGGCAGTTATGTCTACCGACGCGGCGGCATCGCCATGACCGGTCGCCTGCTCATCACCGTGAAATACCGACCACACCGAGCTGCCATCCCGGGTGACAATCGCCCCAAACGCGGTTGATTCCGACATTGAGGTCTTCGTGCTCCCGGCGGACTTCGCGGCTTGCGTGGCACTGCTCTGGATCCAGCAGGGGCGCGCCTCCGCCCGATCAACCGGGTGTCGGCTCTGCTGCGTCACTTGCACGCTGGGGTGCGCGAGCACACTTTCGCTTGTTCGAGGTACGGGTCCCGGGCCCACCCGTGTGATTGGGTGCGAGGGCGGTCTTGCATCTTGCGGGACCGACGGCGAGCAGCCCCGGGCATCGGCAGCTCGGTCGGTGGGAGGCAGCGAGTCGACCGATCGGCGATCATCAAAACCTTGATATGGCCGCCACGGAGGACACAGTGATGGCACGGAGCGAAGAGACGGACGGCATCCCAACGGCGCCTGATCCTGTTGAAGGCGACGAGACGGACCCCGACAAGGACGCCAGCGCAACGCCGACGGATGATACGGGGGACCCGCGGAATGCCGACCTCAATGCCGGCGCCCTGAGCCAGCCGACCGATACCGGAACACCCTGACTCCTACGCGACCAGAGCCGTCACAGTGCGCCCGGGGCCCTCGTTTGGTGGAACCCGACGTGGGAAGAGACCCGTGGCGGATCTCGGGTGTACCAGATTGACGTTACCCGACAACCGATCTCCAGGGGACGCGCCGCCTCAACGGCCGGCTCGATGGTCCCTGCTGCGCGGGCGGACTAGTTGGTTCTCCTCGACGGCGCGGTCAGCGTCTTGTGGGGGCGAGGGTCGGATGCAGCCCTCCCCGCCAATTACCCATCAACCAACAGACCCTTTATCGGGCCAAGCAGTCGCGAAGAACGACGTGAAACAGAAGGAAGGGGCCGAAGCGCGGTGGCATAAGGGGGTGCGGAACTCAGCGACCGTCGCCATTGTGTCTCGATGACCTCTAGTGGCTCTCGACCTTTGCAATCCTGACCCAGGTGTTCACTCCACAGCCGCTCGCGAACACTCCGCGCCAATACTCCGTCGTCGCTGACGAGATTGACCTCGGTGTCGTTGAACAGCGAGTGTTCATTGAGATTCGCTGACCCAACGATCAACCAGTCGTCGTCGATCACGCCCACCTTCGCGTGGACGTACACAGGGGGGTGCTTGCGGCCAGGTGGGCCGATCGTGCTCACAAGCAGACGCCCGTGATGATCTGCCTGCTTGAGCACGCTGAGCTGACCCCGCGTGTCGTCCTTGCCATTGTTCGGCCGTTGTGGAAGGACAAGACAGACGCGGAAGTCGTCCGTCGGTGGCTGCAGCAACTTCTCGCGCAGCACCGCGACAAGTTCGACGCTCCAGAGGAACTGATTCTCCAAATAGATGAGGCGGCTCGAGCGCCGCAGCGCTCCGACGAACGACTCGAGAATGCTGAAGTCGCCGCGAGGAAGGGCCGCGTATGTGTGCTCGGGAACCGTCCGAACCATCTGCACCCGGCTATGGCCCGTCGGCGCCGGCACGGCGACCGCAGCCAATCGCTCACCGGTTGTCGCTTCCCAGCGCATCGCGAAATGCGAGGTGACATCAGCAACTGTGGGCCCCGTGAGGCGGGCAGCGACATCGTGCCAGCCCAAGTCTTTGGCGTTGAGGTGCGGCGCGCCGTCGAACCGGTCACCACCGAGATCGGTGAGGTCGATGCCGCCCACGAACGCCACGATGCCGTCGACGATGACCAGCTTCTCGTGATGACAATGCATCGGGCGGTTGCGGTGGTCCAGGGCGCCCCGGATGGCAGTTCCGCGCAGGAGTCCCGCCATCAAGTGTCGTGCCTCTGTTCGTGACGGATGCATCACCGGGACCGGAGCGCCGGCCCAGACCAGTACCCGCGTCTCGACCCGAGTCGCCGCATCGGCAAGGAGATCCCGCAGGGTCACTATCCTCGGCGCGCGCTCGACAGCGAAGTCCGGGGCGATCGTCCATCCAGCAATGTGCACAAACGATCGAGCGCCGCGCACCGCGGCTGCGATAGCGGGGAGCGCCGCGGCGCCGTCCACATACACCTGAAGGTCATTGCCCTCACGGGGCGGCCGTCGGCTCGCCCAACCTCGGTCATCGCCGCGAAACGCCTGGTCCCAGTCGATACGCGCCAAGCGCCGCAGGTGGTGATTGCGGTTGGCACGCTCGATGACCCCGCCAATCCGCGCGTCAACGCCGCCCGCCAGGTCAGAAATCACTCTCCGCCCCAGCGCTCCACTCGAGGTCGGGCTCATTTCCGAGCCATGATGGCGCATTCCCCACTTTGTGAGTGCGAGGTTCCAACGCGATTCATTCCTCGGACCCACCGGCCACGCCCGGCGTCCCACGCGACGGCGCAGTCGACGAGGATCCCTACGGACCTGACTCCCATGCCGTCAAACCCCGACCTCCGCCTGTCCCCTCTGCCCGGGACGAGGACCTGGCTGGCCGACAGTTGATCTGCGACGCTCAGCGGCTGCGGACACCCGCGCGGCGCGCAGAACGTCTGACAAATACCGGTTGCGTGAGCCGTCCCAGCGAGAGGCTCAAACACGTCCAAGCGAGCCCAACCAGGAAACCGCCGATCACATCGCTAGGCCAGTGCGCACCCACGTAGATGCGGCTGAGCGCGGCACTCACTACGAGCACCACAGCCAGTGCCCAGCACGCGACGTAGAGCGGCCGGGGCAGACGACGAGCCAGGAGGACCATGGCGAGCACGCTGAGCCACAGAAAGAAGCCCACGTGCCCGCTGGGATAGCTGAAGCCGATGAGATTGGAGGTCGTGTGCGCGACACCGGTCGGCCGCGGCCGTCGGATGATGACGTTGACGATGTTGTATAGGGCAGCGTAAATCGCCGAGAACGCCACGAACGGCGTGGCGGGGCGACGAAGTACGAAGGTGATAACGATGACGGCGGCGCCGACGCCGACGCCGACGAATCCAGCGAAGGCTGACACGAACACGTTGAACCAATCCAGAGGTCCCACCTGGACCGACTGCACGTCCACCTCGACCGGACGGTCGAAGAAAAAGGGCGCCGGGTGGATAGCGACGAGCACCGAGAGAACAGCGAAGAGCACCCCGGCCACCAGCGCAAGGGACATGAAGACCCAGTCGATGTCGCCGGTGAGGCGATGCAGCCGTGAATGTGGGGTCGCAGTCATCTCGAGGGATTGTGCCCGACCCAATCTCGATCGGTAGACGAAGTATTTAACATCTCTGCCATGTTGGTAGCGAGGGGCACGTCCCGGTGAGGATCGGCGTTGGCGAATCCGCCGTCGAGGACGGGGCTTCGCAGGAGATCCGGGCGGGCGCACCCGGCGCTGCTGAACGTCGATGGCTGGGACCCCTGGCGCTGATTGGGTTTCTGCTCTTTGGCGTCGTCACTGCTCTCGTTCTCAGCGGCGTCACGCGAGCTGGGTTCGATATCCCGATCGAGCGCGCCGTTCAGCAGGTGCCCTGGGGCCCGCTCACCTATTGGATGACCCTGACCAACGTCACGGGCGGACCGATCCAGGACCTGTTTGGCGCCGCGATCGTCGCGGTGCTGTTCGTGCTGGACCGCCGGGCGGGTTGGTTGATGGCGCTCGGTGCGATCGGCAGTCTCATCGGCGAGATCGTCAAGGTGTCTGTTGAGCGTCAGCGCCCCACGGCGGACCTGGTCACGATTCTCAACCCATCGAGTGGCTACAGCTATCCCAGTGGCCATGCTCTCTACTTCACATGGCTGTCATTCATGCTGGCGGCGGCAATCTCGCCGCACGTGGGCCCGCGCTGGCGCCGGATCGTATGGGTTATTGCCGGACTCGTGATCGTGCTTGCCTGCTTAGGTCGCGTCTGGGCGGGTGCGCATTGGCCGACAGACGTCATCGGCGGGTTCTTCCTTGGCCTTGGTTGGTCTGCATTCATCCTCTGGGTTCCCGAGCGTTGGTTGCCCACGCCAAGTCGGCGCTGGATTCCCAAAAGGCGGACGTCGTCAGACCGTCGAGCGTGACACAACGCTACGGGACAGGGAGCCACGTCCTGAGTCGTCAGCCGCGGCGTCGGCATCAGGGTCCGCGCAGCGCCGGGTGACACGCTGCTCCCGAAATGTTCAGATCGGTTGACAGCTGGCACGACTTCTGCCACCAGCTCAGCCGCGACGCCACCGCAGTCGTCGCTCGCGGCGAGTGAACGATCGGTTCTTCGCGTGGGGCCGTGAGGAAGCAAGCGCAGACCTGAGAGCTCACTCCGTACGTTCACCCCGGTCCGCGCCCGCCTCGGCTTGTCCCCCACCCTCAACCCCGATCGGCGTGGTGCGCGTTGGTGAACACGACTGGTCACGCTAAGCCGCACACCCACCCGTCCTCCTTAAGGCGCGATCCGCCACGAGCGACAGCGTTGCAATCACCCTTGGGTGCCCAACCCGCGCGCGCCGTCAGCGGACACCGAGCGCCGCGTCGGGATTAATCTCCGTGCCGTTCACACCGAGAACGCGCGCCGAACCCTGAGCCCCCTTAGGAAGGCAGACGCCGAGGCGGGCCGCCGCCAGAGCGCCTCGCTCGCGTGCCGGCTGACTTGCGAGCCGTCGGGGCACGCTTGCCGGTGGACTTGCGCGTTGTCGTGCCGGTCGTCGGCTTTGCTAACGGAGGCTTGCGTGTATCGGTTCGCTTCACGGAGCCGGCACGCTTCGCCGGACCGCCGACCACACGAGGGACCGCCCCGCGGCTCTCGCGCTCGAGACGGGACACGCTCTTCACGAGTCCGGTGACCTTCTTCTCCAGTTGTTTCAAACGTCGTTTCCGAGCCATGTCGTCCGTGCCTCCTAGAGGTAGAGTGTTTACCATGACAGCCGTGCATGCGGCGGCGTCATGGTCAATCGGCGTGAATGAATGCCACCCGACGTAGCTGAGGTACTAAGCACTCGTCTGTGTCGGGCTAATGGTGGGCTAGTCGGCGTTCACGACGGAATCAACGATCGGCTAGCTTGTCCCCTACTGCCTGCGCGGCACCCTTAGCATTGTCGACGGCGTCTTTAGCGGTCTTCTCGACCTTTCCTTGGGCGTTCTGAACCTTGCCCTCGTTTTCCCTGTCGGCGTCGCCGGTGACCTTGCCTTCAAACTCCTTCGCCGTGCCGACCAATTGATCTTCCTGTCCACCCATGTCTCGTCCTCCATTGCGGGACAACCTCTGCCTGTGGGCCACGAAGGATGCCCCATGTGGGTCACGTGATTTCAGCCTGCGGCCGCTGCCGCAACAAATACAGCAACAGCCGCTGCCCTAAGGGCGCGCCCGGAAGTTGTTTGGAATGGAGGTTTCAAGAAAAGGCTGTTAGGATCCGGGCTGCTACTTTGGCTGACGTGTGCACACGTGGTGCAGCAGCGACGCAAGTTTGGCTGCGCGACATTCCTTGGAGAGATGCACTTTTGGATCGACGCGTCAGTAGTCGTGACGCCTGCCGCCGACGGCGTGTCGCCCATCCAGCGAGTCCCAGGACGAGTCCGATCGCCACCAGGATGATTCCCGTGTGCCGCGCGTTCGGGGCGCCCAATGCCAACTGCGCGCGTGAGTCGCCCGGTTGCTCGCACTATCGCGCAGACTGTTGACTAGACTTGACGTCATGCTGGATCCTGCAGCTGATATTGCGAGAGGCAAGGAAAGCGGCCGGCGATGGGCACGTGACCAAGCACAGCGATCAGAATTGGACCAGCTTCGCTACATGTATCAGCAGCAGGCGCCAAGCGAGGCAGGCGAGCAAATGAGCCACTAGGACCGGTGCCTCACAATCGCCGATGAGATCGGCTCGACCGCCGCGACGAAGTGGCAGACGCTCTGGAGCGGCGACTGGCGGGAATGCCGCGATCGGTTCTGGCGTGCGGGGTTCGTGGCAGGCGCACTCGAGGTCGGCGGAAAGCGGAACAGAACCTGGAGACAGGCGGCCTCCTTGGGTTAAGGTATGCCCGCTAGCCCGGGTTCAGCACCTTCGAGCCGCGGTTTCCGCCTGCGATGTGAGAGTTGTGGGCCGGGTGCCCCAGGATCCGTTCTCCTACCGACTCGAGTGCGCAGCATTAGTCGTGTCGTCGAGAGCGCGCATAGTGTCGTGCGACGCGACGGAGCTGCAGCATGCGAGCGGCGCCCAGGAGGAAAGCGATCACGCCGCCGAGCAATGCTGCCAGGAGCAGGTCCAGGCCGAGCGGGATCGTCCACCTAATACTGAAGAAGCTAGTGCTTGCAGGTGACAGGTTCTGCAGCACGAATATCAGCACCAGAATCAGGAGCAGCATGCTGAACCCGAGTGCCCACCAGGCAACTCCAGTCCGGGTTCTCGGCACGATTGATTGCGCTGGCGGCGCAATCGGCGGCGGAGATTCGCGGACTGCGGGAGGGGCGACCTCCGACGACTGCGGCGGAGCTTCAGCGTCCCTGTCGGGCGGCAATGGGCCGCCGATTGTTTGGCTCACCTGGATAGTCGTACCACGGACGGACGCGCTCCGCCACAGGACGATAGCGCGGCGGCACGACCGTTTCTCACCGGGACGCACCCGACGTAACCATGCCGCTGGCATCCAGGGCGGACTCGGCTCTCACGAGTTCTCCGAAGGTGCTCCGAGGCCCGGCCCGTGCGCCGCAGCAGCTGTGAGCGTGGGATGCATTGCCCCCAGCAGTTGAACGAGCGCAGGGCGTAGATCGGTCCGGATGTCGTACCGCATGTCCGGGCCTTCGTCCTGGACGTCGACGACGCCGGTGGTCTGCAGACGACCGAGAAGGTGTCGCACCTCAAATGGTGACACTCCCGAGGATGCCGCGAGTTCCAGCAGCGTATGGGGCCGCTCTAACAGCCGGGCTGCGATTTTTAGCCGGACAGGATCGCTCAAGGCGCGAAGCAGATCGCATGTCGCGGAGAACTCGCTGTCGGAGCCGGTGACCAGCGCACGCACGGCCTGCAAAGCTGCGCGAGGTCTCAGGGGCACGCGTTTACCGGTGATATAGCTGGTCTGCAGCAGAACCTCCCCCACCGTCGCGCCGCCGCTTCGCCGCGCGACGATGACATAGAAGGCGCCCACAACGAGCAGGGCGACCACCGCATCCACCCAGCCGTTCCCGAGCCCCAAGCCAAGCAGGCGTCCCAGGGCAAGCAGGCCCGTGATGACACTCGCGACCACGCCGACATCGAGTGCGGCAGCGAGCACGACCCGCACCCAGCGAGGCACTCGCACGAGCCCAGCGCCCGAAGAGGCCGGAGTCTTCCGAACAGCGATGTAGCAGCCAATCCCCATGACAACGAGAATCGCACCCTGGAGCGCGAGTTTCTGAACCTGGTTGAGGAAACGCTCCACCGGAACGCCCACCACGATGCCCAGCGCGACGTAGACACCGACCCACACCACGGTAGACGAGGCCATAGCGAGGATGAATGACCGGCGCGGCGCTCGTACGGCTCCGGCCACAAGGGTCGTGTAGATGCGGAGCCCCGGGATCAGGCGGGTGATCGCAATCCCCAGCCACCCCGAGGACAGGATCCGTCGCTCAACTCTCTCAAGGTTGCGCAGCTGACGCAGGCGCTTGGCCAGTGCGCGAAGTCCCCCGTCCCCCACCACCCGCGCCCAGCTATATCCAACCAAGGATCCGGCGATGCAGGCGACCAGCGCCAAAGGGATGAAGACGTATGGGTTGAGGCCCCCGGAGACGATCAGCAGGCCGGCCACGAGGAGTGTCAGTTCTCCCGGTGCGAAGGGCAATGGCACGCCGGCCTCCTCAGCAAAGAGCAGGCCGGTCAGCAGCGCCAGCGCGACCGCGCCATGGAGGCCTTGGAGAAAGCTCACGGATGCATCCTCCCGGGCATGTCGGCTGCGGAGGTAATCACGAACAGTCGCCGGCTCTGATCAGGAAAGTTCGCCACTCAGACGACCCGAAACTGTAGCAACGTCACACACGGCTCGCCCTGAGCAGCGACCTCGAGCCGCTGCTCGCCGCTAGCCCCGTGGGCTAGACTGAGGTGCCATGGTAAATCACCCCGGTGACCGCGAGCGCGGTAAGGAGAGCGGCCGGCAATGGGCGCCCGATCGCGCGAAGCAACTGGAACTCGACCAGCTTCGCGAGATGTATGAGCAGCAAGGACTTGGCCCCGCCGACCTGCCGACGAGGGGCTCAGACCGGTGCTATGTCATCGCTCAGGAGATTGGTGCGCCCGACGCTGGTCCGCCCGACGCTGCGAAGTGGCCGACGCTCTCGAGCGAATGGCAGGGGAACGACGATCCGACCTGGCGGGCTGGGTTCGTGGAAGGGGCGCTTGACCTCCACGAAGGTCGCATCGAAACCTAAGAGACAGGCAGCCCGACATCCGTGGTGCCATAGGTTGGGACCTGGAGGCAGTACGGGCCGGAAGAGGGAGCCAACCATGGTTCTCCTCGCCAGCTCATCAGGCTAGCTTGTCCCCAAGGCAACAGCGCTATCGAGGCGTTTGTATGCGGATTCCCAAAACCCCAGCCTCGAGCGGAATCGCTCAGCCTGGGCGACAACCACCGGGACATTCGTCAGCTCAACTTCTCGTCGCGCCTGAGGTGACTGATCGGCCATGAGTTGCTGGATACGCTCGAGGACTGCCTCCTCCATGGCCAGGATCTCGGTGTAGATATTCCTCCAGAACAGCGCCTGTTCGAGAGAGGCGGTGACTGGATCAGCCTCCCCGTCCATACCCAGCGAGTCGTCGCCGCCCCTGATCGCGGCGACGATGTCGGGTCTTTCCTGTCGACCGTCTTCGGGGTTCATGCTCTCTTGATACACCGACCAGCGTAAGAAGATCAGCAACAGCTTCCGTATAGTCACCACGATGGGGGTAGGACGCGCAAAGAACCCAGCGACGGGTCCTCTGGAGGGAGAGGACATCGAAACCGAGCACTGGGAAGACGCGCGCCATTGGATGAGCATCTACGATGATCTGATTCGTTTCAAGCTTGGCCTCCTTGAACGGGTCAAACGGGAGTTACCCAAACTACATCCGGTCGCGCAGCGCGCCGCCGGCGTGGACGTCACTTTCATCGAGGCTCAGATGGCTGGGTACCACGCCCGGCTGGACTTGTGGTACCAGCGGGTCTGGCAGCTCCACGGCCTGTGGCTTGATCCAGATAGTCACATGGTGCGCCACAAGGGGAACGAGGCTGTGCTCACCCATCGAGAGTTCGAACTCCTGCAATTCCTCTTGGACCATCCCCACCGCTTCTATACCGCGTCGCAGATCACACGTCTCGCCTGGGCGGACTCCGCGTTGTTTCCAGAGGAGGTCCGCAACTACGTGCTTCGGGTGAGGAAAATCCTGGCCCGGCTGGAGATTCCGTGTGACCTGGTCAACCGGCCCGGCCGCGGGTACTCATTGACGTTTCGGAACGCGGACTAGGCGCATAAGCGCCAGCCGCCTCATCCGACGGGCACCTTCTGAGTCCGAGCTAAGCGCACTCGCCAGGGAGGTCGGTCACTTTCGTGAGAACCGATAGCCCTCTTGGGTCGGCGCAGGGGCTCGATTTGCCCTCCACCTGGCCCTCTCAGCAACCTCGTCGCAAGGCCGTCGATCTTTAGCTCACCGCTGTCCAGGGGAGCGCGGCTTTGTGGATGTTCGGAGGTCAGTAGTAGTGCCGACGACCGCCCACGGCATGTCCGGCCATACCCAACAGCGCTAGAGCGAGCCCGATGACCAGCACGATGATCCCGATGGTCCAGAGGATCGGGATACTTGCAACGAAGCCGATGATCAGCAGGATGATTCCAAGAATGATCATGCGCATCTCCTCAGTGTTCCGGTTTGCTTTTTACAGTCGAGGCAGCAGAGAGGGGTCAACGTGACCGACCCGCGTCAGTCGTGGCGTAACCATTGGCGCGAAGGGTGAGGTGGATTCCGATCCAATCGTCGGGGGCCCGGGTTACCTGGCAACCGATTCCCTCAAGGATCCTCACCGCGAGTTCTGGGCTGCCGCTCACGGTCAGGCGATACATCCCACAATCATCACCCTGCGGCTCGATCCGACTCACCTCGATTCTGGCATCCCCGAGAGCAACCAGGATGCTCGCGACACCACCATGCCGGTGGGGTGTGATAACCGTGAGATGACAGTCCCTGACGTCGATCGCCAGCATTGGTGACCCTCTTTGTGGGCGCTCGACCTTAGCGCCATTTCAGCCCGTGGCTACGGTGAACTTAGACAATGTGGAGAAGCTAAACAGCCGTCGTCGCGCTGCTGCGAGCGGCAACCATGGCCACGACCTTGACGATCACAACCGCGAGCAACGCGTAGATGACCATCGCCAGAACGTCCGCCCAGATAATCAGGTTTCCGTGAGCTGCGTATGTGGTT
>Ga0208849_1001338_pt1 | contig 17514 bp, 12 predicted proteins | sample NGESurdeep072012_10_FD_184470 | JGI IMG/M metagenome (GOLD analysis project Ga0208849, IMG submission 184470) | Arctic peat soil microbial communities from Barrow, Alaska - NGEE Surface sample 53-3 deep-072012 (SPAdes) | ecosystem: Environmental > Terrestrial > Soil > Wetlands > Peat ...
CTATCGCTGCGGCAATCGTTTCGGCATGGACATCCATGCCCAGAAATCGTAACTTCTCCTTCATGACCGGCTCCCTTCCGCTTGTGGCTCTGAACTATGTGCCCTTCGGACGCTCACAGCTTAACCCACGGTCGGCGGCATCGGCGCCGGTCACTCCATACTGACTGTTCCAATTGAGGGAATAGACTTTCTGGATTCCAATGTCATGAGTGATCAGCGGATTTCCCTGGGGAGTCAGGCCAAACTCCAGTCCGGCGAACATTCCGGTCAGGCGAATTCCATTAAGACTGGCTACCTGCTCCACATAGCGGTCGCTGATTCGCACGCGCATGATGGCCGGATTGTCCTGATAACGCAAGTAGTAAACCCAATGGCCGTCCGCCGACCAGCGGACCAGTCCCCATCCCTGCGCCAGCTGGCTCCAGGTATGGGTAGCGAAATCGAACAACATGATCCGCTGGTCCAGCGCGGATGCCGTGGCCTGCCTGCCGTCCGGAGACCACTGGGGCGCGAAAAATCCTTCCGATCCGGGAACCGTTTCCACTTTCCCGGTGGCGAGGTGCAAGATGTGAACGGCGACTTTCTGTGGCTGATTCCAGGGAATATCGCTGTACATCAGTTCGGCGCCGTCGGGCGACCAACTCGACCGCAATTCGCCGCCGCCGTGCCTCGAGGCCGACTTTGGATCGCCTCCGGAGGCTGCAATCAGATAGAGACCGGCAGCTCCGCCGACTGAGTTAAATGCGATCTGCCTGCCATCGGGCGACCACTTCGGCACCGCAGCCCTGAGAGGCGGAAATGAGAGCTGCAGACGCTGGGTGCCGTCTGCTCGACTCCTCTAAAGCGTACCTTCGGGATAGTCAACATAAGCGACCCACTGGCCGTCTCGAGAAAAATTCGCGAATTCGGCGGAAATTCCGTCCATATAGCGAACGAACTGTCCAATGCGCGGATCGAACTGCTGCAACTCGCCGCGCATCTGGTGGCCAACCAGAAAGAGCGTTCGACCGTCCGGGCTGAAGGCCGGCGCGAGTGAACTGAGCTGTCCTGCAGTGATGCGGACCGGACTCGGTTCGCGCCCGAACAGTCTTGATATCCATGGTTGCTTTCCCGGGAGCCACCAGATGTCGGACCGCCCCTGTTGCGTGACCTGAAATACGAAGTCCCGTCCATCGGGGCTCCAGGTTCCGCAACATACATTGACCGATGCGCGGGTCGCACTGCTTACCGGCGGGCTGGAGCTCGGCAGATCGATTGGCACCTGCCGCAGTCCGCTCCCGTCGCGCGAGATTTCCCACAACGTGCTTGGGGGGGGCTGGATGGTAAGGCGCAGCTTTTCTCCGTCGGGAGACCAGCGTGGACGCCAGCCGTTCCCCGGCAAATTGGATAGAAGCTTCGATCCAGTGCCATCTCCGTTAGCCAGGAATAACTGCCTGCCTCGCACGTATGCCAGCCAGCGCCCATCGGGAGACCAGGATGCATCGGACGCGGTGATGTCAGCGAGGGGACGGGCCACGCCTGCCGGCAGGGGAACCGACCAGAGTGGCGAGGCGCCGGCTGGTTCAACCGAGTTTGAGACAAGGAGTTCCTGGCCTGTAGGGGAGATGTCGAGCAAGGTGGACAGACCAAAAGGAAGCGGGAGATGCGCCGTATCACCTCCGCGAGTGATCTGGGAGAAACCGGAGAATTGAGGCCGGTACGAGACTTCCTGCCACTGTTCCACCGCGACCCAGGAAAGAAGGGCGAGGACCAGGACTGGAACCGCGGTCGACAGCCTTCGCTGCAACACTCCTCTGCGTGCGTTGCCATTCCGGGCTGCTTCTGGATGCGCTTCCAAATCGAGATCTTCACCCAGCGGCTGCGGCCCAGAAACTTCTTTATCCCCGAGCCCTTCGACAACCGGCGCCGGCACCTTCCGAACCAAAACCGTGAGCCTGTATCCCCGGCGGGGGACGGTCTCAATGTAGTCCTGCCCCTCTGGAGCTTTCCCAAGCTGCCGGCGCAGCAGGAAGATGTTCTGCGTGAGATTCCCTTCTTCGATATAGCTGTCGGGCCAGACTGCCTCAATCAGTACCTGTTTGCTGACTCTGCCGTGCTCAATGAGGATCAAGAGCGTCTTGAGGGCCTTGAGGGGAACCGGTACGACGCTTCCATCGACAGATAGAACCATCTGCTCCGGGCTGAGCAAAAAGGGGCCGAACGAATACAAGATGCCTTTGCTCAAGAGGTTAGTCGCCTTGATAAAAAATTGAGAAATCTTTGAGCGTTGGGTTGAAGACGCGCCGGGGCCGCAATGCTAATTTTGCCACACATGGAGCCCGATGGCATTCCAGCATCGACGGCAAGGAGACCCTTCATGACGGCTTCCCCGACAGCGGTCAGCAGTTCCGCAGCCTCAACCCCTCACGAACAATCGGCCTCCCCCAGACGTAAGCTACGTGCCGACGATCTCTACTTTGGGGCGATGGTGCTGCTGATTGTGGGCACGGTGTTTCTTGGGTTCGCACGCACCTATTATCTGGCCGGAATCTATCACACGCACGTTCGCAATCTGCTCATCGGTGTGCATGGAGCCGTGTTCAGCACCTGGATTGTTCTCCTGGTGGTGCAGACGACACTGGTAGCGCGCCGGAATATAGCTCTCCATCGAAGATTGGGCATCTTCGGAGCGGTTCTCGCCGTTGCGATGGTCGGGCTCGGAGTCGCGGCTGCAACCGACTCTCTCGCCCTTGGCTTCTTTCCTCCAGGATTTCCTTTCGGCCCCGTGGTCTTTTTCTGCATTGCGATCTCCAACATCGCTAAGTTCGCGGTCCTGATCTTCTTTGCTATATGGCTGCGTTCGAACGGACCGGCCCACAAGCGGCTGGTTCTGCTCGCCACTCTTGCCCTCATCGGCCCCGCCATCAGTCGATGGCCTTTCGCCTTCGCACACCGCAACACAGGTGTCATTGTCGACCTGATGGTGTTGTCTCTCGTCGTGTTCGACCTGTCAACGATTCGACGAATTCATCGCGCCACGCTCCTGGGACTACTCTTCTTGATCGTGACCGGCGCTCTTACCCTGCCTATCGGAAGAACGGCCGGATGGCATAAGATCGCCACATTGGCTTTGCATGTTTGGACAAACTTGCACTGACAATCTCACCCTATACTTGTCCCGCTCCACGCTGCGTCGTTGCGCTGCAAAAAAGAACGCTGGATAGTGGCAGGATATGACCGGGCCTAGAGTGCCTGGCAAGAAAGCAGCTCCCATGTAGATCTCCCCGAGCAATCTGTGCTGCGCATATATGCCGAGAAACGCTCGCGAGAGGTCTCTCTTACAGTTTGGGCTCTTCTCCACGGGTTGGAAACAGTCAACAACCAGCCTCAACTTCGGCCTCCGAATGTGGATCGACGCTGCCTTAGGTTCGTGAAGGGACAAGTACTCGGAACGCACTCTGTTCCAGAAATCCTGCGCAGGGACGACAGGATCTCCGTTCGTGCAAAATCGCCATTGCACTCATCGACAGGGTTCCCGGGCGGATCACCGGCAACCCGGAAGCAACAGGGATTAGGGACGGTTTGGCGACAACCCTCCTGCAACTGCGGATTTGTCAGCCGTTGCCCCGTTTTGCGCAGAAACAGTGTGTCAGTGCTGTTCGGCGGGCAGTACCGAAATCTCCGCGGCGCTCGCCCGCGTGTCGCTGCTTTGCAAGGCAATGAACCGGAAATATCTCGCCGCAACGGCCTCGAAGGGGGTCTCCTGGACGACCGGATTGTTGCAGACATTGGCAAAGCGTCCAGCGTCTACATCCGTCTTCCAGTTGACGCCGTCGGTGCTTGTCTCGAATCGATAACCCTGAACGATCGCCTCGCGGACACCGTCCTGACGCGGCAGGTAGCTAAAGCCGGCAATTTGATGGATCGATCCCATATCGAGGGTAATTTGGTGAGAGCTCGAGTTATCTGCCGTCGAACTCTCCCAGAACGTAGCCGAGTTGCCGTCGATGGCATTGCTAGCCGGATGGCGTGCGTCTTCGTTTTCAACACTGACGACTTTCCACCCGATGGGAGACAGGCCGGAGAAATATTTGGTCGCGAGCATTCCCAGCTCTCCGGTTGGTTTGAGATACGCCGCCTGCAACTCTCCGCCTCGCGGAAGAGAAACCGGCCCGTGATAGATGGCGGACTTCGCGGTGGGAACCGAGCCGTCTAACGTATAAACGACAGGCAGGCCCTTCGGGGCATCGATCCTGATCGAGCCCATCGCATCGCGGTCCGATACAACTCGGCGCATAACCCAGAATCCGCTTCACCTGCTCCATCGATCCGATCTCGCCGTCCGGCAGCAGCAGACCACGAGAGACGGTATTTTGCTGGTCAAGCCATTGGAGCAACTCCGCGATCGCCGCCTCGTCCTGCCCTTCGCGGTTATAGAGCAGCATGTCGCGCCGGAAGTGCGGATAGCCACCCAGAATCTCGTCCGATCCCTCGCCCATAATCACCACTTTGTAACCCGCGTCCCGTACCGCGCGGCTCAGCAGGTACTTCGCCACTCCGTGCGCGTTCACGCACAGCGTCTCTGCCTGCGCAATCGCATCCGCAAAGTTATCCGCGCGGAACTCCTCTTTATACTCTTCGTCCCGCCGCGTTGCCTGGTTGTTCTCTTTCGTCGGGTAGTCGAAGTCCCGGTACTGGTTCACCTGCACATGCTTTTCCGTCGCCAGCAGAAATGCACCGGCGGAATCTGGAATATTCCGTCGCAGAGCGTCCGCCCCATGTGCCCCCATCGAAACCACCGAGTTGTACACGCCGTGCTCGTCCCAGCGTGCCGCCCCCCCCGCCGCCCATAGCGATTGAAACCATTAATCCCCTGCTCTCCCAAGGCTCCGATGTCCGAAACGTTATCAGTCACATTGAAAATCCGGACGGCTTTCTTTACCTTCTCCACCTCAGCTCCGAGGAAGCGAGCAGTCTGGGATGGCGAGAATAAATCGAGATTGTCTGATTGCAAAGTTTGTGAATGACCAGAAAATCACATTCGAGGAAAACGCTCAAGGGGTACTAAACCTTCGATGTATTCATCGAAGACTCGCCTGTAAGGGACCGTCGGCTTTCTTTGCTGATCGGCAGTGAAGAGAAAGCTCATTTTGGCGATATCAGGCCAATGCACTTGCCCATGCGCCCTCCCTCAATAGGGGTATTGTCGATTCGTCAACAATCCCACGGCCAATGGGGAGAATCTGTTGCGCGATCTGAATCGCTTCGATAACACTTGTGGAGAGCAAAACGAATCACGTACCGTCCCAAGCGAAGTTGTGCATTCAAAGCCATCGGCGCCGGGCATGTTGATCATCTCGTCTTCGTCTTGGCATCTCCGTTGGATATTGTCGCGAAGGTGAGCTGCCAGTCCCAGCCGCCGTGGAGGATTTTACCTTTGAGTCTGGGGCCGACGAAGGTGCGGCCGGTGATGGGGACGAGATTGCGGTCGCCGAACGGGGTTATGCCGGGAGGGATGCCACCAAAACCGGCTGCGTCAAGCTCCACGCCGATTACATGATTCCAACCGGCGATGGCGCCATCATCAACATCGTCAACCAGGGAACCTCCTGCCAGAGCGCAACCGAAAACCCGTGGCGCATCCTCACCTCTCCGAGATTTGAAGCGCCTGTCGGCCCCTGCGGCTGGCTCAACGGCGGCGCGTACGTCGGCACCCTCGACGTAACCACCGCAGACGGAAAGCCCGCGGTCCGCATCCGCATCTACAAAGCCTCTTGATCTTTGACACTGCGGAATGCCGCTGCGGGCACAGATTTGAATGCTCGGATACAATTCTGGCGACGCACAGCCTGGCGAGTTCAGGCTGGCAAGTACCTGCAGCAGTCCCCGGCAATTCCTATCACACGCGTATAGTCGCGCATTGAGCTAAAGAACTATAGAGATGGACGCATGTTGAAGAAGCAATCGTTTATGGCAGTCATGACAGCGTTGATGGCAATTGCGTTTCTGGCACCGCGCACCTTCGCGTTGAACTACTCGAACAGCCAGGGTAATCCGGCGACGTTTGAGACGCTGGAAGAAGCGCGTTTGAGTGGCCCTGTGGCCGTGGCGGCGCTGGACGGCAACAAGGGCAGGACGTACAAGTCACATCCCGCGCTCAATGGTTATCCCCAGGGGACTACCTTCATCTACCGCTCGGCAAATATGTATGGCGGACGCGCCGCGGCCCGCATCAACACCGACATCCTGGTGTTCAGCGCTAAGTCCTTCGCCAGCAAGGATGACGCGCTTTCGTATCTGAAGGGACTTGGTTTGATCAGCATCATCGACCAGGCTAAGGGGAGCGTCATCCTGGTCACGCCCGCGGATGCGAAGACCGGCTTTGGCGCGGCCGACCAGAAGGACTACTACGCGCTGCAGACTGCTATCTTCACCCAGAAGGCCTCCGTCACGGTCAATAAAGTGACCACGTCTTATTCCGACGGCGAATACTTTGGCGGCTTCGGCTATACCTACCTCATCGGCATCGACGGTGGAGCAACCTTCCTGAATAACTACGTTGCCACGAATCTCGATTACATCGGCCGCGTGGCCGGCATGCTGCTGGTCAATGGCAAGATGGATAACATTCGCCAGCCCGCCACATTCGTTCCCGTATATCTCGTGAACGCGCCCGCCGCGGTCATCGAAAAATATCACCAGGCCGACCACACCGATGCCTCCAGCACCTCCAACGGTGTCGAGTCGTTCTATGACCAGTCGCTCCCGCTCAGGCGGGTGGTCGTCGCCAACGACGCAAATGCCGACCCCACGAAATACATTAAAGATGCCTATTACAACCTGTTCATCAAGGCTATGCGCATCCCGGTTACCAAGGCTGGCCTATACACCGCTTCCACTCCATATCAAGGTGCCGCCGGAGACCAGGACCCGTATTCTCTATGCGAACGCGACGCGGTCATCGATGGGAAAACCGCCGATGGCATCCACGTGATTCACAAACGGAGTGAGGAATTCAGCAACGTGAAGGCCCCAAATGGAGAATACCTGCAAACCTGGGTCGAATTCCTTCCGGAAGAGGTGCTCAATGGGACGGCTAAACCTGGCTCGGTGCCGCTGGTGCTCGGCATGCATGGCGGCGGCGACGATATGGAGCAGTATGTGGATGAGATCGGCCTGCTGAGCGTGGCTGGACATGAACGCTTCGCGATCGTAGCCCCCGAGCATCAGAACCCCGGATCTCTCATGGGGCCACGCGCCGGCGCGCCAGGGCAGGCGAATCAACAGGCTGAAGGTGTTATTCCGCAGGTTGCGCCACGCCTGGTGAAGTACATGCTGAAGACCTATCCGGCGCTCGATCCATCGCGTGTGTACGCGACCGGGTACTCGCTGGGAGGCGGCGCAACGCTGCAGGCCATCAACGGCGACCCATCCGTCTTCGCTGCTGCGGTGCCCATGGCCTCATCGCCCTATGTCGGTACGCCGCAAGAGGTGGCTCAGTTCAAGAATGCCCACCTGCCAGTTATGTTCACTACTTCATCCTTCGACCTCGGGGGCGCTTTCGATCAAGCTGCCGGGAACATCGCGGTCAGCTACCAGAATCAGATCAATCTCTTTCTCGGCTATAACGGCATGAATACCGTTACGTACGATTTCAAGGACTTCCCCATTACCGGATTCAAAGCCGACCGCATTGAGAAGATCAAGCTCAACGGGGAGTACAACAATACCCGTTGGTATATCGATAACGCTGATGGCGTTCCGATGGTCGCAGTAAGCTACACCGAAAACCTGAACCACGCGCTCTATCCCGAATACGCGAAGATCTTCTGGGAGTTCTCCAAGCACTATTCGCGCGATCAGAAGAGTGGCCGAATCAAATACGACCCGTACGCAAGGTAGCTCATCTCCCTATCGTGCAGCAGACGTTCCCTGCTCTAAGTTCGTATCCGCGGCAAATGACATCTCTATCTCTCTGATTCTTTTATCGCTGCACCATTTATAGTGCAATCGGCATTTGACATGGCTGCCCTGTGTTGGGCGAATATAAGGCGAACATGCCCAGCGCCGCCACATTGCGAATTGAGATTGAAACAGCGCTCGCTGGGCGCATCCCATCGGCACTGACGCCAGCACCGCGGATGATCCGGAGGGTTGCGGCTACAGGAATTTCAGCCATAGACGAAGTGCTGCGGGGCGGTCTGCCCATAGGCGCGATCGCTGAAGTTGCCGGCCCTGAGTGCTCAGGCCGGACGGCATTTGCCCTTTCATTTGTTGTAAATATCACAAGTGAAGAAAAGGTATGTGCGTGGGTCGATGCATGCGACGCATTCCATCCTGAGTCGGCGGCTGCGGCTGGTGTCAATCTCACGCGTCTCCTGTGGGTGCGTTGCGGAGCTGCCAAATCAGAGCAACAGCCAACCGAAAACATCCGCCTGCCAGACAGATACTTTGCCGCGCCTGCCATCAAGAAGGGTCTGCATGGCGGTGGCTTTGGACCGCACCCACGGACGGAAGTAAAGGGTCTTTCCGCTGCAGTTGGCGATTTTCTGGGACCGATATGTGCCGAACCACAGCATAGAGAGCATAGGCCACAGGAGCAGTTCGAGCCGCTCCAACTCCCTGTAATCGAAAAACCCAAGCAGCAGCGTGTAAAGCCACTTTCACGGATCGATCAGGCTCTTCGCGTAACCGACCTGTTACTGCAGGCCGGTGGCTTCAGTGCCATCGTGCTTGATCTTGGCAGCATCGCACCGGAGCTTGTTCTGCGTGTGCCAGCAGCGACGTGGTTCCGTTACAGGGCGGCTGCTGAGCGCACACAGGCCAGCATTCTACTGCTGACCCAGTACGCCTGCGCGAAGAGCAGTGCCGAGCTTGTGTTGAGGATGCAACAGGGCGAGCCGCGCGAGGAAGAGCGGACTGTTTTTACAGGGATCAATCATCAGGTCGAAATCGTGCGCGAACGATTCATGCCTACTGCCACGAATGTGATTCCGCTGCGCAAGCCACCGCAGGCCGAGCGGCAGGCTCGATGGCAGACCCGAACCTCGTGGGCAGGTGCCCGATGAGCCGGCCCATCGAACAATTTGCGTGTGTCTATGCACAGGAGTTTCCGGTGCAGGCGCTCCTGCGACTACGGCCAGAGCTGCGAGGCGGACCATGTGCTGTTCTTGAGGGGACACCGCCCTCGCAGCAAGTTTGCTCCTGCAACACAAGCGCACTTGACTTAGGCGTCGAGCATGGCATGACACCGGTGGAGTTGGAGACAATCCCTAGTGTCATCGCTCTGGCTCGTTCAGCACTGGAAGAGGTGTCAACCCGAACAGCTTTGCTTGAATGCATCGGTAGCTTTTCGCCATCGCTCGAAGAACTGACCGACGACGGTGCGTTCGTCTGTGTTGCCGACATATCGGGAACAGAAAGACTTCACGGCCAACCGACTTCGCTGGCCCGCGCCCTGATTGATCGGATGCACGTGCTGGGCGTTTACGCAAGTGTTGCGACTACGGGCAACTTTCACGCAGCCGTATGCCTTGCCCGAGGAATGCCTCCATCCGATCGGGTCGGGATCGTTCCGCAGGGGCAGGAGGCCTCTGCCCTGGCACCTCTTCCGCTGCGTGTGCTCGGTCTTGATCCTGAGCGGGCGGAAACCTTCGAGTTGTGGGGCATTAAGACTCTCGGAGCGTTGGCTTCGCTTCCGGAAGAGCCTCTGATCGCGCGGGTCGGACAGGATGGCAAACGACTTCGCCAGCTCGCGCGTGGCACTGCGCCTCATCTCTTCGTTCCAATCGAGCCGCCTTTCGCGCTTGATGAATTCATCGAACTGGATTCACCGGTCGAGCTGTTAGAGTCCCTGCTTTTCGTTCTTGGCGCGCTGCTAGGTCAACTCATCGTCCGCGCAGCAAACCGGGCGCTTGCGCTTGCGGCTGTGACTGCCACGCTCGCCCTCGAAGGTGGGGGCACGCACAGCCGGACTGTTCGACCTGCGCTGCCATCGAATGACAAACGACTCTGGATCAAGCTGCTCCACATGGATCTCGAGATGCATCCGCCGGGTGCAGCTGTCCTTTCGTTGCGGCTAGCAGCAGAACCGGGGCGAACAGCCAAAGTCCAACTGGGTCTATTTTCGCCTCAGCTCCCCGATGCAACACGGCTCGATGTAACACTGGCCCGGATTCGCGCCGTGGTTGGGGAGGAGAATGTCGGCAGCCCGGTTCTCAACGACACTCACCGTCCCGGCGATTTCACGATGCAGCCCTTCAAAGTTGCTGCCCAGCAAGAACGACAATCTTCGGTCGGCTGCGTGGTCACTCCATTGCGCCAGTTGCGTCCACCTGAAGATGTGACGGTCATTGTCCGTGAGCATGACCTCTTGGCATTTTTCTTCCGCCATCGACGTTACGAGGTTGAACGCGCCTTCGGTCCGTGGCTCGGCAGCGGAGACTGGTGGAGCAGCGCCAGATGGGGCACACAAAGCTGGGATGTAGTGGCACGTCATCCAGATGGATCTCTCATCTGCGGCTGTCTCGTTCGTGATGTAGTGCAGAGTCGCTGGCAGATGGCAGGGCTGTATGACTAGCCGTTATGTGGAACTTCATGCGGCCAGCGCATTCAGCTTTCTTGAGGGAGCATCCCAGCCCGAAGACCTGATCGAGCGTGCGGTCGAGCTAGAGATGCCGGCAATGGCTCTGCTCGACCGTAATGGCGTTTACGGTTCGGCGCGGTTCCACACCAGCGCCAAGCGCAACTGTGTTCGAGCGCACGTCGGTGCTGAGGTCGCAGTATCGAGCCTTGGCCCGAGGCTCACTCCTCACGCATGGTTACCCCATCAGCACATTCCTGAGCACGCACGCATTCCCTTGCTCTGTGAGTCGCGCGAGGGCTACCAAAATCTCTGCCAATTGATAACGAGATTCAAGTTGCGTGAGTCGGCCAAGGGGGAAGGCTCAGCTGTGCTCGACGACTTACGCGAGTATGCATCCGGTTTGATTTGCTTGACAGGCGGCGACGAAGGGCCGCTGGCATCCGCGCTCGTCAGCGGTGGAGAAGATGCCGGACGACAAATAGTTGAGCAACTCGTGAACATTTACGGCAGGCAGAGTGTCTACGTTGAATTGCAGCGGCATGGTGAACGTGAGCAAGAATGGCGGAATCAGGCTGCACTTCGTATCGCATGTTCGCTCCACTTGCCTGTGATCGCAACCAACGGTGTGCGCTATGCGCGCGCCCACGAACGCGAGGTCCTCGATGTCTTCACGTCCATCCGCAATCACATTAACCTGGATCGTGCTGGACGGCTTCTCTCGCTCAACAGCCAACGGCATATCCGACCAGCGGCACAGATGACGCAGCTCTTCCGCGATGTGCCGGGCGCCATTGAAACCACAGCTGATCTTTCCGAACGTCTGCAATTTGAGCTGAGCGATCTTGGCTATGCATTTCCCCGCTATCCAGTTCCAGATGGCGAGACAATGGACAGCTTTCTTGGAAAACGCGTCGCCGAGGGTGTAGCGCGGCGTTACGGACAGAAGACAAGTGACCTGCTGGAACGTGCAAAGAAGCAGATGGAGCATGAACTGAAGCTGATTGCAAAGCTTGGCTTCGCGGGATATTTCCTGATCGTCTGGGACATCGTGCAATTCTGCAAACGCAATGACATCCTCATCCAAGGGCGGGGCAGCGCGGCCAACTCTGCGGTCTGCTACGCGCTGGAGATTACTGCGGTCGATCCCGTTGGCATGGATCTACTCTTCGAGCGTTTCCTGAGCGAGTCGCGCGGTGAGTGGCCGGACATTGACCTCGATCTGCCCTCAGAAGAGAAACGCGAACAGGCCATCCAGTATGTTTATCAACGCTACGGAGTGCTGGGCGCGGCGATGACCGCCAATGTCATCTGTTATCGCGGTCGTTCGGCAGCGCGTGAGGTTGGCAAGGCGCTTGGATTCGATCAAGAATCTCTCGGAAGGTTGTCGAGCCTAGTAGGACATTTCGAGTGGAAGGGACCGACCGACACGATGGCCCATTCCTTCCAGCACGCAGGCTTCGACCTCAAGCATCCGCGCATCGCCAAGTATCTCGATCTATGCATGAGGATTCAAGACCTGCCACGCCATCTCGGCCAGCACTCCGGTGGAATGGTCATCTGTCAGGGACAACTGAACTCAGTCGTTCCGCTGGAGCGAGCGTCCATGCCAGGGCGGACGATCGTTCAGTGGGACAAAGAGGATTGCGCCGATCTCGGCATCATCAAGGTAGACCTGCTGGGCCTGGGGATGATGGCGGTGCTGAAAGACTGCCTCGAACTGATCCCGCAACATTATGGCGAGCGCGTGGATCTGGCTCAACTGCCGGAAGACGAAGAGGTCTACCTGACGCTGCAGAAGGCTGACACCGTGGGCATGTTCCAGGTTGAGAGCCGCGCGCAGATGGCCTCGCTGCCGCGCAATAAGCCTGACCGCTTCTATGATCTCGTGGTTCAGGTTGCCATCATCCGCCCTGGCCCCATCGTCGGCAAGATGATGCACCCGTACATGCGTCGACGCCAGAAGAAGGAGCCGGTTAGCTATCCTCATCCTTCTCTGGAGCCGGTGCTGAAACGTACGCTTGGTGTGCCGCTCTTTCAGGAGCAACTCCTCCGCATCGCCATGACGGTTGCGAACTTCTCCGGCGCGGAGGCCGAAGAGTTGCGCCGCGCTGTGGGGATGCGCCGGTCATGGGAGCGGATGAAGAATCTCGAAGGCAAGCTCCGTGCTGGAATGACCGCCAATGGCATCGGCCCGAAGGTTCAGGAGACGATCATCGAGAACATCAGCTCATTCGCCCTCTATGGCTTTCCGGAGTCACACGCAGCCAGCTTTGCTCTCCTCGCTTACGCTTCTGCTTACTTCAAGGTGAAGTACCTCGCCGCGTTCACCTGTGCCATCCTCAACAATCAGCCGATGGGCTTCTATATGCCTGCTGTGCTGGTCAAGGATGCCCAACGCCATGGCCTTCGCGTGAAGCCCATCGACGTACAGATATCGCGATGGGCCTGCACCATCGAACATGAGTCGGACGGGGCGCTCTCGATGCGTCTCGGCCTGGGCTATGCAAAAGGATTGAGGAAGCGGGCCGGCGATGCTTTAGTGGTCGAACGAATATCGCGAGGCGCATTTCATTCAGCCGAAGACCTGACTCTGCGTGTGCCGGGCCTGAGCCGCAAAGAGCTCACGCTGCTGGCACGCGTCGGTGCGATGAACAGCATTGAGGGCGTCTCTCACCGACGCGATGCGCTTTGGCAAGTTGACCGTGCGGGCCGGCTTGAGGGACCGCTGCTCAGGCAACAAAGTGAATGGCTGCGAGAGGATTCAGCAGGACTTCCACTGGAACAAATGACCACAAGCGAGCGTTTGGTCGCGGACTATGCCGGTACTGGCCTGACAGTGGGTAGGCATCCGATGCACTATCGGCGCTCTGAACTGCGGCGCCAGCACGTGCTCTCGGCATCCGAGTTGCGGAGGTGCCGCGATGGGGAGATCGTCCGTGCTGCCGGCTGTGTGATCGCTCGCCAGCGGCCAGGCACGGCCAAAGGGTTCATCTTCATCTCGATGGAGGATGAGACTGGCATCGCGAACGTGATCGTCACACCTGATCTCTACGAACGGCAACGTCTTGTGGTCACACGCAGCAAATTCCTGATCGCAGAGGGGCCGCTCCAGAATCAGGATGGTGTGATCCACGTTAAGGCAATTAATCTGATTGAGCTATCGGACCACGATCTGAGGACAAGCTCTCACGATTTTCATTAAAGGAAGATGCGACGGGCCGGGATGCTCTCGGCCCGCCGCCGCTACTGCGCTTCCGCCTGCTCGAGCTCGCGGATGTATTCAACCACCGCTTCGCTCCAGCCGTCGATGTGCGCCCATGCTCCGTAGCCGACGCCGTTCTTCGCGCTGCCACGTTGATCATGTATCCGCGGCCCTTCGGCGAGGGAACACGATCTCTATGCGGGTGCTACGCGGAATGACTGGCGAATCCTTGAGAAACTGGAGCGCGATTTCGGCCGGGCGGGAAGGATTTTGGTTCCGAGCCTCAATGACTGGAGCCTGGCCGGACGAGTCCTTGCGCGTGTCGCGGAGAGGTACGGGTTCGAGAAGATCGGGCGTACGCGGCTGACCAATGACGCGCTGATCGCGACGAGCGCGGGGCGTGCAGGGATTACGGTGTTGACTTTGAATGAGCGCGACTTCGCACGGCTGGCGGAGTTCTGCCCGGTACAGTGGGAAGCAAGGGTGTTGCCCACGAGTTAACCAAAGCGGATATGTGTTTGCTCCTACAGGCCATACGGGCAGTCGGCCCTTTCAGGTGATGCTTCCGCGATTTGGCGGGTTGTCGGTAGCGCGATTGTGAACTTACCGGTTTCGGCGTGAAGAGCCGATAGATTTTTGATGACCTGTCCATAAGTCATTCGTGGGTCAGCGATAAACCAGACGAGTTTTAAGCTCCGATACTCGAAGATTTTTGTGAGTTCCGGACCAACTGTCGATGAAGTGAAAGGCGTTCCGTTTATCGAGATTGGCTCTGTAGCATTGCTAACGACGATGATCTGACGGTCATCTCCTAACCTGCGAAATGCTTCATCATTGCTGCAGCTATGTACTAGAACAGTTCGTATGCCATATTGCGGCGCCGGGTGCGCATAGTGATCAATTCGCCAGACGCCAAGCGCCGCAGCGATGATCGCTAGCGTAATCGTTCGATACCGGCTGTTCACATTCAGTTTAGACACCGCCACGCCCCATACTGTTCCTCGGCCGCTAGCCGAGCGTTGGCATGGTGGTGTCGACGCCGGCGCGGATGCCGGTGGGCCAGCGTGCGGTGATGGTCTTGATGCGGGTGTAGAAGCGGACGCCTTCGGGGCCGTAGATGGCATGGTCGCCGAAGAGGGAGCGCTTCCATCCCCCGAAGCTGTGGAAGGCCATGGGCACGGGGATGGGGATGTTGATGCCCACCATGCCGGCCTGCACGTTGGCGGCGAAGGCGCGTGCGGTGTCGCCGTCGCGCGTGAAGATGGAGGTGCCGTTGCCGAACTCATGCTGGTTGATAAGCTCGAGCGCGGTGGCGAAGTTCGACGCGCGGACGATGCCGAGGACCGGTCCGAAGATCTCTTCCTTGTAGATCTTCATCTCGGGCTTGACGTGGTCGAAGAGGCAGCCCCCGAGGAAGAATCCTTCGCCCTTAGGCACGGCAGTCTCGCGACCGTCGATCAGGAGGGTTGCTCCTTCCTTCGAGCCGACGTCGAGGTAGCTTTTGACCTTCTCGCGATGTGCCCCGGTAACGAGTGGGCCGAGGTCGGACTTCTCGTCCGTGCCGGGCGCGATCGTGAGCGCCGCGATGCGCGGGCGGAGTTTCTCGATCAGGTCGTCGGCGGTCTTGGCGCCAACGGCGACGGCGACGGAGATGGCCATGCAGCGCTCGCCGGCCGAACCGTAGGCCGCGCCGACGAGTGCGTCGGCGGCCTGATCGAGGTCGGCGTCGGGCATGACGATCATGTGGTTCTTCGCGCCACCCAGCGCCTGCACGCGCTTGCCGTGCGACGTGCCCTTGGCGTAGACGTATTCGGCGATGGGAGTGGAGCCGACGAAGGAGACGGCGGCGATGCCGGGGTGCTCGAGGATGTTGTCGACGGTCTCCTTGTCGCCGTGGATGACCTGGAAGACGCCGTCGGGCAGGCCGGCGGCTTTGAGCATCTCGGCGATGAGCAGCGATGCGGAGGGGTCGCGCTCCGACGGCTTAAGGATGAAGCAGTTGCCGCAGGCTAGCGCGAGGGGAACCATCCACATTGGTACCATGGCGGGGAAGTTGAAGGGCGTGATGCCAGCGACGACGCCGAGCGGCTGGCGGATGGACCAGGAGTCGATGTTGGTGCCGACCTGCTCAGTGAACTCGCCCTTGAGCAGTTGCGGGATGCCGGTGGCGAACTCGATGTTTTCGAGGCCGCGGGTGGCCTCGCCCTTGGCGTCCGACAGCACCTTGCCGTGCTCGGAGGTAATGGCGGCGGCGATCTCGTCCATGCGCGCCTCGAAGATCTCGCGAAAGCGGAACATGACGCGCGCGCGCCGCAGCGGCGGCATCGCGCCCCACGCGGGGAACGCGGCCTGCGCGGCGGCGACGGCGGCATCCAGCTCGGCCTTGTTAGCGAGCGGGACCTGCGCCTGCACCTTGCCGGTGGCCGGATTGAAGACGTTCGAACTGCGGCCGGACGTACCGGCGGCGGCCTTGCCGTTGATCCAGTGGGCGACTGATCTCAGAGAAGAGGTGGCGGATGTTTTGGGATCGGCGGGGAGAGTGGCGGTGGCGGCAGCAGCAGACATGGCGGGGACCTCGACTGATTGGAGTCAGCTTAAACAGGGTAGTCCTTTTGTGGGCAGGGAGGAAAGTGCATTGCGCAGGGCGCAATGCGGACATCCGCTTGTTCCTGCTCGTATCTGAAGGTTGCCGAAGCGCGAGGACGCGCGTATTCTTGTGGAAGGGGGATAACTCTATGGTTGGGATTGTGAAGGTTTAAGTTTCCGTTGGGCCACCGGTGGGGTGGTCCCATTTGAATTGGGTGAAGGAAGGCTTTTGACGTATTCGTCGAAGGCCTTTTTTATGTCTGCGATGTAGGCGTTGAGAGCCGTCTCGGTTTTGGAATCGAGTCCTAGTTCACCTACCTTCAGATTGTCTTCATTCAATTTGTAGGGCGCTTCATACCAGGGGAAGAGGGGAACGTTTGCCTCGTACGTGAGAAGTTCGGCGACGAGGTTCAGGTGGCTGTTGAGCGCCGTGAGAACGTTGGAATCGGCATCGACCTTCTGCCGGATGTTGCTGCGCATCGCTACGAGCGGAGAATTGGCCCGGGCCTTGCGCACCATCTCCTTGACGGCGCGGGGGGTGGAATCCTTTGGCAACTGCTCGGCCGCAGCGCGTAGGCTGTCTTTGTCGCCCGCCAGTAGATAGCAGCGCTCCATCAAAGCATCGAAGACCACGGTGCAGAGCTGTTCACCAACCAGGTTCTTGAAATAGAAACCGCCGTTGTGCCAGATCATATTGGTGAATTTATTGCGCAGCAGCAGCGCGCCGGCGAGCACTTCGTCCAGATCGGCTTCGGCCGGCTTCTGCTTCGCGGTCTCGCCGGTCATCACACTGATGATGCTGAGCATGGGAACGTAGTACTGACGGACGGCCTCCATGAATGCTGGCAGGATGGTCTTCCAGACCTGAAGCCTCTGCTCCTGTTTCTTCTGAAGGCCAGATTTGCTGTCTTCCAGGTCCTTCTGGAGGTCGGCGCGGCGCTGCTGCAGATGCTGGAAGAGCATTGTGGCGAGCGCAAGAAGGACCGGCAACAGAATAATCGGGACCGTCTTGCCGGACAGGCTGAAGAGCCGCTCCCATTTGAGCTTGCCTGGCGTGGTGACGAGGATGGGGCCAGTGGATATCGATTGATGTTCCGTTGCAGGTTGGTCGTCTTTCTTCTGCGCCGATGCGCCGCTCGCCTGCGCAGCGGTTTCTTCGGGC
>Ga0208849_1001339_pt1 | contig 17497 bp, 16 predicted proteins | sample NGESurdeep072012_10_FD_184470 | JGI IMG/M metagenome (GOLD analysis project Ga0208849, IMG submission 184470) | Arctic peat soil microbial communities from Barrow, Alaska - NGEE Surface sample 53-3 deep-072012 (SPAdes) | ecosystem: Environmental > Terrestrial > Soil > Wetlands > Peat ...
GCCCGAACTGGCGCGGCGCGCGGAAGCAGCCGGCGTGCGGCTCGTTACGGTGCATGGCCGCACCCGCTGCCAGTTCTACAAGGGCCGCGCCGATTGGGCGGCGATCCGCGCGGTAAAGGACGCAGTCTCCATCCCGGTCGTCGTCAATGGCGACATCGAAAGTTTTGACGATGCCGACGAGGCGCTTGCGGCGTCCGGCGCCGACGCCGTGATGGTCGGGCGCGGCGCGCAAGGAAAACCGTGGTTTCCCGGTCAGTTGGCGCGCTATCTCGCCACTGGCGAGCGTGCATCGCCGCCGCCGCTCGGCGAACAGCTTGCGCTCACCAGCGCGCTCTACGGCGAAATGCTCGGCCTCTACGGCATCGAACTCGGCCTGCGCCATGCGCGCAAACACCTCGGCTGGGCGCTCGACACGGCGGCGGCATGCAGCGGCGCGCCCGACGATCTCCTCAAAGCACAGCGCGGCCGCGTGCTCACCGCGACCGATCCGGCGGCCGCGCTGCACCTCCTCGCCGAGGCATTCGAGGCGTTCGGCAACACTGCGGGTGAGTCTCAAGCCGACCCCTGGGCCGCAAGACCTAAGTAAATCTCGCGCACCTGCTCGTTGCGCTGCAGGTCCGACGCCTTGCCTTGCAGCGCGATGCGGCCGGTCTGCAGCACATAAGCATAATCGGCGATGCCGAGCGCGAGCGGAAAAGCTGCGCAACAGGCAGGTAGATGCCGCCGAGATCGAGTGTGCCGGACAGCGAGGTCTGCGGCAGCGACACGAAATTTGCCGAGAAAAAATAGAACGCCGAATATCAGCAGCAGCGCCAAGCCGAAAGTCGAGAGAATCTGCGACAGCATCGGACCGCGCACGACGTGACGGATGAGCGCGAAATAGATGGCGACGCCCAATCCGAACAACGCCATCCACCCGTCGCACGACAGTGTGACATCCAGAGTGCGACATCGGGCGCCAGTCCTGGCCAGAGCAGACGCCGCCCGCTACCGCTGTTTTGGTTGATCGTCGCGCCGGAGCGGCTCGCTCGGCGGCGGCTCCCAGTTCTGGCCCTGCTCGTAGCGTTTGGCGTAGCGGTAGTAGGTGCCTTCGAAATTGCCGAAGGCGATGACGAAGCCGGCCCAGCCGTCGATGAAGCCGCGCTTGAAGATATAATGTTTCAGAAACGCCCAGGCGCCGTGGCCGACCGCGCTCGCCATCGATACGCGCTTGCCGGCGAGCTTCGGCGCGCCAAGCGACGAATAGCGGTCGGCCTTGCGCAATACTTCGCCGAGATTGCGAAACGGAAACTGCCAGATCGCGTTCTGCAATGTGCCGATCGGTTTGTTGCTCAGCACCTCGTAGCCTTCGTGTACCGGCTCAAGGGTGTAGCGCATGCTGCCTTTGCGAAACAATTGCGGCTGGCGAAAATTCGGATACCAGCCGGAGCCGCGAATCCAGCGGCCCATCAGGTAATTGCGCCGCGGCACGCGGTAGGCGTCATGCGGCGGTTCGCCCGCCAGCAGGCCGAGGATTTCGTCGCGCACCTCACGCGTGCAGCGTTCGTCGGAGTCGAGGCTGAAAATCCATTCGTAACGGCAGGCCTCCACCGCGCGATTGCGCAAGTCGCCAAACCCTTGAAATGGCACCTGCACGACGCGCGCACCGAGGCCGGCCGCGATCTCGGCAGTGCCGTCGCTGCTGTTGGAATCGGCGACGACGATCTCATCGGCCCACAGCACGCTTTCGACGGCGGCTTTGATCTTCGCCACTTCGTTGAAGCAGATGATATAGGCCGAGATCGTCTGCATGCTGCCTCTGCTTACGCCGGTTGCTTGCGGCGCGAAAGATAGGGGCGCACGTGTTCGAGCACCTGCGTGGGCAGAATGCGTTGCATGCCGCCCGGCGCCGGTCCACCATCCGGCACGATGGGGTGGATGTATTTCGAGTATTTCAGCACCGGGGTGCCGCCGAAGAATCCGAACGCGTCGGTGCGGGCGGCGGCCGCGAGATTGAGCGGGCCGGAATCGGTTCCGATGAACAGATCGGCGTGGGCGAGGAGCGCGGTCGCCTCCATCAATTTCAGGCCGCAGGCGTTGACCGCGCCGGCGCCGGCCGTGGCGGCGATCAGGTCGTCGGCACGCGCGACATTTGCGGCGCCCCCAATCAAAAAGACCGTGCCGGGCGTTAATTCGCGCAAGCGGCCGATCAATTCCTGCCAATAGGCAGCTGGCCAATCTTTATCCAGATGTGAGGCGGCGATTCCGAGCCCCAGCCAAGGCCGCGCCAGGCTTGCAAACTTTTCGCCGATTGCGGCGAACGGTTCGCTCGGTATCTGCAGGCCGGGCTCGGTCGTCGTGAATGGCACGCCCATGTCTGCCATGAGTTTGACCAGCCACTCGATGGGAAAGTTGTGGAAATGGCTCTGCGGAATGCCGCGGTTGGTGATGAAACGGCGCTGCCCGGTGAGCCCGACGCCGATACGTTCCGGGATGCCGGCGAGGAATGCGGCGAGCGCCGGGCGAATAGTACGGTCAAGAATCCAAATCTTGCCGAAGCGGTGTCGGCGCAGCAGCGCCACCAGCCGGATCAGATTGACGCCGCGCTGCAGTTCCGAACCCGAATGGTTGTAATAGATGATCTCGGCGACGGCGGGCTCCGCCACGAGCAGTTCGCGTGCGCCACTGGTCGGCGGCGCGAGAAATGTCACCTGGCCGCCGGGCGATACGGCAGCGATGGCGCGGATGAACGGCAGGTGCCAGATGACATCGCCAATCCCGGGCTTGGGTTGAATGACCGCGTGCGGTGTCGAGCGTGCGAGCATGGATGGCGACTTTGACACGTCCTATCCGCTCGACGAGACAAAGCGCGCAAGCTCCGCGGCAACGCGCGCGATCACGCCGTCCCAGTCGCCAAGCGCCGTCTGCCGGAACAGGCGGGCGGTCGGATACCAGGGGCTCGCCTCGCCGGCGAGCGTCCAGCGCCAGTCGGGCGCGAACGGGACCAGCACCCACAGCGGCCGGCCCATGGCGCCCGCAAGATGCGCGACCGCGGTGTCGGCGGCGATGACGAGATCGGACAACGCGATCACGGCGGCGGTGTCGGTGAAATTGTCAAGCTCGCCGCCGACATGCGTCACGCACGATTCCGCAGCGAGCGCCGATGCATCCTCGGCGCGCACATCACGTTGAATGCTGATGAAACGCGCTCCGCCTCCCGCCTTCGCCGCGGGATGCGCGAAGAGCGGCGCGAGCCGGGCGAAGGCCAGCGACCGGTTGCGGTCGTTGTAGTGGCTGGCGTTGCCCGACCAGGCGATGGCGATGCGTGGGCGGGTGAGCGCGCCGATGCGCGCCGACCATTCGGCGAGCCACGCGTCATCGGCGGACAGATAGGGGATCTGCGCCGGCACAGTGTCGGGCTCGGTACGCAGCGCCAGCGGCAAGCTGCCGAGCGGACAATGCACGTCGAACGACGGTGACGTCTCGCCGCGCGCGATGATCGCGGCTCCGCCGTCGAGTCGCGTCAGCAGCGCGGTCAGTTCGCTCTGCACTTCGAGCACGATCTTGGCGCCGGTCGCGGCCAGGAGCGGCACATAGCGGGCGAACTGAATCGTGTCGCCCAGGCCCTGCTCGGCGTGCAGCAGCACGCTCTTGCGCGCCAGCGGATAGTCGCCGAGCCATAGCGGTCCTCTGCGGCTCTGCGGCGCCGGCATGCCGTTGCGGCGCCAGCGTGATTCATATTTTTCAAAGCCGGACCGATAATCGCCGAGCGTCAGCAGCGCCAGCGCCTCGCTGAACTGAATATCGGCGTGATCCTTGCCGGCGGCTCTGGCCTTGCCATAGCTTTTCACCGCCTCGTCGAGCCGGTTGAGCGCGGCAAGCGCGCGCCCGCGATGCAGCCACGCGCCGGCATGTTCGGGCGCGGACGCGAGTGCGCGGTCGTGCGCCTCAAGAGCTGCCGCATAGCGGCCAAGCTCGTAGAGCGCCAGGCCGCGATTATAGTGCACGCCCGGATGACCGGGCATCGCCGCGAGCGCCGCATCGAATTCGGCAACGGCTTGCTGATGACGGCCGAGCGCCGCATGGGCGAGGCCGCAATTGAGCCGCGCCTCGGCATGCTGCGGCGCGCGGGCCAAAAGTTCCTGGAATTCGGCGAGCGCCTCCTCGGCGCGGCCGAGGCTGAGCAGCGCGTTGGCGTGCTGATTGAGAATGGCGAGGTCGTTGCGATCGAGCGCGCGCGCCTTGTCGAGGCATGCGAGTGCTTCGTCGTTGCGCTTGAGCGCGTGCTGCACCTGACCGAGATTGGCCCAGGCGCCCGCCGCGCGCGGATTGATCTTGACCGCGGCGGACAACAGGCGATGCGCCTCGCCCATGCGTCCGAGCTGCGCCTTGACGGTGCCGAGCTGATTGAGCGCCTCGAAATAATCGGGCGCCGCCTTGAGCACGCGGGTAAAGACCTTCTCGGCATCGCGCAGCTTGCCCTGACGCTGAAGGGTCACTGCCTCGTGAAACGATTGATTGATGTCGAACGGCGCTGCCATGGCTACAGCCGGTTGATCTGGGCGATGCGCCGGATGACATCCGCCGGCGTTTGCGCGTCGGCCTTGTTCTTGAGCGCCAGCGCCGCGCGCGCCGCCGGGCGCTCAAGGCAGCGTGTCAGCCAGGTCTTGAGGTTAGGGACCGCCGAGAGGTCCATATCGATGGCGCGGCTGATGACGGCAGCGACATTGAGGTCCGCCACGGTGAAATCACCGCCGAGCAAATACGGTTGCGCCGCGACGGCAGCGTCCAAAATCCGGAACGGCGGGGCAATGGCCTTGAGCGCTTCGTCGCGTTTGGCCGCATCGCGCTCGGCCGCCGGCAGCCGCACGGCATGCAGCGACCAGATATTGACGCCGCGATCGACTTCGGCGATGGCCCAGAAGCTCCATTGCCAGGCCTTGGCTTCGTCCTGCAGTGCCGCAGGGTAAAGTTTGCCGAGCGAATGTTTCTTGGCGAGGTAGAGCGTGATCGCGAGCGACTCGAACAGCACGAAGCCGTCATCGACGATGAACGGCAGCCGGCCGTTCGGATTGATCGCCAGAAATTCCGAGGCGCGCGCGCCCGCCTCGCCGATCTCGATCGGCAGGTGCTCGTAAGCAAGCCCCAGTTCTTCGGCAATCCAGAGCGCACGAAAGGCGCGGGTCCGGGCGATGCCGTAGATGCGCAGCGAGGACATGACGCCCCTTTTGTCCCTATTTTCCGCGACTTAGGCGAGACCGTTGCGGCGTTGTCAAGCTGCACGCGGAATCGTAACGTGCCCGGCCCACATTTGAGGAATCGCAATGGAATTCGGCATTTTTTCCAACGGCTTTCGTCCGCACACCACCGCTGCACAGACTTACGACGAGGACCTCGCAGAGATCGTCCACGCCGACAAACTCGGCTTCAAATACGCCTTCATCAGCGAGCATCACGGCGAGCCGGTCTATATCGACAAGATCGATACGCTGCCGGTGCCGGAACTTTTGATGTGCAAGGCGGCGGCGCTGACCAAGCAAATCCGCATGGGCGCCGCGGTCAAGCTCATTCATCTCGCGCATCCGGTCGACACCGCGATCCAGACGGCAGTGACCGACCACGTGGTCGGCGGCGGCCGTTTCATCTTCGGTTTTGGCTCAGGCTTCCCCAATCCGCTGTTCGCCGGCGAGCGTGGTTTATCGCACACCGACCGGCACGGCCGCATGCGCGAGTCGCTCGATCTCATTCTCAAGTGCTGGTCGGCGCCGGAGCCGTTCGACTGGGACGGCACATATTGGAAGGGCAAGAACATCGTCGCCACGCCGCGGCCGCTCACCTTGCCGCACATGCCGATGGCGACCGCGACCGACACCGAAGAGACGATCGATCTGGCCGGCGCGCGCGGCTATACGCTGCTGCGCGCGCAGCTCGAACCGCCCGGATCGATCCGGCAGAAGGCGGATCGCTACGCGCGCGCCGCGAAGGCCGCCGGCCGCGCCAAGCCGCTCTCGAACGTCACTGTCGCGCGCTACGTCTATCTCGCCGACAGCCGCCGCGAGGCGATGGACGACCTGCGGCCGTCGATCACCTATGAACTCGGCTATCAGAAGGCGCGCGGGCTCATCCGCATCATCACCTCGAACTACGATCTCGGCATCAAGGGCGACGACGTCACTTTCGATCAGCTGGCCGACGCCGGTGTCTATTTCCTCGGCGATCCGGACAGCGTCGCCAAACAGTTGCGCTCGTTCTACGAGGAGTCGGGTGGCTTCGGCACGCTGTTGATCGTGACCGGCAAGAATTGGGCGACGCAAGAAAAAGTGTTCCGTTCGATGTCGCTGTTCGTCGAGCACGTGGCGCCGAAGCTTGCCGGTCTCGTGCCGGCGCGCGATCCTGATATGGTGGCGGCCTGATTGAAGTCTAAACCTCACCCTGAGGTGGCCGCGAAGCGGCCCTCGAAGGGCGAGGCCGAGGCGCCCGGGCCTGCATCCTTCGTGGCTCGCGGAGCCTGTCATCGGGACGCGCGACTTCGCGCGGTCCCGTTGGCTCGCGCCTCAGGATGAGGAAGTTAGGTTGGAGCAAATAAGATGCGCCTCGGAATATTCATGATGCCGGTGCATCCGCCAGCGCGCTCGTTCACCGACACGCTTGCCGAGGACGAAGAGAAGGCGCTTTACGCCGACGCGCTCGGCTTCGACGAGATGTGGCTGGGCGAGCATTTTTCCGCGACCACCGAGCCGATTCCGTCGCCGCTGATGTTCATGGCGAGCCTCGTGCCACGCACCAAAAACTTGAAATTCGGCACCGGCGTGATCTGTCTGCCGAACCACGATCCCGCCATCGTCGCCGCCGAGGTCGCGCAGTTCGATCACATGAGCCGCGGCCGCTTCATGTTCGGCATCGGGCCGGGCGGGCTGCTCTCCGATTTCGAGCTGTTCGGCAATGCCGACCGCAGCGTACGTGGCCGCAAGGCGATGGAAGCCATCGCGACCATCGAACGCATCTGGGCGCAGGATCCGCCCTACGATCTGCCCGGCGAATTTCGCGCGGTGCAGATCAAAGACGCGATCATTCCGCATCTCGGCATCGGCACTATGCCGAAGCCGTTCCAGAAGGGCGGACCGCCCATCACCATGTCGGTGTCGAGCCGCAACTCGGCGACGGCGCGCGTCGCCGGCCTTCGCGGCTGGGCGATTCTGTCCGGCAACAACGTCCCGGCCAGCGCGGTGGCGACCCACTGGCAGACCTACAGCAAGGCAAGCGCGGAGGCCGGCAGGCGGGCGCGTGGCGAAAACTGGCGCGTGGCGCGCAACGTCATGGTGGCGGACAGCGACGCCGAGGCGCACGATCGTATCTATGCGGCCGACGGCTCGAACCGCTATTTCTACAGCTACATGCGCGAAGTGCTGTCGCGCGTCGGCATTCTTTCGGTGATGAAGCCCGACCCGAACATGCCGGACGACGAGGCCACGGTCGACGTGATCACCGAAGGCTGCACCATCCATGGTTCGCCCAAGACGTTCCTCGACAAGCTGATCGCGTTGCGCGACGAGGTCGGGCCGTTCGGTACATTGCTTATGACCGGCCTCGACTGGAGCGGGCCGAACCGCGACTGGGAACGCAACTCGATGCGGCTGTTGGCGCAGGAAGTGTTTCCGAAATTCCGCCAGCACGCCATGGCGCAGGCGGCGGAGTGATTCATGAAAATGCTTCTGACAGTTGTTGCCATCGTCCTCTTGTTGTCCGGGCTCGTCTTCATGGGTCAGGGCTCACGCTTTTTTCCGTATCCGGCCGAAAGCTTCATGATCGGTGCGTCACAGTGGATCTATTACGGTGGCGCTATAGCGCTCGTCGGACTGGTGCTTCTCATTGGCGCCCGGCGCTTATGAAGCTTGGATCAGCCGGCGAATCCGCCGGTATCCAAAAACGCCTGCTCTTGCGGGGTTGAGGCGCGACCGAGCAGCGCGTTGCGGTGGGGAAAGCGCCTAAAGCGCCGGATGATGTCGGCGTGCAGCTCCGCCCATTTCAGCGTATCGGTGTCGCCGGTCGCAGCGATAAGCGCGACGGATCGCTCTTGGTCCGCGAGCGCTTCCGAATGTTCGAACGGCAGGTAGAAGAAGACACGCCCTGGCATGGCGACCTTTTGGTCGAAGTCCCTGGCGATGGCTCGCTCCGCCACGGCGCGGGCGAGGGGGTCGGCGGTGAAGGACCGCGCGGTGCCACGAAACATGTTGCGCGGGAATTGATCGAGCACGATGACGAGCGCGAGCGCGCCTTCGGGTGAATTTTCCCACGCGCTCAGCAGTCCTGCCGCGGCGTCCTTGTAGGTCGCGGCAAATCGATCGCGGATCGCCGTGTCGAACGCCTCGTCATGCGCGAACCAGCGCTCGTGGCCAGCCACCAGCCAGAAGGCGAGAACGTCGGCGGCCGACTGTTGCGCCGGCGCGGGTTGCTCGCTCATGGTCGGGACAGCATTCAAAAATTCTGCAGCATCGCGTCGCGGAAAAATTTCGGCAGCTCGGCGATGTCGCCCGCGCCGTAATCGCCGTCGACCGCGGCCGACAGCGACGCCAAGGTACCAGCCGAAAGCGGCATCGGCACGCCGGTAAGCGCACCGGTCGCGACCGCCGACATGATGTCCTTGCGCAGGGTGCGGATATCGAGGGTCATGTCGCCTGCCTCGCCCTTGAGCACGCCGGTCTTGGCCTTGAGCCAGCCGGTCGCCGTGGCGCTTTCGGACAGCGCGTCGAGCATCGCCTCGAGCGCGAGCCCCTGCCTGGCGCCGAGCGCGAGCGATTCCGCGATCGCCTGCACGTAGGCGCCAAGCCCGACATTGGCGGCGAGCTTCATGGCATAGCCCGCGCCATGCGGGCCCATGTGCAGAATGCGCCGCGTCAGCTTTTCCAAGACGACGCGCCCGCGCGCCAAATCTTCGGCGCGCCCGCCCACCATGGCGAACAGCGTCCCGGCCCTAACCTGCGGAATCGTGCCGAGCACCGGCGATTCAATCAACCGTGCACCTTTTGCCTCGACCAGCGGCGCGAGCTCGCGGCCGGTCATCGGTTGCAGCGTGCTCATCTCGATAAACAGCTTGCCGCCGACATCGCCTGAGAGAAAACCATCAGCGCCGGTGAAGATCCGGCGCACGCCGTTGTCCTCGGTGATACTGGAGATGACGATCTCGGAGGCGGCGGCGACGTCGCGCGGACCGGAGGCGACACGCAGGCCGCCGGCCGCCAGCTTGCGGTTTGTTTCGGCGTTCTGATCCCAGCCGACGACCTCAAAGCCCTGCTGGCGCAGGCGCTCGGAGATCGCCCCGCCCATCCGCCCGAGACCCACAATGCCGACTTTCATGGCCTGCTCCCCATTCGCGCGTCCGCGGATCATTCTACGCGATGGGAATCGCAGGCGCGAGCCGCCGAACGGCGGCCACGCCGCCGATCAGTAGCGCACGTGCTGCAGCTTCTCGGGATTGCGCACCACGTAGATCGCCACGATGCGTCCGTCGTGGTGCTCGAACGCCATCGTCTCGATCGAGCCGTCGTCTTCGTGCAGCACGAAGCCCGCCAGTCCGTTGACCGTGGCGGGACGCGCGGCGATGGAGGCGAGGCCCGGGTTCTTGCGGGCAATACCTTCGAAGAAACGCATGATTTTTTCGGCGCCGTAGATTGGCTTGAGCGCAGCGGTACGTTTGCCGCCGCCGTCCGTATAGAGCACGGCGTCTTCGGCAAGGAGCCGCGTCAGCGCCGCCGGGTTGGCGGAGGTGATCGCGGCCTGAAATGCCGTCGCGAGCCGGCGGCCTTCTTCCGGCGATGGCGAAAACCGCGGCCGCCCCGCTTCAATATGAGCGCGTGCGCGCGCTGCGAGCTGGCGGCAGGCGGGCTCGCCGCGGCCGAGCGTGCGCGCCACTTCGCCAAACTCGAGGCCGAAGACGTCGTGCAGCAGAAAGCTAGCGCGCTCGAGCGGCGACAACCGTTCGAGCACCAGCATCAGGGCGACCGAAATGTCATGCGCCAGATCGCCGGCGCAGTCGTCGTCAAAATTTTCGTCGACCACCGGCTCGGGCAGCCACTGCCCGACATAGATTTCGCGCCGCGCCTGTGCCGATTTCATGCGGTCGAGGCACAGCCGCGCCACCACGGTGCCGAGATAACGCCGCGGCTCCTCGACCTCGGCGCGATCCGTATTGTGCCAGCGCAGATACGCGTCCTGCACCATATCCTCGGCCTCGGCGCGCGAGCCGAGCATGCGGTAGGCGAGGCCTGTCAGCGCGTGGCGATGCGCCTCGAACGCCGCGACGCCTTGATCCAGGATCGCGCTCATGCGGCTCTCCTTGTTATGCGTGCGCGACGGTATGGCGCGGCCCAAATCGTGGCCGTCCGCCTGCCATCGCTCGTACGCCTAAGACGAGGCAGCGTGGTCCCGTGTGACATGCCGGGCCCGTCTGGAGACAGATATGCTTGGAACCTCCCCGCCACAGGAAGGCGCGCCGACGCTCCTATGCGAGCGCGTCGGCCACCGCTTTCCCGCAAGCCGCCGTATTGGCCGCGCCGCCGAGATCGCGGGTGCGCAGTTTCGGATCGGCCAGCACGCGCTCGATCGCTTTGACGATCGCGGCCGAGGCGTCGGCCTCGCCGAGATGTTCCAGCATCATCGCCCCCGACCAGATCTGGCCGATCGGATTGGCAATGCCCTGTCCGGCAATGTCGGGCGCCGAGCCGTGCACCGGCTCGAACAGCGACGGGAACCGGCGCTCCGGATCGATGTTGCCGGACGGCGCGATGCCGATGGTGCCGGTGCAGGCCGGCCCGAGGTCGGACAGAATGTCGCCGAACAGGTTCGAGCCGACCACGACATTGAATTTGTCGGGCCGCAGCACGAACAAGGCGGACAGAATGTCGATGTGATACTTGTCCCATTTAACGTCGGGAAAATTCTTCGCCACCGCTTCGACGCGCTCGTCCCAGTACGGCATGGTGATGGCGATGCCGTTAGATTTGGTCGCCGATGTGAGGTGCTTCTTCGGCGTTTTGCGCGCGAGCTCGAAAGCAAATTTAAGCACGCGGTCAACGCCGGTGCGCGACATCACGGTTTCCTGCACCACCACTTCGCGCTCGGTGCCGGCGAACATGCGGCCGCCGATGGCGGAGTATTCGCCTTCGGTGTTTTCGCGCACCACCCAGAAATCGATGTCGCCGGGCTTGCGGCCGGCGAGCGGCGACGGCACGCCCGGCATCAGCCGCACCGGCCGCAAATTCACATACTGATCGAACTCGCGGCGGAACAGAATCAGCGAGCCCCACAGCGAAATGTGATCGGGAATTTTCGCCGGCCAGCCGACCGCGCCGAAATAGATCGCATCGTGGCGGCCGATCTTATCCTTCCAGTCCTCCGGCATCATGCGCTCGTGCTTGGCGTAGTAATCGTACGAGGCAAAGTCGAAATGATCCTGGCGCAGTTCAAAGCCGAATTTTTTCGCCGCGGCCTCGAGCACGCGGACGCCTTCGGGCATGACCTCCTTGCCGATGCCATCGCCGGGTATGACGGCAATGCTGTAGACGCGGTTGGTGGGCATGGGGCGTTCCTCTTGGCGCGCGTTGGAATTGAACGTGCTCACTATAAAGCGGTCGGCGGCAAGACGAGAGGGCTGGAGGCGACCGTGCCGAGCGCGGCTCCCGGCCTACCGTCCTTCCTCCCACAGCGCTTCCAGCCGGTGCCGGAATGCCTTCGGCCGCTCGGCCAGCAGCCGGCGCGCGATCCGCGCGGCGCGATGAGTGAGCTGCAGGCGCCGCTCGGCGCAGGCCGCTGTGAGCCGCGAGCGCCAGTGCGCCAGCGGCTGACGCGGCCCGGTGAGCCGCTCCAGCACGGCGAGATCCTGGCACTTGCCGAGGCGATCGCGCAGCCGCTCGGCTTCGTTGGTCCACATTTTGCCGAAGCGCGGCCACAGCGGCTGGACCAGCTCCATCTGATAGCGATGCACGACGACGCGCTGGCGAAACGCATGCAGCTCCGCGTCGCTCGCCAGCGACCAATCGGACGGCATACGGCGCCGCGCATCGCGATAGCCGACCGCGAGCTGCGCCGCGATGGCGGAGAAATCGAATGGATCGAGCGGCCATGCCTCGACTGCCGCCGCCGCGCCGTCGATCCAGCCGACGATCGTTGCCTGCAAGTCCGGCGTGAGCACGGCGCGTTCCTCGCTGCCGCGCAATTGCTCGATGCGGCCGCGTATCGTCTGCTGCGTGCGTTCGGACAGCACCACGCCGCGCTTGAGCACATCGTCGAAGGCGTTGAGCGCCGCCTGGCCGTCGCGGGCGTGGGCCAGCGAGCGGGCGTAGTCGCGCGCCTCGACGCGCCAGCGTTCGGCATCGGCAACAAACGGCGCCAATAGCCGCATCAGCGCCCGCCATTCCTTCATGGCGCGGCGGAATTCGTGCACGGCGTCCTGGCTCGAGCGTTCCGGATCGGTCATCACGGCGCGCGCGCCGGCGAGAATGTGCCCCGCGATGCCGCGCACCACCGGACCGATCGCTGCGCTGGGCTGCAGGGCAGGTTTTTTCAGGGCGGATTTCTTGCCCATTTTCGGGTTAACCGGACCGTGCATGGTAATTGCGGGGCGAAGGTAACAATCGGATGGGAGAATAGTGACACTATGGCGAAATATCCGCCCGCGCGCACTTCCCTTATCGGGGACCGCTTGCTACATGCATGCCGATACTTTTGCCCTTTGACGCGGGGTGGAGCAGCCCGGTAGCTCGTCAGGCTCATAACCTGAAGGTCATAGGTTCAAATCCTATCCCCGCAACCAAATTACGCCGCCAAGTCAAAGACTTGGCGGCGTTTTGATTTTTGCGATGATGTCGCAGTCCCGCGTCTAAAAGCACTGTGGAAGCAAGAGAACAGGAAGTCCTAAGCAGATCAGCGAGTTGGCGTGAAGATGCCATTCAATCCCAGGTTTCGCTGCCACATCTGTTTGTGCATCTCGTGAAACCTGAATCCTGCAAGGGCTTTTCGCTCGCCGATCAGGCTGGATTCTGGTTATTTCCCGCGCGCTTTCGATAGTTTCGTTTGTTTCGGATATTGCGTTTGTGATCCATGATGCCTATAGTCTCGGTGTCGCGGAATGCGAGGAGACCGAAGCTATGGCAACCGCAGAACTAACGAGCGTGTCCCCTTCCAAGGAGGACATCGCGCTGGCCCGCCTCTCGGGACAGCGGCTCGCGCCGCTTGCGCGACGAGGACATCCTCTCACTCTCCGTGTCCGAGATGCCGGCCAGGAAGAGACTATTGAGTTGCCGGCAGGCGCCGTGAAGCTCCTCCAGGTTATCTTGGAAGATATGGCAGCGGGTCGCGCAGTGACGATTGTTCCCCAGAACGCCGAGCTCACCACTCAGCAAGCGGCGGACTTTTTAAACGTCTCGCGGCCGTTCCTCGTGCAACTGCTTGAGCAGAAGAAGCTGCCCTTCCGATCGGTCGGTACTCATCGGCGCATTCGGTTCGAAGATGTTCTGCGTTTCAAGGAGAACATCGATGCGGATCGACGCAAAGTGCTCGATCAGCTTGCCGCGGAAGCTCAGGACGTGAAAATGGGATACTGAGCCTTGGGCAATTTTACCGCCTTCCTCGACGCGTCCATTCTCTATCCGGCACATCCCGTCAACAATGGCTTCAAAAACGACATTGAACGCTGAAAATCTCGAAGCGCTGGGTACGCAGCGCTTGGCTCAACTGCTGATGGAAATCGCCGAGGGTGATGGGGCGACGAAGCGACGACTGAGGCTGGAACTCACCGCGCAGGAGGCACCCGAAGCTATGGCGGCGGAAGTGCGCAAGAGGCTTACCCAGATCGCCCGCTCGCGCTCCTTCGCGGATTGGCGTCGGGTGCGCGAGCTCGCCGCCGATCTCGAAGCGCAGCACCGCGCGATTATCGATAAGGTCGCGAAGATCGATGCAGCCGAGGCACTGGAGCTGACGTGGCGTTTCATGGAAATGGCCGAAACCGTGCACGGGCGCTGCGATGACAGTAACGGGGCGGTCGGCGAGGTCTTTCGCGACGCGTGCCGCGATCTCGGCCCGCTCACGCAGGCGGCGAAGCCCGATCCTGTCGCTTTGGCCGATCGCGTCTTTGCTGCACTCAATGAGAATGGTTATGGCCAGTATGATCATTTGATCGAGACGCTCCGCCCCTCTTTGGGAGCCAAGGGACTCGACCATCTGAAACGGCGGTTTACCGAGCTAGCGAGGGCGCCAGTCGAAAGACCGTCCTCGGAGAAGCGCAAGGTCATCGGCTGGGGCACGGGCGGGCCGCTTTACGAGGACGAGATTAAGGCGCGTCGCCGCGAAAGTACCGTCCGCCTCGCTCTGCGGGAGATCGCGGACGTCCAGGGCGACGTCGACGCCTTCATCGATCAGTACGACGAGAGGACCAGAAAGGTCCCAAGAATCGCAGCGGAGATTGCCCGTCGGTTGCTGGCGGCAAGGCGGGCAGAAGATGCCCTGCGGACACTCGAAGCGGCCGACCATAGGCGAAGCGATTGGCCGGATTTTGATTGGGAGGACGCACAGATCGATGTGCTCGAAGCGCTCGGCCGGACCAATGAGGCTCAGGCCGCCCGCTGGTCATGCTTCGAGCGCGCGCTCAGCGCGGAGCATCTGCGCGCCTATCTCAAGCGCCTGCCCGAATTCGAGGACGTCGAGGCCGAAGCGCGGGCGCTCGATTATGCGGGGCGCTACAGCAGCCTGCTTCAGGCGCTAGCGTTCCTGGTGTCGTGGCCCGCATTGGATCGAGCCGCGCGCGTTGTGACCGCACGAGCGGCGGAACTCGACGGCGACTACTACGAAATGCTCGCGCCGTCCGCCGATGCGCTGGCCGCCAAGCACCCGCTCGCCGCAACCCTGGCGCTGCGCGCGATGATCGCCTTTACACTGACCAAGGCTCGGTCGAGCCGTTATCGCCATGCCGCGCGGCATTTCATGGAGTGCGAGAGCCTCGCAGCCACAATCAAGGACTTTGGCGCCTTTGAGACGCACACAGCGTATGCTGCCCGGCTAAAAGCCCAGCACGCCCGCAAGAGCGGCTTCTGGAGCTTGATTTCCTGAAGACGCGGTTGACAGCAAATTCATCGGCAACGTCGCGATGGGACTACGCAGAGCAAACGTAAGCGCTTTGCATCCGCGATCGTGTATGCACTCGACGGCGATCCGCGCAGCTATCTCGACGACGCAATCCGCCAATACGGAGCCAGCGCCGAAGAAGACTGCGCGCAACTCTGGCGCCGCGTTGTGTTCAACATTCTTATTTCGAACAGCGACGATCATCTGCGCAATCATGGTTTTCTCTATGGGCCTGGCGGCTGGCGCCTCGCGCCCGCCTATGACCTCAATCCCGTGCCGCTCGACATCAAGCCACGCGTGCTCACGACCGCGATCGATGAAGTGGACGGCACCGCTTCGCTCGTCCTCGCCCTGGAAACGGCCGCGCATTACAAGCTGACGCCCGATCAGGCGCGAGCGATAGCGCGCGAAGTAGGCACGGCCGTAGCGCGGTGGCGCGACACGGCAAAATCGGTTGGCTTATCGTCCGCCGAAATCGACCGGATGGCCTCGGCCTTCGAGCACGAAGACCTGAAACGCGCAATCGATTAGGACCGATCCAACGGCAAGTGGATAAGCATGATCAGTTTGGCGCGCCACACTTTGGCGGCTTCGCGCGCGAAAGCATCGCGGCGCCGCTGTTGCTGTTTCACGGAGAAGGTCATATGAGTGCCGCCGGTACAACACAAGCGAGGGATGCGCGTGGCTACTAAAGCACGGAAGACTAAGGGCAAGGCTCAACATTCGTGGCGCGTGAGCCGAAGCAATAATCAGTCGGTGACTGTTACTGCGGATGGCTTGAGCGTGGTGGATGGAGAGCTGGTGTTCACGACAAGCGGATTGCCGGTCCGAATTATAGCCGCCGATACTTATACGGATGTGGAACTCTTGGAGTCTGCTGCCGACTAGCCTCGCAGCTTGGCGATGGCGAACGGTGCGCCCTCGAAGATCAACTGCGCACTTGCTCAGCGAGCCTTGTTCGCCGTCGCGTTCATCCCTGGACGGTCATGCTCACCCGGCGCGTTTAAGCTTTGGTGGGCTAATCCAAGACATATGAATCCGAGTCATATTATGACATCGCATTCGCGGGCGGATGCCTGTATCTAAGGCGTTAAAGGAAACGCCTTTGTATTTCGATCTTCGCCTTTGGCAGCTGACCCGCGGCATGCGGTGGCGCATCGTCGCCACGGTGCTGATGGGGCTCATTGCGGCCATCGTCGGCGTCGCGCGGTTCGTGTTTCTCGGTACGCTCATTGCGCTGGTCTATCGCGGCGCGCCCGGCGCGGCGCTCATACTGCCGGCGGCGGCGGTTGCGACCGTGGTGCTCGTGCGCGCCTTTTTGGAGCACGAGCGCACCATGGTGGCGCATCGCACCGCGGCGCGCGTCCAGGAGGTGCTGCGGCTCAAGCTCTACGACAAGGTCGCCGAACTCGGGCCGGCCTGGTTCGCCGGCGAGCGCACCGGCGGCGTGATGCTGTCGGTGGTCGACGGCGTCGAGCAGCTGCAGAGCTTTTTCGGCCAGTACGTGCCGCAGCTCGCTATCGCGGCGCTCACCCCGCTCGCCATGTTCGCCATCATCGGCTGGTGGGATGTGCCGGTCGCGGCGCTGATGTTGTGCTTCGCTCTGGTTTGTCTGGTGCTGCCGGCGGTGTTCAACCGGCTCAATCAAAAAGTCAGCTTCGCGCACCGCGCCTCGCTGAAAAGTTTCGGCGCCGAGTTTCTCGACGCCATCCAGGGTTTGGCGACCCTTAAGGCGTTCGGCCAGAGCACGGCTTACGGCCGGATGCTTGGCGGCAAGGCGCGTGAACTGTCCGCGGCGACGATGCGAATGCTCGCCACCAATCTGATCACGCGCGGCATCATCGATGTCGGCATCGGCGTCGGCGCCGCGTCGACGATTGCGCTCGGCGCCTACCGTGTCACCCACGGCATGATGACCTTGCAGGCGCTGCTCATCGTGCTGATGGCGGGCACCGAGATTTTCCGCCCGTTGCGCGATTTCCGTACTGTCCTCCATGACGGCATGGTCGGGCAGGCGGCGGCGCTCGGCATCAACGCGCTGCTGCAGGCGAAGGCGCCGATGCCGAAGGGCGGCGCGTGGCCCGCGGTGCCGCTCGCCCCGACTATCGGTTTCGACAACGTGCATTTCTCCTATCCGGGCGGGCGCGGCGAGGCGCTCGGTGGGCTGTCGCTCGACGTCAGAGCCGGTGAGCGCGTCGGCATCGTCGGGCCGAGCGGCAGCGGCAAGTCGACCGTCGCGGCGCTGCTGCTGCGGCTTTACGATCCGCAATCCGGCGGCGTGCGCATCGGCGGTGCCGACCTCGCCTCGCTCGATCCGGACGCGGCGCGCGGTCAGATCGCCGTGGTGCGGCAGGACACGTATCTGTTCTACGGCACGGTCGAGGACAATCTGCGGCTCGGCAAG
>Ga0208849_1001340_pt1 | contig 17497 bp, 18 predicted proteins | sample NGESurdeep072012_10_FD_184470 | JGI IMG/M metagenome (GOLD analysis project Ga0208849, IMG submission 184470) | Arctic peat soil microbial communities from Barrow, Alaska - NGEE Surface sample 53-3 deep-072012 (SPAdes) | ecosystem: Environmental > Terrestrial > Soil > Wetlands > Peat ...
GCCGCGCACTGGTGCACTGTCGCCCGGGGCGCTGTCCGCGCGCACGCGCTGGGTGGCAAGATCGTAGGCGATATGGCCGCTATTGATCTCATTGCAGCCATCCGAGAGCCAGCCGTCGCCGTTCAATTGCAAATCGTTGTGCTCCATGTCGAACGTAATGATGCGCGCGTGTCCATGGGCGGTCTGGCCGTTCTCGAGCTTGTGTTCGAACTGGGCCGGTGCACCCTCGGCGGTCATCGATTCGATGCGCTTGTTCGCGAACTGCACCGTGGCCTTGTCGGAGTGCAGTTCGCCCTGGGGCATGAACACCTGCACGTTGCCGGTCAGCAGCCACTGGCTGTTGCCCAGATCGAGCCCGGTGGCTTCGGCGCGATCGGCCTTGATGCGGCTGACGCCGCGGGTGGTATCGACGATGTCGATGTCGTACAGGACGATGCGATTGCGCTCAGCTTCGAGTCTCGAGGCGGTATAGCACAGCGGCTCATTACAGGGCGGCGGATCCGACGGCGTCTGCGTGGCGAAGGCGCTCGCGCTCTGCCATAGCGCCACCATGCCCAGCAGCGCCGCGAGCGGCTTGTCAGTGCAGCAATACACCGCGCACCTTGGAGGCCAGCTGCAGGCAGTAGTTCTTGAGATCGGCGCGCATGCCGTGGCCGCTGAGGCGGTTGCCGCCCCACTCCACGCGCACATTGCTCGCCGAGGTGGCCAGTTGCTGCGTCATATCCAGATGCAGCTGGTCGGTGTCGAGGCGCATGACGCTGTCGCTGCCGCCCGGCAAGCCTTCCGCATGCACATTGCCATTGAGGTCGGCGGTGCGCGCATCCTCGGGCATTTGTCCGTGCTGCGCCGTCAATGTCCACTGGTTACCGGCCTCGGGCTGATAGTTCAGCTTCGGGTCGGTCAGGAAGATGGTTCCCTGGGGTTGCGGTTGTTCGATGCGCTCGGCATCCAGGCGATACAGGGCGATGCCGTCCGGCCCGGTCTCGACCAATTGCGCGCGCACGGCGGCAAAGCCCGGCTCGGCAGCTCCCATATCGGTGCTGGCGGTTTCGCCGCTGTTGCTGTCAGAGTCCTGGAAATAAAGCAGCGCGCCGAGAATCGCCAGCGACACCAGCGCGAACAGCACCCGCAGGATCATCGGCGGCCCGCGCGCGCGCTCAGCAGCCAATCACACACCTCGCGCACCGCACCAGCGCCGCCTGGCAACTGGGTACGCCGGTGCGCGGCTGCGAGTGCGCACGGGTGGGCGTCGGCAACGGCCACGGCAAGGCCGGCCTGCTGCAGCATGGGTACGTCGGGCTCATCGTCACCGACGCAGGTGCATTGAGCCCATTGCAGTCCGAGCGTTGCCAGCAGCTGAGCGAGCGCCACGCCCTTGTCCTCGATGCCCGTGAGTACGTGCTCGATACCGAGCTCCTTGCAGCGGCGCAGTAGCGCGGGCGAGCGCCGCCCGGAGATCACTGCCACGGCGATGCCGGCCGCACGCACCGCCTTGATGCCATAGCCGTCGCGTGCGTGGAAGCTCTTGCCCAGTTCACCCGAGGCGCCGTAATTCAGGCGGCCGTCGGTCAGCACGCCGTCAACATCGAGCGCCAGCAGCCGCATCGCCGCGAGCGAACTCACCGGCGGCCGCGCCGAACGCGCGCTGCTCAAACCACACCTGCGCGCATCAGATCGTGAACGTTGAGTGCTCCTATCAGGCGCTGGTCGGCGTCGGTCACCAGTAGTGCGGTGACCCGGTGCGCTTGCATGAGCGCGGCGGCGGCGGCGGCCAGTTCCTGGGCGGCGATGCGCCGGCCACCCGGCGTCATGAGTTCGCGCATGGTGGTCTTATGCAGGTCGACGCGCCGGTCCAGGGCGCGGCGCAGATCACCATCGGAGAATACTCCGAGCACGCGCTGCTGCGCGTCGAGCACCGCGGTGAGACCCAGACCCGTGCGCGTCATCTCCAGCAGCGCATCCGACAGCAGGGTCTCGGGAGTCACGCGCGGCAGATTCTCGCCGCGCCGCATGATGTCCTCGACCCGCATCAGCAGGCGCCGGCCGAGACTGCCGCCGGGATGCGAGCGGGCGAAGTCCTCGCTCGAGAACCCGCGCGCCTCCAGCAGCGCCACCGCCAGCGCATCTCCCATGGCCAACGCCGCGGTGGTGCTGGCCGTGGGGGTCAAGTTATGTGGGCACGCCTCCTGCGGCACGGCGACATTCAAATGCACGTCGGCTGCCTGCGCGAGCGTCGACAGCGGATTGCCCGTCAGCGCGATCACCGGCACCCCGAGGCGCTTGACATGCGGCAGCAGCGTCAGCACTTCCGCAGTCTCGCCGGAGTTCGACAGGGCGAGCAGCAGGTCCCCGCGCGTCAGCATGCCCAGGTCGCCGTGGCTGGCATCACCCGGATGCAGGAAAAAAGCCGGGCTGCCGGTACTGGCGAGCGTCGCCGCGATCTTATGTGCAATATGCCCCGACTTACCCATGCCGCTGACGACGATGCGGCCAGTGCACGCAAGGCACAGGCGGCATGCCTGCACGAATACCCCGTCCAGGCGCTCGCGCAGCGCCTGCAGCGCTGCCGCCTCGATATCGAAGGTGCGGCGCGCGGTCTGCAGCAGGGTCTGGTCGCTGGTGGCGCTGTGTTCTAAGGCATTCATGTTGGCTCTCGCGCCGCGCATGATAGCGCCTTAGGGCGGCGTAGATGACGCCTTCCTCGAGCCACAATTGCCTTAAGATCACGACCCATCATGACTCCACAACAGATAACGGAATTGATTCAGGCAGCGTTGCCGCAGACGCAGATCGAGGTTCGCTCGGACGACAATACGCACTTTTCGGCGCGTCTGGTCGGGCCGGAGTTTGCGGGCCTGCGGCCGCTGGCACGCCATCAGTTGATCTACCGGGCTCTCGGGGAGCGCATGGGACGCGAGATCCATGCGTTGACGATCGAGGCTTTTACGCCGCAGGAGTGGGCGGGACGCGCCCAGCAGGAATCGCCCGGGCGTGGATAAACTGCAGATTACCGGCGGCATTGCCCTCGAGGGCGAAGTGCGCATTTCCGGGGCCAAGAATGCCACGCTGCCCATCCTGGCGGGAGCCTTGCTGGCCGATGGTCCGGTCACCATCAGCAACGTGCCGCACCTGCAGGACGTCACCACCACCATCGAGCTGCTGGGCCGCATGGGCGTAACGGTCACCATCGATGAGCGCATGCGCATCGAAGTCGATGCCAGCACGATCCGCGAATATTTTGCGCCTTACGAGCTGGTCAAGACCATGCGCGCCTCGATCCTGGTGCTCGGTCCGCTGCTCGCACGCTATGGGCGCGCGGATGTGTCGCTGCCCGGAGGCTGTGCCATCGGTGCCCGGCCGGTGAACATCCATGTCGCCGGCTTGCAGGCGATGGGCGCGGACATTCATATCGAGGGCGGCTATATCAGGGCCCGTGCCACGCGCCTCAAGGGCGCGCGCCTGGTGCTCGAAGCCGTCACGGTCACCGGTACCGAGAACCTGATGATGGCGGCCAGCCTGGCCGACGGTCAGACGGTGCTCGAGAACGCGGCACGCGAGCCGGAGGTGGTTGACCTGGCGAACTTCCTGATTGCGATGGGCGCGAAAATCCGCGGCGCCGGCACCGACCGGATCGTGATCGATGGTGTCCAGCGTCTGAATGGCGTGCACTACGAGGTGCTACCCGATCGCATCGAGGGCGGCACCTATCTGGTTGCCGGTGCCATCACCGCGGGTCACGTGCGAATCAAGAATACCCGGCCCGAACACCTGGATGCGGTGATCCTGAAGCTGCGTGAGGCCGGAGCCACGGTCGATTGCGGTGACAACTGGGTCGAAGTCGACATGCGCGGACGGCGCCCGCGTGCCGTGGACGTACGCACCGCACCCTACCCGGCGTTCCCGACCGACATGCAGGCGCAATTCGCCGCGCTCGATACGGTCGCCGAAGGGGTCGGCACGGTGGTGGAAACCATCTTCGAAAACCGCTTTATGCACATGCTCGAGATGCGGCGCATGGGCGCGGAAATCCGGCTCGAGGGCAATACCGCGATCATCCACGGTGTCGGCCGGCTCACGGCCGCTCCGGTCATGGCAACCGACCTGCGCGCCTCGGCGAGCCTGGTGCTGGCAGGGCTGGTGGCCGACGGACGCACCGAGATCGAGCGCATCTATCACATCGACCGCGGCTACGAGACCATCGAGGAAAAGCTGGCGCAGCTCGGGGCGCGCATCAGGCGCGTGCCCAACTAGACTGGATTAGCTGGCGCGCGGCCGTTCGGTCACCGCCACCGTCGTGTCCAGTTCCGAGCGGCCTCGCAGCACGTGCAACCGCACCCGGCTGCCGGGCTTCTTGGCCGCGATCTGCGCCAGAGCGTCCTGGGCGTTGTGAACGCTCTTGCCATCGACCGTGGTAATGATGTCGCCAATGCGCAAGCCCGCATCCACGGCCGGGCTGCTGCGATACATGTTGGTGATCACGACCCCGCCGCGCGGCAGCCCGAGCTGTTGCGCCTGCTCGTCGCCGACATCCTCCGGCACCAGGCCCGTCCAGCCACGGATCACACGGCCGTGATCGAGGATTTCCTCCATGACGCCGCGCGCCAGGTTCACGGGAATCGCGAAGCTGATACCTTCGACGCTGATGTCGCCGCCGTTGTTCTTGCCCAGCACGGCGGTGTTGATGCCGATCAATTCGCCCAGCGTGTTGATCAGGGCGCCGCCCGAATTGCCGGCATTGATCGCGGCGTCGGTCTGGATGAAATCCTCGAAGGTCGCCACCCCGAGTTGACTGCGGCCGGTGGCGCTGACGATGCCGTGCGTGACCGTCTGCGACAGACCCAGCGGATTGCCGATCGCCAGCACACCATCGCCGACCTGCAACTGATCCGAACGCCCTAATGGCATGACCGGCAATTGCTTGAGCTTGATCGACAGCAGGGCCAGATCGGTATCCGGATCACGCCCGACGACGACGGCGCGCGTGACCCGGCCATCGGCCAGGGTCACCATGATGGTGTCGGCATTGGCGATGACGTGGTTGTTGGTAATGATGTGGCCGCTGGTATCGACGATGACCCCGGAGCCCAGCGCGCGTTCCACGCGCCGGCGATACAGTGGCCGCAGATCCCCAAACAATTGTGCCAGGGCCGAAGGTCCGATCTGCTCCGTCACCAGGCGCGCAGTGGATATGTTGACCACGGCCGGCGCGGCACGCCGTACCGCCACGGCATAGGATTCTGCCGCCATGCCCGGCGAGCCCTGGGGCACGGGCGGGCTTTGGACAGCAGGGGTGCTCGCCTCGGGCACGGGCTCCGGCGGCAGTGCGGCGACCGAGGCCATCTCCGGGCGCTGCAGCAGTTGCGGATGCACAAAGACAATGATGAAGGCCAGAGCCAGCCCGCCGATGATACTGCCGGCGAGAAACACTGCTGCGCGACCCAGGCGATGCAAATTCATACAGTAGGTGGCGTGATCAGGCCCGGAGGCTGGTCCGAAGGGTTGTGTATAATGCGACACTTCCCGGGCTTAGACGTAGCGTTCGCGCGAATGAGAGAGTGAGCCATACATGAGTGACGTGGGCGCAATTGCGGGTAGCCAGGAAATCGATGAAAGCCGCAGAAAGTTTCTGACGGTAGCCACCAGCGCGACCGCCGCTGTCGGCGCGGCGCTCGCGGCGGTTCCGTTCGTCTCATCCTGGGAGCCGTCGGAGCGGGCCAGGGCGCTGGGCGCGCCGGTAGTGCTTGATATCAGCAAGCTCGAAACCGGCCAGATGATCACGGCGGTCTGGCGCAAGCAGGTGATCTATATCGTCGGGCGGGCGCAGCCGCTGGTCGATAAGCTCTCCAGGAACGACGGCGACCTGAAGGACCCGAAATCGGACCACTCGCTGCAGCCGGCGTACGCGCAGAACGAGATGCGCTCCCGGCGTGCGGATGTCGTGGTTCTGATCGGCATCTGCACTCACCTGGGCTGTCTGCCCAAGCAATTTTTCGATCCGGGCGATGCGGTGCTCGGACCCAGCTGGCCGGGCGGCTTCCGCTGTCCGTGTCACGGCTCGCGCTTCGATCTGGCCGGGCGGGTGTTCGATGGCTCACCGGCACCGACCAACCTGAGCGTGCCGCCCTACAGTTTCCAGGACCAGCACACGCTGGTGATCGGGCTCGACAGCCTATCGGCCAAAGGAGCTGCGTGATGGCGCAGGAGGCAGTGACCAAGCCCGGATTGTGGGGCTGGATCAACCGGCGGTTGCCGGTCGACAGTTTCGTGCGCAGCCAGCTGCTCGACTACTACGCGCCGAAGAATTTCAATTTCTGGTATTTCTTCGGCTCGCTGGCGGCGCTGCTGCTGGTGATGCAGATCGTCACCGGCATTTTCCTGACCATGTTCTACAAGGTCGGGGAAGCCACGGCCTTCGACTCGGTCGAATTCATCATGCGCGAGGTCAACTACGGCTGGCTGCTGCGCTACCTGCATTCGACCGGCGCCTCGGCATTTTTCCTGGTGATCTACCTGCACATGTTTCGCGGCATGATGTACGGCTCGTACAAGGCGCCGCGTGAACTGCTGTGGCTGTTCGGCATGGTCATCTACCTGGCGCTGATGGCCGAGGCGTTCCTGGGCTACGTCCTGCCATGGGGCAACATGTCGTTCTGGGCCGCTACCGTGATCATCAATCTGTTCGGCGCCATACCGGTCATCGGGCCGGGGCTGGTGGAATGGATCCGCGGCGATTACGGCATCGCCGATGCCACGCTCAATCGTTTCTTTTCGCTGCACGTGGTGGCAGTGCCGCTGCTGCTGCTGCTGCTGGTGGCCCTGCACCTAGTGGCGCTGCGCCAGGTCGGCTCCAACAATCCGGACGGCATCGAGATCAAGGAGAAGAAAAACGCGCTGGGCATACCGCTCGACGGCATTCCCTTTCATCCCTATTACACGGTCAAGGACATCTTCGGCGTCGGGGTGTTCCTGACGCTGTTCGCGGTCGTGGTGTTCTTCGTTCCGACCTTCTCCGACCTGTTCCTCGAGAAGGCCAACTTCGAACCCGCCAATCCCCTCTCGACTCCCGATCCCATATCACCGTCGTGGTACTTCACGCCTTATTACGCGATCCTGCGCTCGGTGCCCGACAAGGCCACCGGCGCGGTGCTGATGCTGATCGCGGTGTCGGCATTCTTTTTCCTGCCGTGGCTGGATCGCTCGCCGGTCAAGTCGATTCGCTATCGCGGCTGGATTTTCCGCACCTTCTTCACCCTGTTCATAGTGTCGTTCCTCGGCCTGATGTACCTGGGCCTGCAGCCGGCGCAGGGTATTTACGTGACCTTGTCACGCGTGTGCTGCGTGCCGTACTTCGCGTTCTTCCTGCTGATGCCTTTCTACAGCCGCATAGACCCGGTGAAGCCGGTACCCGAACGAGTCACGTTCCATGCTTAAAGTCGCAATACTCATGCTCGCGGTCGCCGTGCTGCCGCCGCCGGCGCTGGCCGCCGAGGGCCAGCCCGAACAGCCGGCGCCGGTGGATTGGCAGGATTGGCACGCCGGCAATTCGGTGACCGATCTGGCGTCACTGCAGCGTGGCGCGCGCAATTTCATGAACTATTGCAATGGCTGCCACGCGCTCAAGTACGTGCGCTATCAGCGCATGGCCGATGACTTGAAGATTCCGACCGCGGTGCTCGAATCCGAGCTGGTGGCGCCGGGACACAACAACCTCGATTACATTTCCACGGCGCTGCCCAGCAGCGATGCGGTCAACTGGTTTGGCAAGGTACCGCCGGACCTGTCGCTGATCGCGCGCTCCAAGGGCACGGACTATGTGTATCGCTTCCTGAAGACCTTCTACGTCGACGCCGGCACTCCCACGGGCAGCAACAACCTGGCCTATCCGAGCGCCGCCATGCCTGCGGTGCTGTCCGATCTCAGCGGTGTCAATGAGGCCGTGTATCGTCAGGTCGGCAACGACAAGGTGTTTGATCATTTCGCAGTGAGCGTCCCCGGCAGCATGAGCAGCCAGCAATTCGACCAGTTCGTGCGTGATACCGTGAATTTCCTGGACTACGTCGGTGAGCCGGCGCAGGTCGAGCGGCGTTTCATGGGCATCTGGGTGGTATTGTTCCTGATTCTGCTGTCGTGGCTGGCCTTATTGTTGAAAAACGAATATTGGAAAGAGGTGCATTGAGCGTCGTCAATGCGCAACGCGCGAGGAAAATTGATTAGTGTCCAGTCGCCGCTCAGTCATGACGCTGTTTTCAGCTCCCGATGAACCGCATAGTCATCGCAGCCGAATTGTGCTCGCAGAGAAGGGCGTCGAGATCGACATCATCGATGTGGTGCCGGGACGCTACCCCGAGGATCTGCTCGACCTGAACCCCTATCACAGCCTGCCGACCCTCGTGGATCGTGACCTGGTGCTGTACGATTCACGAGTCATCATCGAGTATCTCGATGAGCGCTTTCCACACCCGCCGCTGATGCCGGTCGATCCGATTCTGCGGGCACAGTTCCGGCTGGCGCTCTATCGCATCGAGCGCGACTGGTACGCCCTGGCGCAGCAGATCGATGAAGATCACGACCGCAAGCATTCGGCCAAGAATCGCAAGATCCTGCGCGACGCCATCTTGCAGAGCGCCGACCTGTTCAAGGTCAAACCCTATTTCCTGAGCGACGAGTTCTCGCTGGTGGACGCCAGCATCGGACCCATCCTCTGGCGACTGCGGCATTATGAGATCGATCTGCCGCCGCAGGCTCAGGCGCTGACGCGTTACGCCAGCGTGCTGTTCGCCCGGCCGGCATTTCGCGACAGCCTGTCGGAAGCCGAGATCGACATGAGGGCCGGTTGATGTCCTCCAAGAATGTGAGCGACAACGGCGGTGTCTCCAGGCGGCCGTATCTGCTGCGTGCCATGCATGAATGGATCAGCGACAGCGGTCATACCCCGCACGTGATCGTCGATGCGCTGCGCGCCGGAGTCGAAGTGCCGTCCGCCTATGTCAAGGACGGCAAGATCGTATTGAATCTGTCGATGACCGCGACCCAGCGGCTGCAGCTCAAGAATGACGGCATTGAATTCGACGCCCGATTCGCCGGCGTTGCGCATCATGTGCGCGTGCCGATGCTGGCGGTGCTGGGCGTGTACGCGCGCGAGACCGGGGAGGGCATGATCTTCGCCGAGTCGGAAACCGACTCCTCTCCGCCGGAAGGCCCGGCGCCGCCCGCGGACGGCCGGCGCGCGAAGCTGACCCTGGTCAAATAACACCGCCGAGGGCTTGCCTAGCTAGCGGGTATCGAACGCCGCCTCGATCCACTCGATCGGGCCGTCGGGTGCGCTCAACAGCAAGGCGTCGAAACGCACCGAGAGACCCGCCAGCGCCGGCCGAACGTGCAGGAGAAAGCGCGTTGCCCGCACGATACGCGCGCGCTTGGCGGCGGTAATGCTGTGCGCCGCGCCGCCGAATTCCGCGCGCGAGCGCAGCCGGACTTCGGCGATCACCAGCAGCTGGGCGCGCCGCGCGATAATGTCGAGCTCGCCCATGCGGCAGTGGAAATTGCGGGCCACTATCGTAAATCCCGACTGCTGCAATAATTGAGCGGCGCGCTCTTCCGCCTCGCGTCCGATGTGCTGGCGATCGACGGCGGGCCCTTCCGAAGCTGACGCAGGAGCGCGTCATCGCAATATGTACCAGGCGCCGGTGCGACGGCGCCGCAAAATGATCGCGTTATCGCGTAAATGCCGCCGCCTCAGGGGGGTGCGGCGTCCGCCAGCCGGTGCGGTTCACCGTTACGGATCTGTACCCAGATCAGATCGCGCAGCACCCGGCGATCGGGATCGAAGTGCAGCGTGCCGGTGAGTCCGGCCACTTGGGCATCGGCCGGATTGTGGCCCTTGGCCGACATCGCCAGCATGAGCTGACAGGCGTCATAGCCAAAAGCGAACAGGCGGCTGCGCCAGGCGGCGCGGTCTTCCCAGGATTGGGCGATGGTGTTGCGAATGTCATCGATGCTGCCATCGCCGCTGACCATCCAGGGCATATCCGGATACATGAGGCCGTCGATGTCCTGGTTCGACGCGGTCGAGTCGGGCTCATAGGCATTGGAGAGTGAATAGCTCGGAATATCGCCGGCGTAGAAATACTTGAGCTGCGGGACGATCAGCCGCGCGCTGGTGGCGGAGGCGGCAGCGATGAACACAAACTCAATGTCGGCGCGGCGGCGCGGCTCGAAATTCAGTTTTCCCCCGAGCACGTTCTGCAGATGCTGGTGACGCGCGTTGCTGTCATCGATGCGCAGGATGCTCTGCAGTTCATAGCCGTAGTCGTGACCGGCCGGGTCGTAGGTGGCCACGGAGATCAAGCTACCGCCGCCGGCCGTGAGTTCATGCGTGAAGGCATCGCTGACGCGATTGCCCCAATCCCCGCGCGGAATCAGGGCGATGCCGCGATGGTGTCCATCGGCAAGCAGCCGGCGCGCGACCACCCGTGCCTCCTCCTCCGGTGATAACGCGAATTGGTACATGCCGCTGGGTGCGGAGCGATCGCTGGGCAGGAAATTCAGTGCCAGCACCGGCACCGGCTGCGCACCGGTGCCGGCCACCGCCGCCACGTCCTCGCGTGTCAGCGGCCCGACGATGAAGCTGCTGCCCGCGGCATGAGCCTGGGCGATGGCGTCGGGGCCGGGCAGCGCCGCGGTATCGTATAGGCGCAATTCCGGGCGAGTGGCCACCGGCAGCAGGTAGTAGGCGCTCAGGAAGCCATCGCGCACAGTCGATGCCTGCGCGGATGCCGGCCCGCTCAGCGGCAGCAGCAGTGCCACGCGCGCCCCCACCACGGTCGGGGTCAAGGCACTGGGTAGCGCCTGCGACAACACCTCGAGCGCCGGATGATTGGGATATTTGGCGCGCCAGCGGCCAGCCTCTGAATCGGCGGTCAGCGAGGTGCCGCGCGCCTGGGTCGCAATCTCACCCAGCTCAAGCCAACCGCGCACCGTTGGATCCTGGCTGGCCTGGGGATCGAGTTTGACGCCGCGATCACGGGCATCGCGCAATGCGGCCAGCAGCTGCGAGCGCATCCCGGTTCGGTCGGCGGCACTGGCGGCGAAACGTTCGCCCGCCATCTCGGCCAGTACCGCGTCCACCGGTCGTCCGGCGGCCATGGCGATACGCATTTTCAGAGCAAAGTAGCGTTCCGCGCCGCTGGCCGTGGCTGGTTCGGGAATCGCCGCGATTTTCGTCCAGGCTTCCTGCGGATGCTGAGTGTCCAGCGAGGTCTCGGCGCCCAACAGTGAGCGCTCGGTGCTCTGTGCCGCCGTGAGTGCCACGACGTTGAGACTTGCAAGCACGCGCGCGGCTTCGGCCGCGCGCCCGGCGGCCAGCCATTCGCGAACCGCGGCCAGCAATGCATCCCCCTGGGCCGGGGGGGTACGCGTGGCGGCGAGCGCCTCGTATTGCTGGGCGGCGCGCGCGTGATCACCGGTTGCAGGCGCGGCTTGCGCACCCGGGACATTGCCTGGCGGGGGTGTCTGCGGCCGTATGGGTGGATAGGCGCTGCAGGCGGCCAGCGCCAGCACCAGCGCGCTCAGGGCCGCCATCTTTAGTTGCGTGTTCGACATCATGACCTGCAAGCTTGGTAGTCGGCGGCGGCCTGGATTAGGCCTCCGCGGTGAATGAACGGAGAATGCAATTATAGTGGTTCCCTCGCCGCGGCTCTCATCCACCGGCAGGCTCGAGGTGGTGGCCACGCCCATCGGCAACCTCGGCGACCTTAGCTCCCGCGCGCGCGCGGCCCTGGTGGCCGCCGATCTGATCGCGGCGGAGGATACGCGCCGCACGGGGGCCCTGCTGGCCGCAATCGGCGTCTCCGGCACGCTGATCTCCCTGCACGATCACAACGAGACCGGGCGAATCGAGGAACTGGTACGTGAGCTTGCGGCCGGCAAGGTGATCGCACTCGTCAGCGATGCGGGTACGCCATTGCTATCCGACCCCGGCTATCACCTGGTGCACGCTGCGGCCGAGGCGGGCATCGATATCCGCGCCATTCCGGGGGCCTCGGCGCTGACCGCAGCCCTGAGCATCGCGGGCTTGCCGACCGACCGGTTTGTGTTTGAAGGGTTTTTGCCTGCCCGCGCCGGCGAGCGTCGCGCCGCCCTGGCGCGCTTGTCGGCCGAAACACGGACACTGGTGTTCTTCGAGGCGCCGCACCGGATCGCGGCAACGCTGGCTGATCTGGCGCAACTGTTCGGCGCGCAGCGGCGCGCAGTGGTCGCGCGCGAGATCACCAAACTGCACGAGAGCGTTTACCGCGGCACATTGGCGGATCTCGCAGCGACATCGATCGAAGAGCCCAATATGGCCCGGGGTGAGATCACATTGCTGGTCGATGGTGCGGCCGGGACCGGCGAGCAGGGCGCGGATCGGGCATTGCTGGCGCGGGCGCTGAAGCTGCTGCTGGCCGAGATGCCGCCGGCGCGTGCCGCAGCCGTGGCCGCACAAATCGCCGGCGTCAAGCGCAGCGAGGCTTATGCCCTGGCGCAGCGAATGCGCGGTCTCACGGCGGTTGAGGGTGAGCCGTGAAGCCAGTATGGTGCCGAAGGCGGAGAGTCGGCTGGGCAGCCGCTGCGCTGCTTCACCGCAGCGTGGAGGAAAGTCCGGGCTCGGCGGGCAGGGTGCCAGGTAACGCCTGGGGGGCGCGAGCTCACGGATAGTGCAACAGAAAGTAAACCGCCGAAGCGCTGGCAACAGCGCTGGTAAGGGTGAAACGGTGCGGTAAGAGCGCACCGCGTCGATGGCAACATTCGACGGCATGGCAAACCCCACCTGGAGCAAGGCCAAATAGGGAAGTAGCGGTCCCTCAAAAGACTGCAGCGCGCGCCCGCGCGTGCTTCCGGGTAGGCCGCTTGAGGCCTGCGGTGACGCAGGTCCCAGAGGAATGGCTGCTTACGACAGAACCCGGCTTACAGGCTGACTCTCCGCCTTCGATTTCGGCCTCGCTCACGGCGGTTGAGACCTCCGCTAAAATCGAATATCGTCGAGCTTTCCCGCTCAAGTCCCTGATCCACATACAGTACCGTTTTCAGCGCCGCGCCGGAGATCCTCGACGGGGCCGACATCCAGCGCGTAAGTACCTACTGCGCTTCAGAAATTTCCCATTCAAACGTTGACATGCTGCCACCGGCATTTCTATAGTGGCGTCAAGTGGGTGAAAGTGGGGAGGGATGGGCGGATTGCGCCTACACGCTAATGTTTCGCGGCGCAGCAAAAGTCACTTTGGATGACAAGGGGCGCATGGTCATACCCACGCGCTACCGCGAACGTTTGCTCGAGCGATCCGCCGGCCAGTTAGTGGTCACGGTCGACCGGGATGGCGAATGCCTGCTGCTGTACCCGCTGAATGACTGGGAACAGGTCGAGCGCCGTCTCATGGAGCTGCCGAGCCTGCATGCCCAGTCGCGGCGGCTGCAGCGCCTGATGGTCGGACATGCGACCGATCTTTCTCTCGATGGACACGGGCGCATGTTGCTGCCGCCGGAGCTGCGCGAATTTGCCGGTCTGGACCGGCGCGCGATGCTGATCGGGCAGGGCAGCCGCTGCGAACTATGGGACGAGGCTCGCTGGTTGGAACGGCGCGACACCTGGCTCAAGCACGAGGCAGCGACGACCGATCTACCGGCACAACTCGATTCGCTGTCGCTTTAGAGCGGCGGCTGGGTATTGCGGGGACTGCAGGGAGTTGGATGAGCACACGCCGGTGCTTGTCGAAGAGGTGTTTGCGGCTGTGGCGTTGCGCCCGGCCGGCCTCTACATCGATGCCACGTTTGGGCGAGGCGGCCACAGCGCACGCATCCTCCAGGGGCTCGCAGCGCAAGGCCGTGTGGTGGCGATCGATCGCGACCCGGCGGCGATTGCCGCCGGGCGGCTGCGCTTTGCGCAGGAGCCGCGATTGCGGCTCGTGCACGGGGAGTTCGGCGAGCTGGCTGCGCTGCTGCGCGCGCAGGGCATCGACGCGCCATGCGATGGCATCGTGTTCGATTTTGGCGTCTCCTCGCCGCAGCTTGACGATGCAGCGCGCGGCTTCAGTTTCGCCCAAGACGGCCCGCTCGATATGCGCATGGACCCGACGCGCGGCCAACCAGTTTCCGCATGGCTCGCACGGGCGAGCAGCGATGAGATGCGCCACGTGATCGCCACACTGGGCGAAGAGCGCTTTGCCGGCGGCATCGCCCGCGAAATCGCTCGCACGCGCGCGGCGCAACCGCTGACCCGCACCAGCACATTGGCGACGCTGGTGGCGCGCGTCGTGCGCAGCCGTGAGCCGGGCAAGCATCCGGCCACGCGCACGTTCCAGGCACTGCGCATCTGGATCAACGATGAGCTGGGGCAAATCGAGCGCGGCCTGGCACAGGCTCTGGAACTGCTGGCCCCGCGAGGCCGGCTGGCGGCGGTCAGTTTCCATTCGCTCGAGGACCGCCTGGTGAAGAACTTCATTCGCCGGCATTCCGAGCCCGACCCGGTGCTCGCCGGCCTGCCACACCTGCCGCCGCAGGCGCAGCCGCTGCTGCGCCGGGTGGGGACTAAACAGCGCGCGTCGCTCGACCAGATCCGCGCCAATCCGCGTGCGCGCAGCGCCCTGCTGCGGGTGGCGGAAAAAATCGAATCTTCCTCCGGCGCGGCCGATCGCCCCGCCCGTTTGCGCCGCGCGCGCCGCACTTCGACATGACGCTCGCTCGAGGCCTGGTAGCGCTGGCCGTGGCGCTATTGTGGTGGGCAGTGCTCGGCTCAGCCGCGGGCGCCATCTACAGCAAGTACCGCGCCCGCGAACTGTTCGTGGAGCTCGAGCACCTCAACAGCAGCCGCGATGAGCTGGATGCGGAATGGGGGCGCCTGCAGCTCGAGCAGAGTGCCTGGTCCACCTATGGCTTCGTCGAGCGGGTCGCAAGCGAGCGGCTGCACATGACTATTCCCGACTCACGCGACATCGAGATCCTGCCGCCATGATGCTCTGGGCTCTGCTGCGTGGACGAACCGGCAGCCGCGCGCGCAGCGCCCGTGCCGCGGCCGGCCGCAGCGGCTTCGGCCGCGGCGGCGCCGCGGCCCGGCCCTACTCATTCCGTCTGCGGCTGAGATTGCTGTTCGGCGTGCTGCTGGCCGCGGCCGTGGGCCTGATCGGCCGCGCGGTGGACCTGCAGCTGGTGGACCACGGGTTTCTGGCACAGCAGGGCGACGCGCGCTATTCACGCGTGGCGGCGATCGTCGCCCATCGCGGCAACATCACCGACCGCAATGGCGAGCCGCTGGCGGTGAGCACGCCGGTGGACTCGGTCTGGGTCAATCCGCAGGAACTGGCCGGCAACCTCGAACAATTGCCGCGTCTCGCCAGCGCGCTGGGCGATGACCGGCAGGCGTTGCTGCGGCATGTCAGCAGCAATATGGATCGGGAATTCCTGTATGTGGCCCGAGGGCTGCAGCCGACTGACGCTAGCCGTGTCAGGGCGCTCAACCTGCCGGGGGTCAACCTCACACGCGAGTACCGCCGCTATTACCCCGACAGCGAAGTGACCGGCCACGTGCTCGGCTTCACCAGCATCGATGATGTCGGTCAGGAAGGCGCCGAGCTGGCGTTCGATAACTGGCTGGCCGGGGAGGATGGTGCCAAACGCGTGATCCAGGACAGCAAAGGGCGCAAGGTCGAGGACATCGAGAGTATCCGCCCGGTGCGCCCGGGGCGGGATTTGATTCTGAGCATTGATCTGCGCATCCAGTATCTCGCCTACCGCGAGTTGAAAAGTGCAGTGCTGGAAAATCGCGCTCGCTCCGGCTCCGCGGTGGTGATCGATATCGACACCGGCGAGGTGCTGGCGATGGTCAACCAGCCCGCCTATAACCCGAACGATCGCGAGCAGTTGCTGCCCACGGCCTACCGCAACCGCGCGGTCACGGACCTGTTCGAACCTGGCTCCAGCATCAAGCCGTTCATCGTCGCCGCCGGACTCGCCTCAGGAAAGTTCAACAGCAACAGCGTCATCGACACCAATCCAGGATTCATTCAGGTTGGCTCTGCTACCTTCCCCGATGAACACAATCTTGGGGTGATATCCCTCGCTACGGTGCTGGCCAAATCCTCGAACGTGGGCATGGCGAAACTTGCCCTGCAGCTCGAACCGCAACAGATCTGGAGTACGTTGAACCGCTTTGGTTTTGGCCAGGTGACGAACAGCGGCTTCCCGGGCGAATCCGCAGGCGTATTTACCAATTACTCGCACTGGCGCGCGATCAGCATTGCGACCCTCTCCCACGGCTACGGCATCTCGGTAACACCACTGCAGTTGGCGCAGGCCTATGCAGCGATCGGCGCGTTCGGCATTCGCCGTCCGGTGTCATTGCTGCGCATCGATGCGGCGCCCGCCGGCGAGCGTGTTCTGGATGCCAATGTCTCGCGGGAATTGCTCGGATTGCTTGAGGCGGTCACCACCCAGGAAGGTGCAACCGGCGTGCGCGCGAAGATTCCCGGATACCGCGTGGCCGGGAAAACCGGCACTGCATGGAAGTCGAGCAACGGGGCCTACTCCAAAGATCAATACACGTCGGTATTCGCAGGCGTCGCTCCGGCCTCTAATCCGCGTCTGGCGGCGGTGATCGTGATCGACGAGCCCAGCGCCGGAAAGTATTTCGGCGGCGATGTCTCGGCGCCGGTGTTCTCGACCGTAGTCGGCGGTGCGCTGCGCCTGATGGCGGTGCCGCCGGATGAAGAAGTCGCACCCTCTGAGACGCTGACCCCGGGTCAGAAGGTGGCCCAGCGATGAGCAGCGCACCAGGCCCGCAGACCTGGCGGCCTCTCAAGGCCGTACTCGGCGGGCTGGTCGATGTACCGGAGTACCTCGAGGTCTCGGACCTCACTCAGGACAGCCGCAGCGTGACACCGGGTGCAGCCTTCTTTGCCTGCCGGGGGGTCACGCGTCACGGGGTGGAATTCGCACCGGCAGCGGCAGCCGCCGGCGCGCGGGCGGTTCTGTGGGAGCCGGCGCCGGGCATAGAGGCCCCGTCACTGGATGGCTCGATCGTGGTGCGCGCAGTAGCGAATCTGCGGGCGCAACTGGGCTTCATTGCCGATCGTTTCTTCGATGCGCCCTCAGCCAGTGTCACCGTGGCCGGCATCACCGGCACCAATGGCAAGACCACCTGCGCCTGGTTGCTGGCGCAAGCCCTGGAGCGTATTGGCCGTCGCGCTGCCTACATCGGCACGCTCGGCGGCGGCGCGACCGATGCCCTGAGCACTTTGAACACTACCACTCCCGATGCCGTGACATTGCATCGGCTGCTGGCGGGGCTGCGCGCGCAGGCTTTCGAGGCCGTGGCCATGGAAGTCTCCTCGCATGCGCTCGACCAGGATCGCTGCGCGGGACTGCGCTTTCATACCGCGGTGTTCACCAACCTGACGCGCGATCATCTGGATTATCACGCCGACATGGCAGCGTATGGCGGCGCCAAGGCCAGGCTGTTCCAATGGCC
>Ga0208849_1001342_pt1 | contig 17493 bp, 18 predicted proteins | sample NGESurdeep072012_10_FD_184470 | JGI IMG/M metagenome (GOLD analysis project Ga0208849, IMG submission 184470) | Arctic peat soil microbial communities from Barrow, Alaska - NGEE Surface sample 53-3 deep-072012 (SPAdes) | ecosystem: Environmental > Terrestrial > Soil > Wetlands > Peat ...
GATCACGACCACCGAGGCCAGCGCGATCGGCGAGAAGCGCGCGAGCGCCGCGAGCAGCAGCCCGCTGCGCTCGGGGCCGTCGAGCTTGCGCGTGGCGCCCGGCAGGGCAAGCAGCAGGCAGGCGATCCCTCCAACCCACACGCTGCCGGCGCCCACGTGCAGAACGTCTGAGGGGAAGAACACGCCGGTGGGGCTCTCGATGCTCGCGTGACCCGCCAGCGCCGGCGTGCACACGAGGTAGGCGCTGCCGATGCCGAGAAGCGCGAGCGCCAGGCGCGGTGGACCCGCACTCGGCATGGGGCTGCCCGACTGCTTCGAGCCCTCCCGCAACGCTGGGATCGCGTCTCTGTGCATCGCCCGCGTCACCAGCAGCAGGCCGCCGAGCAGGACCCAGTCGATCGCACGCAGGCCCCACACCGTCCCGAAGCGGCTGTCGAGGGTGTCGCTGATGACCGAGCCTTTCAGCGAGGCCCACAGCGACACGCCCGCCGCGCTCGCGCCCTGCAACAGCACGCCGAGGACGCTCACGAGCGCGCCGAGCACGATCGCGAACGCGAACAGGCGACCCACTCGCCGCGAGAACGCCTGCGAGGCCAGCGCCCAGCGCTGCTCGCTGCCGGCGATCGGCGTCAGCGCGGGTAGCCACACGAAGAAAAGGAAGGCGAGCCCCCCGACCATCAACGCGAGCGTGAGGTAGTCCAGGCCGCGTACGACGCCGAACGCAACCTCGGTGATCTCGCCGCTCTTGTTCTTGCCGATCAGCCCGGCGACCGTGAGCTTCGGCGCCGCCCCCGCGTGGCCGATGTTGAACACGAGCCCGCCGTAGACGATGTGCGTGTCGGCCGAGATCACCCGGTAGGTGGCGGTGTAGGTGCCATCCGGGAGGTGCGGCTCGAGCCCGACGCCCATCCAGTGCTCGTTGCCGTCGGGATGCGAGACGGCGAGATCGTCGACCTCGCGGCCCTGTGCGTCATAGACGCGCACCGCGCCGAGCGTCCCGCCGACGTCCTGGTTGAACTCGAAGATCACCTCCTTCGGCTGGGTCTGGACCGTCGTGCCCGATGCCGGTGAGCTGCCGAGCAGCTGCGCGTGCGCCCACGCCGCCGGAGCACTCGCGAGCACGCCGAGCACGGCGAGCGCGAGTACGGCCACGAACGGGACAGGCTTGGGACGGAACATCGGGAGGCTCCTCGGATGAGTGCGTGTACGACTGATCGCCGCGGGCACGCACCGACGCGCGTGCCCGAGCAGACGAACTGACCACCGACGAGCAGGGACGTCCCGGACCGGGACGCGAAGGGTCTAGCTCGCCGTGCTCGGCGCGGGCGGCGGGCGCACCGCGAGGGAGCGGCCGATCAGCAGCCCGCCGCGCACGGCGAGCAGCGCTCCGGGCCGGCGCGGAAGCGCACAACGGCGCGGACGTGGCCAGCGCTCCGGATGGGCTCTACGGAGGGCGAGCAGCGCACGCTCACCTGGAAAACGCCGTGCGAGCAGCGGTATCGCTACTACGACGGCAGGCAAGAGACAGAGCAGCGCATGCAGCACGAGGACGCAGACACTACTCCCCGGCGCGCGAGTTAGGGAGTCCTCGAGGCGGGTAGCTCATAAGCAGGCACGGTGGGACGGCAAGGCGCAGGGCGGTCACGCAGGGATGCGACCGGAACTGTGACGTTGGCCGACGCCGTCGAAGGCGTGCACCGTCACGCGACCACAGCGAAGGGAGACAACAGATGGGCCGCACCGAGAAGAAGATCGTCCAGTACCTCAACGAGGCGCACGCAACCGAGACCGGCTTGGTGCGCGAGCTCCAGGCGCAGATCGCGATGACACCGCGCGGCAGCTACCGCGACGCGCTGGAGTCGCATCTGCGCGAGACGCGCGTGCATGCGACACGCGTCAGGGCACGCCTGCGTCGGCTCGGCGATGGCGACAACGCGCTGGAGGCGGTGATCGGCGTGGCCGAGAGCGCGATCAGTCAGCTGCTGGCGCTCGGCAGGAGCCCGCTGGCACTCATTCGGGGAGGGAGCGGCGAGGAGAAGGTGCTGAAGAACGCCAAGGACGCGTGCGCGACGGAGGCGCTGGAGATCGCGACCTACACCGCGATCGAGGACCTCGCGCGCGCCGCCGGCGACGAGGACACTGCCGAGCTCGCCGTCTCGATCCGCGCCGACGAGCAGCGCATGTTGGACCGCGTCATGCGCGAGATTCCGAACCTGACCGCGGCGGTGCTGGACGCGGAGGTGCACGGCAGCTCTTCGTATTCGATCGCAGAGACTGGCGCGGCCGACGCGGTACGCGACATCGCAGATGCCGGCAAACGGACGGCGCGCAAAGCGCAGGGGCAGGCAGGCGCGCGCAAAGCGAAAGTGCAGGCACGTGCGCGCAGCTCGAAAGGACAGGCAGGCCGAAAAGCTCGTACCGCTCGCAAGGCCGTGCGGGCGTGAGCCGCGCGTGCACCAGGCTCTCGCACCGCGCCCGGTGCAGCGCACGGTCGCGACGATCGGCGTGTACGGCTGGGACGGCGCCGGCTTTCTGACGGCGCTGCGCAGTGCAGACGTGACGCTGCTGCTGGACGTACGCCAGCGCCGGGGCGTGCGTGGCCGCGAGTACGCGTGGGCCAACTCCCGGCGCCTGCAGCAGGCGCTGCACGACGCCGGCATCGCCTATGAGCACCACAAGGAGCTCGCGCCCACCACCGAGCTGCGCCAGCTGCAGTACAGGGAGGACGACCGGCTGGGCGTCGGCAAGCGCTCACGCGTCGAGCTCGCCGCCGAGTATCGCCGCCGCTACCTCGCCGAGATTCTCGACCGTGTTGATCTCGAGGCGCTCGTCGAGCATCTACCAAGCGGGCACGCCAGTGGGCTGATGTGCGTGGAGCGCGATCCCGAGGCCTGCCACCGGTCGCTGGTCGCCGAGCGCATGCACGAGGAGCTCGTCGTCGCGGTCGTGCACCTGCGCCCGGATTAGGCTCCCTCGGGCTGGGCCATCTCGCCGGCGGACGTGAGCGCGGTCAGCTCGCGCAGCAGCCCGTCCATCCCGGTGATCGCGTACGCCGCGCGCTGGCGTCCGGCGCCGCCTCCGCGCGCGAGCAGTGAGGTGAGCTGGCCGAGCTCGTGCTCGCAGCCAAGCTCGCGGGCATGAGCGCCGGCGAGCGCGAGTGCGTCGTCCAGCAGCTCGTGTACCGGTCGCAGCCGCCCGTCGGCGTCGGGCAGCCGCGCGCTCACGCCGAAGCGCGCCGCGCGGAAGGCGCCCTCCTCGAGCACCTCAGCCGGCGGGTCGGGCTCGGGGTCGGCTTCGGCTGCGTGGCGTGCGAGGCAGTGCGCGAGCGCGACGAGCGCAGCCGTGTCGATCACCGTGCTCTGCGCGTCCAGCGCACGGATCTCGACCGTGCCGAGGCGCGGATGCGGCCGCAGCTTCCACCAGAACCACGTGTAGTCGGGAACGTCGGCGGCGCGCGCCAGCATGCGCGCCATCGCGCAGAAGTCCGCGAAGTCGCGCATCGCGCGCGGCACGCCCGAGCGTGGCCAGCCGCTGATCGTCACCTCACGCGCCGAGCCGAGGCCGGTGTCGCGGCCGTGGCGGTACGGCGAGTTTGCGGCGAGCGCCTGCAGCAGCGGCAGGTGGCGGCGCAGGCCGTTGAACGTGCGGATCGCGGTCTCGGCGTCCGGCATGCCGACGTGGATGTGCAGCCCCCCGACGGGCGTCGCGACGGCGTCGCCGAGCAGATCGCGGATCCGCTCGTAGCGCTTCTTGTCGGTGATCTCCGCCTCGCCCTCGAGCGCCGCGGGGTGCGTGCCTGAGCCCAGGAGGCCGGCCCCCGTCGCCGTCACGGCGTGGCGCAGGTCTCCGAGCTCGTCGGCGGCCGCGCCGGCGCTGTCGCATACGTTGCTGATCAGCTCTACCTGGCAGGCGTGCAGCTCGCGCTCGACCGTTCCGGTGACGGGCCCGAGGCGCTCGAGCACCGCTGCCGAGGCGTTGGTCTGGCGTCCCGTCACGGGGTCGACGAGGAACAGCTCCTCCTCGACGCCGACCGTGAACGGCGTTTCCGTACAGAACGCGTTCTCGACGCGCTCGCCTGCGCTCAACGTACGCGCTCGGGGTGCGTGTAGACGTTGATGCGTCCCCGTCGCGCGAACCCGCAGAGAGTCATGCCGCGGTCGGCGGCCAGCTCGACCGCGAGCGAGGTCGGCGCGCCGACTCCCACGAGGATCGGGCAGCCTGCAACGGCGGCCTTCTGCACGAGCTCGAACGACAGCCTGCCGCTGACGCACAGCAGCGCGTGATCCAGCGGCAGGCGCCCGCTCGTCAGCGCCCAGCCGACGACCTTGTCCATCGCGTTGTGGCGCCCGACGTCCTCGCGTACGCACAGCAGCTCGCCGGCGAGATCGAAGAGCCCGGTGGCGTGCAGGCCGCCGGTGCGCGCGAACCCGGGTTGCACGAGCCTGTCCGGGAGCTCCGCGAGCAGGCCGCGGGCGACCAGTTGACCGGAAAGGAGCTGCGGCGAGTGCACGGCGACCTCCTCGAGCGCTCCCTTGCCGCACACGCCACAAGAGGATGTCGTGTAGAAGCGCCGCGCGCCTGGCTGGCGGGTGAGCGGCCCGGCGACTTCGATCGTGTTGGCAGCGAGATCGTCGGTCAGCCCCACGGCCGGCGGCTGCTCGATCAGCCCCTCGCCGTAGAGGAAGCCCGCCGCCAGCTCCTCGTCGTGGCCGGGCGTTCGCATCGTCACCGCGATGGGGTCCCCGTCCACGCGAATCTCCAGCGGCTCCTCGATCGCGACGAGGTCGCTCTCGCCGTCGCGCATGACGCGCTTCAGCGCGGCGGTGCCCTCGAGTGCCGGGACGCCATCGCGCGGCGGCGACGCGGGGCTCACGGCTGCTCGTCGCGCAGGCGCTCGCGCTGGGGCTTCACGGTGTACTTCGGGTCGCGTGCGGAGGCACGCCCCGCTTCGAAGATCCCGAAGCGCGCGCAGGCTGACGCGGCCAATAGTGCCGCGCCCGACAGCGCCGCCGCAAGGCGGCTGCGATGTCCCCCCCTGATGGCGCCTGCGACGCCCAAGAGCGACAACGCCTCGGCGGCGCGCATGAGCACGCCCGCCCGTCCGCGGTGGTAGGTCTCGGCGACGATCCCGACGCGCCGCTCCAGGAGCCTCACGGCCGCGAGCTCGGCGAGCGCGCCGATCACGGCGAGGCGCCTGGCCGGCGCGTTCTCGGCCAGCGGCGCACCCAGCAGCCCGAGCCCGGCGGCGGCGCTGGCCGCCGACCCGACGAACACGAACGGCATCTCCCGGTGGCCCTCGTGCCATGCGGGCGTCGCGGTGTCGGAGATCAGCACGGCGGTGTACGAGGCGACCGCCGGCCCCAAGAGCGCCGCGCCCGCCGTTCCGAGCTTGCCGAGCGGGCGTAGGCGGCCGAGCGGCACGAGCTCATCCAGCGCGGCCGCGCCAGCCGCGGGCGCGTACGCCGTCAGGATCCACACACCCACGCTCATAGGCGACGTCGGCTTGAAGACACGCAGCATGTTCAGGAAGCGTGCGGGCCGCCCGAGATCATGTACGAGCGCGAGCAGTGACAGTGAGATGGCGCCGGCGGCGCCGAGCTTCAACGGGCGCGCAAGGCCCGGCCGAGCGCTGAGCTCCGCCCCCGCCGCCAGCGCCGAGGAGGCGCCGGCGAGCCCGCCGAGGAACAGGTAGCCGGCGATGTCCAGCGGCGCCCAAGTGGGCTCCTTGACGACCGGCCTGCCGTAGTAGCTCGAGAACTCCGCCTCCCCGACCATCGATTCGCGGCGTCCCCGCCGGCCGCGCCGGCGCCCGCCCGTGCGGCCGTTCACCGTCATCTCAGAGCGGCTCATCGGTGTCCCGCGAAGCTGGCGCCGACCGCGCCGAGCAGGCCCACCGCGGCGATCGCCGCGTTTCGCCACATGCGCGGAAGATCGCGCGTGGTGGCGACGGGGTCCGGTGGCAGGCCGTAGACCTCGGGCTCGTCGAGTAGCAGGAAGAACGCGCCATCGCCGCCGACGCCGTCGTGCGGGTCGTGACCGTACAGGCGCGCATCGAGCACGCCGGCCTGCTGCAGCTGCTCGACGCGGCCGCTCGCGCGCTCGCGCAGCTCGTCCAGCTCGCCGAACTGGATCGAGTTGGTCGGGCAAGCCTTCGCGCAGGCCGGCTCCTGACCCTGTCCGAGCCGGTCGTAGCAGAGCGTGCACTTCCACACCCGCCCGTCCTCCTCGCGTTTGCCGATCACGCCGTACGGGCACGCCGGCACGCAGTAGCCGCAGCCGTTGCAGATGTCCTCCTGCACGACCACCGTGCCGAACTCCGTGCGGAACAGCGCCCCCGTGGGACACACGTCCAGGCAGGCCGCGTCGGTGCAGTGCTTGCACACGTCGGAGGCCATCAGCCAGCGAAAGTCGCTGTCGAGCTCCGTGCCCGCCGGCGGCGCGGTCCCCGGCGCGGGTGCCAGGCCGAGATCGATCACGTTCGCGGACGTGTGCTGGAAGTTCGCCTCCGAGCCCGCGATCGGCTTGCGCTGCTCGATGAACGCCACGTGGCGCCAGGTGTCCGCGCTGAGACCCTCGGTGTTGTCGAACGACATGCCCGTGAAGTTCAGGCCGTCCTCGGGCACCCGGTTCCACTCCTTGCACGCCACCTCGCACGCCTTGCAGCCGATGCACAGCGAGGTGTCGGTGAAGAAGCCCATCCGCGGCGGGTGTTCGGCATAGCCGGTGTCCCCAGCCGGATCGCCGTGCCCGCGGACCGAGCTCAGCAGGCTGGGGGGGCTCACCGCCCCGCTCCTGTGGCGGCGCAATCGATGCGCCTCGCGATCCTCGAAGAGGTGTGCATCGCCGATGCGCACCTTACCCCTTCCAGCAGTACCGGAAAACGACCGCGGCTCGGCGCGCCTGCCGCACGAACGCCGGCTTGGTAGGCTGCCTATGTATTGCCTGGGCAGAAGCAATCTGACCTCTCACTCGGCGACGCTGCCGCGGCGATCGGCGTGAGCGTCGACACGCTCCGCCGTTGGGACCGTGCGGGCAAGCTGCGCAGCCACCGCGACGAGCGCAACCGCCGCCGCGTATCGGCGGCGGAGGTGCAGCGCCTGGCGAATCGGCCCCAGCGGCATCGCACCGGGACGCGCGGCTCGGCACGCAACCGCTTCGCCGGCGTTGTGCGCTCGGTCGAGGTCGACGGCGTGATGGCGCTCGTCGAGATCGAGGCGGGTCCGTTCCTCGTGACCGCGGCGATCACGCGCGACTCGGTCGAGGAGCTCGCACTCGCCCCTGGCATCGAGGCCACGGCGACTGTCAAGGCGACGTCCGTGATGGTGGAGCGAACTCCCAGCGAAAAGGCGCAGAGATGACCACAGCCGAGAGCCGACGGTTCGGGCGCGTGAGGAGACGGGCACCGAGCGCGACGATCATCGTCGCGACCGCGCTGATCGCGATCGGGAGCAGCCTGGCCGCGGTGGCGTCGACCGGTGCTGCGACACGCGCCCGGACGGCGACCGGGAAGAACAAGGTGTCGGCGATCTTCGCCGGCTCGCTCGTGGACATCATGGAAAAGTCCCTCGGCCAGGAATTCACAGCGGCCACCGGCTACCCGTTCGAAGGCTTCGCCGGCGGGTCCAACGAAGACGCAGCGGCGATCAAGGGCAAGGTCCGCCAGGGCGACGTGTTCGTGAGCGCGGCCGCGTCGGCCGACCACGAACTGGAAGGGACGGCCAACGGAAACTGGGTCTCCTGGTACTCGACCTTCACCTCGTCGAGCCTGGCTCTGGGCTACGACCGGAACACCAGGTTCGGCAAAGAACTGGCCGGCGGCAAGCCTTGGTACAAGGTCATCACCGAGCCCGGCATCATCGTGGGGCGCACCGAACCGAAGGCGGACCCGAAGGGCAAGCTGACCGTCGAAGCGGTCGACGCCACCGCCAAGAAGCTGCACGATCCCGCCCTCGCCAAAGCGCTCGGTACCTTCCCCGTGTTCGAAGAGACATCGATGCTCGCGCGCCTGCAGGCTGGACAGATCGACGCCGGCTTCTTCTACGTGGTCGAGGCGAAGACCGCGCACGTGCCGACGGTTCCGCTCACGCCGAGCTACAAGTACGCGACCTACACGGTGACGCTGCTCAACAACGCCGCGAATCGCAGCGGCGGCGAAGCGCTCGTGTCGTTCTTGCTGAGCCCCAAGCGCAAGACCGTGGAAAAGAAGTACGGGCTGGTGCCGGTGAAGCCGACGTTCTCCGGTAAGGCCTCGGCGGTCCCCAAGAGCCTGCGCAGGATCCTCGGCGCGGGTTAGGAGGGGCGGATGCGAACCCGGGCGAGCAGCCCGCTGCCCTGGCTGGGCGGGCTGCTCGCCCTTTATCTGCTCGTCCCGATCGTCGCGTTCGCGGTGCGCCTCGCCGGGGGCGCTCCGGCCTCTCCGGGCCTCGGCTCGGCGCTCGCGACGTCGCTGTTCACGGCGACGGTCGCGGCCGTGGTGATCACGGTGCTCGGCACGCCGCTGGCCTACCTGCTGGCCCGCACACGCGGCGTCGTCGGGCGGCTGCTGTTCGCGTTGGTGGCGCTCCCGCTGGCCCTCCCAACGCTGATGAGCGGCATCCTGCTGCTGTACGTCGTCGGTCCCTTCACGCTCCCCGGTGAACTGTTCGGCGGCAAGCTGACCGACACGCGCGCGGGGATCGTCCTCGCCCAGATCTTCGTCGCGGCGCCCTTCCTGATCATCGCCGCGCGCGCCGCGTTTGCCGCGGTCGACCCCGCGCTGGAGGAGGTCGCGGCGACGCTCGGGTACGGGCGCGTGGCGCGCTTCGCGCGCGTGGCGGTGCCGGCGGCGCTGCCGGGCATCGCCGCCGGGATCCTGCTGACGTGGCTACGGGCGTTCGCTGAGTTCGGCGCGACGGTGATCCTCGCCTACCACCCGTTCTCGCTTCCCGTGTTCACGTTCGTGCAGTTCGACGAGAGCGGTCTGCCGGGCACGATGTTGCCGATCGCCGCCGCGCTGCTCGCTGCGCTCGTGGTGCTGGCGCTCGTGCAGCTGCCGATTCCGAGACGACGCAGGGGAAGGATCGCGGCCGCCCCGTCCGTGCCGGTCGGGGTGGGTGGGCCTCCAATCCCGCCCGCGCTGGACTTCGCCCTGAGCAAGCGCCTGGGCTCGTTCACGCTGGAGATCGCTCACCGCGCGCACAGCCCGAGGCTGGCGCTGCTCGGCCCCTCCGGAGCGGGCAAGACGCTGACGCTGCGCCTGCTGGCCGGCCTCACCGCCAGCGACGGCGGCCACGTGCGCGCGGGATCTCGCGCGCTGCACGGGCTCCCCGCCGAGCGCAGGCAGATCGCCTACGTGCCGCAGCAGCCGGCGCTGCTGCCGCGGCGCACCGTCTGGCAGCAGGCCACCTTCGGCGTGGGCGCCCGCCACGAGCTGGCCACGTGGTGGCTCGAGCAGCTGGGTCTGCACGGGCTCGAGGACCGCTACCCGGAGGAGCTCTCAGGTGGGCAGCAGCGACGCGTGGCGCTCGCCCGTGCGCTCGCGGTCGAGCCGCGCGTGCTGCTGCTCGACGAGCCGTTCACCGGGCTCGACGCGCCGGTGGGCGATCGCCTGCGCCGCGAGCTGCGCCGGCTCCAGCGCGAGACTGGGCTGTGCACGGTGATCGTCACCCACGACCCCGAGGAGGCCGCACTGCTCGCCGACGAGATAATCGTCCTCGATCATGGATGCGTGCTCCAAGCAGGACCGCGAGCGGAGGTCTTCCGGACGCCGAGCTCGCCCGAGGTCGCGGGCCTCTTGGGGATCGCCAACGCCCGCCGCGGCGTGGCCGTCGCGCGCGCGGCGATCAGCAGTGACGGGGCCGAGATATTGACCTCCGCGAGCGGCCTGGTGGAGGGCAGCGAGGTCGTCTGGTGCGTACGCCCCGAGCGCATCTCGGTCGATGGCGCCGGGGGCTATGAGGCGGTGCTGCTCGACGACATCGACCTGGGCTCCACGCGCGAGCTGACGGTCGCACTGACCGGTCGCCTGCAGCTCACCGTGCGCACCGCCGCGACGACGGAGCTGGTGGTCGGAGAGCGCCTGCGCCTGGACATCCCCCCGCAGGACGTGTCGGTGTGGCCACTGCCCGGTCCCCAGCACGGCGGCGACGACTCCAGCGATTCGACGGTCGCGCACCCGGGGTAGGGAGAATCCCACCCCATGTGCTTCTCGCCGGAAGCCGATTTCACCGCCTCGGTCCTCGTGGGGGCCGTCGGTGTCGAGACGTTGCGGCGCGTGCGCGCGAGACGGGAGCTGATCGTCGGTGCGCTGCCGCTGCTGTTCGCGCTGCACCAGTTCACCGAGGGGTTCGTCTGGCTGGGCCTGCGCGGAGAGGTCTCCAGCGGGCTCGGTCACACCGCGACCGACATCTACGTGATCTTTGCGTACGCGGTGCTGCCGGTGATCGTCCCCGTCGGCCTGTACCTGATCGAGCCCAGTAGCACGCGCCGCCGCTGGGTGCTGCCGTTCATCGCGCTGGGGCTGCTCGTGGGCGGATACATGCTCTGGCAGGTCACCCGGTATCCGATCTATGCCTCCGAACAGGCGTCGTGCATCAACTACGCCACCAACACCCCGCTGGAAACACAGGCCGCAGTTGCCTACGTGATCGCGACGTGCGCGCCCGCGCTGCTATCCAGCCGGCGCTACCTGCAGTGGTTCGGCGTGGTGAACCTCGTGGGGGTCGCGATCGCGTTCAGCGTCAGAGAAGCGGAGTTCACTTCGGTGTGGTGCGTCTACGCGGCGCTGGTGAGCGTGCTGATCCTCGAGCACTTCCGTCGCCAGCGGCGTCTCGAGGGTCGGATGTCGAGCACCCGACCGGCGGCCACGGCGCCCGGTTAGCAGCTCGCTAACCGCCGATGTAGGACATCTCGACCTTGGCGGGCGCATCGATCGCCTGCTCGCGCTCGGCTCGCTCGGCCGAGTAGCGGTCACCACGCCCGGTCCAGATCGCGCGGGTGCGCTCGGCGATCTCCCGGTCGCTCGCGCCGCCACGCAGCAGCTCGCGCAGATCGTGGCCGCGGCGTGCGAACAGGCAGGTGAAGAGCTTGCCGTCGGCCGACAGTCGTGCACGCGCGCAGCTGGCGCAGAACGGCGCGCTGACGGAGTGGATCACGCCGATCTCACCGCCTCCGTCGCGGTAGCGGTAGCGCGTGGCCACCTCACCCGCCCGTGTCGGCGCCAGCGGCTCCAATGGCCAGCACGCGGCGATGCGCTCGCGTATCTCCGCCGCCGGCACGACCTCCTCGCCCCTCCAGCCGTTGGTCGAGCCGACGTCCATGAACTCGATGAACCGCAGGATCTGGCGGCTGTGGCGGAAGCGCTCAGCCATCGCGAGCACGCAGCCCTCGTTGACGCCGCGCCGGACGACCATGTTGACCTTCACCGGGCTCAGCCCGGCTGCGGCCGCCGCGTCGATGCCGTCCAGCACCCTTGTCGCTGAGATCGGTGCGTCGCTGATCGCGTGCAGCGTCTGGTCATCGAGCGCATCGAGGCTCACTGTCACCCGGTTGAGACCCGCGTCGGCGAGCGAGCGCGCCTTGCCGGCGAGCAGCAGGCCGTTGGTCGTCAGCGCGACGTCATCGATCCCATCGATGCCTGCGAGCATCTCGACCAGGCGCTCGAGGCCGCGGCGCAGCAGCGGCTCGCCACCGGTGAGCCGCAGCTTGTCCACCCCCTGCGCCGCCAGCACGCGCGCCACGCGGGCGATCTCCTCGAAGCTCAACAGCTCGTCGCGCGGTAGGAACACGTAGCCCGCGCCGAAGACCTCTTTGGGCATGCAGTAGGAGCAGCGCAGGTTGCAGCGATCGGTGACAGAGATCCGCAGATCGCGAAGCGGCCTGTCGAGCTGGTCGCGCATTCCCTCGTTCTACCCGATCTTCGCGCGTGGCTAAGCTGCAACGGGTGACGCGCGATGAATGGATCGCCGCATTTGCCCGCGAGGTCGGCGTTGAGCGGCCCTCGCCACAGGAGGTGCGCGAGCTGCTCGAGCTCGCCGGCACCGCCGCGCACGCCTCCGAACGGACGGCCGCGCCGCTGGCCTGCTGGATCGCGGGGCGCGCCGGACTGTCGTTGGAGCAGTTGCGCTCGATCGCCGAGCGCATCGGCGATCCAACCGATCGGGTGTGAGTCCGGACGGGCAGCGGGCGCCGGCATGACGCGCCGGCCGTCGCCACGATCAGCTCTCCACGCCGGCCTGGTCCAGACGTGCCAGCTCTTCGGCGGTGAGCTCGAGCTCTGCCGCCGCGACGTTCTCTTCGACGTGCTCGATCGAGCTCGTGCCCGGGATCGGCAGCATCACAGGGCTGCGCGCGAGCAGCCAGGCGAGCGCCACCTGCCCGGCCGTCGCCTCATGCGCGGCTGCGATCTCGGCGACCTCCCCACCCGGCTCGGACAGCTTGCCGGCGGCCAGCGGGAACCACGGAATGAAGCCGATGCCATGCTGCCCGCAGTAATCGAGGACGTCCTGGGACTGCCGGTTCGTGAGGTTGTAGAGGTTCTGCACCGTGGCGACCTCGAAGACCTCCTGCGCCGCCTTGATCTCCTCGACGGAAACCTCAGACAGACCGAGGAGGCGGACCTTGCCCTCGTCCTGGAGCTCCTTCATGAGTCCGAACTGCTCCTCGCGCGGGACCTTGGGGTCGATGCGGTGCAGTTGCCAGAGGTCGATGGTCTCTACGCCGAGCCGGCGCATGCTCATCAGGCAGCACTGGCGCAGGTACTCCGGGCGCCCGACCTCCGCCCAGATGCCGGGGCCGTGGCGCGTAAAGCCGCCCTTCGTCGCGACGTGGATGCCGTTGAACGGATGCAGGGCCTCATGGATGAGGTTCTCGGAGTCCTCCGGTCCGTATGCGTCGGCGGTGTCGATGAAATCGACGCCGAGCTCCGGCAGCCGCCGGAGGACGGCGATCGCGCCGTCGTGGTCTTTGGGCGGGCCCCATATGCCCTCGCCGGTGATGCGCATCGCCCCGTAGCCCAGGCGAGCGACCTCGAGCTCGCCACTGATCTTGAAGGTGCCGGCTGAAGTTGCCGTCGCGCTCATCGCATTAGGTCCTTTCTCGTGAGGGGGCCGGATGTTCCGCCCCCGTGTGACAAACCAAACTGGGGTCCCACATCTTTGCGAACGCGACACCGCCTGAACGTCTTCGTAGCGGCCGATACCAACCGGCTTGAGGCGCTGGATCTCGCGCAGCGTCACCGCCGGGATACCGTCGTGCGTCACGTACAGCACCGGAGCGTTGTCAGGAAAGTGGATCAGCGGCGCGGCTAGCGCACAAATCTGGGCGGGCGCCAACCCCCATTTGCCCCTCCCGCTAGCCGGGGGCCCCGACTGCTCAGCGGGCCATGGTGGTTCGAGTCCGCTCGGCGCTCAAAGCCATTCCTCCGCGCGCCGCAGGTCATCGGCATCGTTGACGTTGAAGCACAGTCGCTCGGGGCTACCGAAGCGGACCAGCTCGCGCTCGCTCACCAACCGGGGGCTGAGCGCCTCGATCGCGGCAGTTAGGGGTCGCCGCTCGGCGAGCGCCTCGTGCAGGACGGGTAGATGCGCCGGTGTGCAGCGGGCGAGCAGTGGCTGGGGCCGGCCGTCGAGGACGGTCATCGACGTGCCCTCGAGGCTCGCGAGCCAACCGAGCAGTGGGCTTGTCAGAAACGGCATGTCGCACGCCACCAGCAGAACCGCGGGGGCCGGCGAGCGCGTGGCGGCGAGCTCGAGTGCAGTGAGCACTCCACATAGTGGATGGTGGGGACTCTCGGGCTCGTGCGCCACCCGCTCGCGTATGGGCGGAAGCCGCGTGCTGCGCTTCGCGACGACGACCGTCTCCAGTCCGGCGCCGCGCGCGGCGGCGAGCGGGTGGCAGATCAACGGGCGCCCGCCGAGCGGCGTCATCGCCTTTGCTCCGCCGAGACGCCTTCCGCGCCCGCCCGCGAGGATGGCGACGACTGCACCGGGATGAGCCATTGCGTGAGTGTGGCACTACAGTGGCGAGGCGATCATGGCTAGCGGGCTACTGGAGATCGACGAGGCGCGGCGTCTCGTGCTGGGCGCCGTGACGCCGTCGCAGCCCGAGCCCGTCGCGCTGGACGCGGCGCTCGGCAGGGTGCTGGGCGAGGACGTGAGCGCCGAGCAGCCGGTGCCGGCATTCGACAACTCCGCGATGGACGGGTTCGCGGTACGCGCTCAGGACGTGGCGCACGCGGACGGCGCAGCGCCGGTGGTCCTGGGCGTGATCGACGAGTCACGGGCCGGCGCACCGGCGCGAGCGGGGCTCGAGGCAGGTCAGGCGATCGCGATCTCCACCGGCGCGATGCTCCCGCCGGGTGCCGACGCGGTCGTTCCGGTGGAGGACACGAGCCGCCGTGACGGGCGCGTCGAGGTGCGCGCCGCGGCGCCCGCCGGACGCCATGTCCGGCGGGCCGGCGATGACATCCGCGCTGGTGACACGGTGCTCGAGCGGGGCACGCGTCTCGGGGCGGCCGAGCTGGGGGTGCTGGCGTCGCTGGGGCGGCCCAGCGTCGAGTGCGCGCCCGCTCCTCGACTTTCGGTGCTCGTGAGTGGCGATGAGCTGGCGGCGCCCGGTCGAGCGCTGCCGGCAGGCGCGGTACACGACTCGAACTCCGTCACGATCGGCGCGCTCGCGCGCGGCGACGGAGCGGAGGTCGTGCGCAGCGCGACTGTGCCCGATGACCCGCAGGCCACCACGAACGCACTCACCGCGGCGGTGGCGGACGTCGACGTGGCGGTGATCTGCGGAGGGGTCTCCGTGGGCGCCCACGACCACATCAGGCCGAGCCTCGACGCGCTCGGCGCACGCCCGGTGTTCTGGGGGCTGGCGTTGAGGCCCGGGCACCCGACGTGGTTCGGGACGCTCGACACCACGCTCGTCTTCGGCCTTCCGGGCAACCCGGTCTCGGCGATGGTGACGTTCGTGCTGCTCGTGCGCCCGGCGCTGCGCGCGCTGCTCGGGATGCCCGCATCGCCGCCGCGGCTGACGGCGGTGATGGACCGCGACTACGAGAAGCCGGCCGGGCGCGCACACGCGGTGCGCTGCCGGATCACAGCCCGCGAGGACGGCTGGCACGCCGAGCCGACCGGCCCTCAGGGCTCGCACGTGCTCAGCTCGATGCTCGCAGCCGACGCGCTCGCGCTGCTTGCAAGCGACACCGTCGCCGTGCGCGCAGGCGAGCGCGTCGAGATCGAGCCGCTGCGCGCATGGATCGGGGCGCCGGCGTGACTGGCCGCGCGACGGGCGCCGGCGTGAGCGAGATGGTGGTTCACGTGCGGCTGTTCGCCGTCCTGCGCGAACGCGCCGGCACCGACAGCCTCGAGCTCGCGCTGCGCCGCGGCGCGACCGTCGCAGACGCGATGCGCGCGCTCGCCGGGCACGAGCAGCTGGGAGAGCTGCTCGAGCGGATGCCCGTGCACATGGCGGTCAACCGCGACCACGCGGCGCCCGGCACGGTGCTCGCGCCGGAGGATGAGCTCGCGCTGATCCCGCCCGTCAGCGGCGGCGCCGAAGCAGACGACGAGCGAGGCGCCGTGCCGCGCGTGCATGTGCGGGTGAGCGAGGAGCCGCTGTCGCTGCAAGCGCTCTCGCGCGCGGTCGGCGACCCGGGCTCGGGAGCGATCGTGATCTTCCAGGGGGTCACGCGCGAGGTCGAGCGGCTCGACTACGAGGCGTACGTCGCGATGGCGCAGGAGCGGATCGAGGCGATCGTCCGTGAGTGCATCGCCGCCCACGACCTGCGCGCCGCCGCCGTCGAGCACCGCGTCGGCAGCGTCCCGCGCGGCGAGCCGAGCGTGATCGTCGCGGTCTCCGCGGCCCACCGTGGCGAAGCTTTCGCCGGCGCGCGCGAGGCGATCGACCGGCTCAAGGCGGAGGCACCGATCTGGAAGCGCGAGCACGCCGCGGGAGCCCCAGGGCGCTGGGCCGCCGGAACGGAACCGCCCCGGTGAGCGAAGATCGACCGCAGCGGCTGAGCCACCTCGACGAGCACGGGCGCGCGCGGATGGTCGACGTCGGCGCCAAGCAGGAAACCGAGCGCATCGCGCGCGCGCGGGCCCGAGTGCGGATGTCGCCCGACAGCGCCCGCGCTGTCGCCGCCGGCAACGGCCCGAAGGGCGAGGTGCTCGGCGTGGCGCGACTGGCGGGCGTGCAGGCGGCGAAGCTGACAGGGCAGTTGATCCCGCTCGCGCACCCGCTGGCGCTCACGTTCGTCGACGTGCACGCCTGCGTCGATTCAGAGCAGGGGCTCGTCGAGCTCGTCAGCGAGGTGCGCACGGTCGGGCGCACCGGCGTCGAGATGGAGGCGATGACCGCGTGCGCGGTCGCGGCGCTGACGGTCTACGACATGGTCAAGGGCATCGAGCGGGGAGTCGAGATCGAGCAGGTGGTGCTGCTGGAGAAGCGCGGGGGGCGTAGCGACTACCGGCGCGAGGATGAGCGCTCGCCGAGCGGATGACGCGCGCGGCGATCATCACGGTCAGCACCTCCAAGGCGGCGGGGGAGGGGAAGGATGAGAGCGGGCCGAGGCTCGCCGCGCTGGCCGAGCAGTTGGGCGCGGACATCGCCGGTCGGGATCTGATCCCCGATGATCGCGCGGCGATCGAACAGCGCCTGCGCCACTGGGCCGACGTCGAGCGCTGTGCGCTCGTGCTGACGACAGGCGGCACCGGCGTGGCACCCAGCGACGTCACACCCGAGGCGACGCTGGCGGTGATCGACCGTGAGGTTCCGGGCATCGCCGAGGCGATGCGTGCGGCATCGCGTCCCCACACCGCGCACTGGATGCTCTCGCGCGGGGTGGCCGGCGTCCGCGGCTCGAGCCTCGTGATCAACTTTCCCGGCAGCCCGCGCGGCATCGACCAGACGGGCGAGGCGATCCGGGACGCGCTTCCGCACGCGCTCGCGCTGCTCGCGGGTGAGCGGCCCGCGCACTGAGACCGCACGACACCTACTGGAGCGAGTGAAAAACGACACGCATCGGTCCGCGACCGATCGCGCGCGTGAAGGTCATCGCGCCGGCAGGTGAATGTGTCAAATACAACATGCCTGGACCGTTGGTCAAGCGACGCTGCTCGCGGTCGGCCGGCTGGCCACACGAGCGCCTCCGGGTGGGCCATCTGTCACACATGATCGCTCGATCTCGGGCCCAGTGGCTATGGAGAGAGGTGCAAAGCACACGTAGCTTGCGATGGGCCCTGTCACATAACCCACCAGGGGGTCCATGAGTATGAGCACCACCACCGCCGCGACCGAGCCTTCGGGGAGTGTGGGGACCTCCTCGCCACGTCTGAGGCAACACGCACTCGGGTTTCCGACACTGCTCGCGCAATCGGTGGCGCTGATCTCACCGACGATGACGGCGGTGCTGATCATCGCGCTGGCGTTCGCGGACTCCGGCCAGGGGACGTGGGCGGCCTATCTGTTTGGCACGATCATGCTGCTGTTCGTCGTGCTGGGACTCAACCAGTTCGC
>Ga0208849_1001343_pt1 | contig 17489 bp, 23 predicted proteins | sample NGESurdeep072012_10_FD_184470 | JGI IMG/M metagenome (GOLD analysis project Ga0208849, IMG submission 184470) | Arctic peat soil microbial communities from Barrow, Alaska - NGEE Surface sample 53-3 deep-072012 (SPAdes) | ecosystem: Environmental > Terrestrial > Soil > Wetlands > Peat ...
ATTCAAGAAGAAGTCAAAGACGGGTTCAAAATAGATTTAGATAATCCAAGAATGGACCCGTGTTGTGTAGACGATTGTAATAGTTTACCAACTTTCAAATGTAGTGTTGTATATGAGGGAGTTATAAAAGGAGAAGTTTATATATGTATGGGACATTATAATTTTGGTACAAGATTTCCAGGGCTCTTAGTTAATAAATCTACAATACTTCAAACGATCTTACGAAAGTAAGGAAGAAGTAACTCAAACCAAAGAAAGAGAGAACAACAAAATGGCGATCATCAAGATCACTAAAGCAGATATCCTCAAGACGAAAAACGTAACTCCTGGCTGGTATAAATGTCAGGTGGTTAAGGTTCACCCCCCTACCAAAGCTAAGGATAGTGATACAATCAATTATGTGTTTGATTGTGTGCTTCTCCCTGGCCAAGAAGCGGAGGGAAAAGAAATACCAGCGCGATTTAACAGTGCATTGGTAGGCAAAATGGCACCGTTTTACTATGCCATCACTGGAAAGCAAATCGATCCTGAGGCTGGCATTGATACAGACGATTTAGCGGGCGGGAAATTTGATGGTCATATTGTTCCTAAGCCGTATGAAGGAGCAATCTATGACAACTTTGATAATTTCATGCCCTTCGGTTCGTCTGTGGATATGCCGTTCTAGCTTCGTTACCTTGGGTCTCTGGTATTAGTACACCCAATACAAATTACCTCTCTGAAGAAGAGATAGAAGAGGGGTTTAAGGATTTATATGACAATGCCATTTGGAAAGTGGAAGGGAATTGAAATTAATGAGATACCTTTACCCTACCTGGAATGGTGTATTGGACAGAATTTTGAACCTATACTGCGTGAAGCAATAACAAATGAAATTAATAGACGAACTAACCCACAAAAAGGTACGACAGTACAACTTCCAAAACAAGTCTTTATGGAACAACTTGGGGCTTTGTTAATGAAATGTCCTGATGAATTTCTGACTAATGAATGGAAATTAACAATTCCAAGAGGAATTTTTCACTTTAACATCAAGAAAGTAGGTTAGAATGGTTTATTACTGTCAAAATCTAAAAGGACATAATCCACCCGCCCCAGTCAAAGTGCCATTTGGACAAATTTGTCCTGAATGTAAACAGGTAATAGACTGGGAACGTGTGAGCTTAGATCCAGGTTATGAAGATATGGTTGCTGGATCTACTAGAGCTGTTTATCCGAAAGATAAATTTATTAAGGAGATGTAATGGCAGAACTTCGTACAATTACGTGTGATCGCTGCGGTAAGATTAAAGAGAAGACAAATCATTGGTGGCATATTTATGCTAATGTTGATAAAAGATCAATGTTTATTACACCAATGGAAAATATCCCAGAGGAACCGAAAGGATCATTAGGGTTAAATGCCTGTGGTCTTGAATGTCTTGGAATTCTTGAGAGTAAGATTAAAGATGGAGTTAATCCGCTTAAATGATAATAAAATTAATGCTTCGTTTTATGGAAATTGCCCTTGCATTTATTATAACAAATGATGCATTACCAAGAGAATATTGGGATAAAGCAATTAAATTAATGGTTGATATAAATTGGGAATTAAATAAGTGATCTCAGGCCACAGATTTTTATGAGTTTAAGCAATGAATCTATACAAAATTGAATATTATAAATCTAATTTTACAGGTTCTGAACTTTTATTTGAACTTAATTCAATTATAATAGAATCTATTTCTGTAATAAGCGCAATAGAACTATTTGATGAACATTATATATATGAAATTAAGTCTATCGAAAATATTGGAGTTTTAACAAAATGGTAGCAGGCCACGGCTCTATCTCCGCCCCCATTACTTTTATTGGAGATGGCTGTTCGGATGACGACGTTCATTCTGGCTTTTGCCTAACAGGCCAGATTGAACGGAAGTTTAAAGAGTTTTGTTATGAGCAAGGAATTTCATTCAGTGACACTTACCGAACTTGCTTAATCAAAGAACGTATTAATTTAATGAATCCCGATGCAAATCGAAGTCTTGTAACTCCACAATTCAATGAAATACTTACAAATGAACTTAATACTATTGGCTCTAACATACTCGTACCGACTTCAGAACTTGCATTCTCGTTTACAACAGGACTTAGTGGTATTAGGAAGTTTAGGGGTTCTGTTCTTCCTTGTGTTAGTTCTCTTGGAACCAAAAGAGTAATTCCTGTCCTTGGTCCATATCCATACACTAATCAAGACCCTAAACTAGAATTCATTACCCGCCTGGACTTTTCTAAAATTGCTAAAAATCTTGGTCGCAGTGGACCAATTCCCGAGATAGGAATTTGTTGGGTAGCTAAATCAGCAGAACAATTACGTCAATTTTTCACGAGACATTATGCGAATTGTATTGCGAAGTCGATCGAAGATGGTGGGTTCCTTAATTTTGATATTGAAACTTATTGCGGAATCCCTACTTGTATTTCTTTTTGCTTTGATGGTAATGAGTCTTGTACTGCACCAATTCTTGATAGATCGGTAAGTTTTGACGAAAGGGCATTAATGCTCTATGAAATTGCCAAACTTCTCGCCACACCCATTCCAAAGGTTAATCAAAATATTAAATTCGATTGGAAGAAACTTGAGCAGCGTTTACTCTGCAAGGTCAATAATGTGGTTGGAGATACGGCTTTGGCGGCTTCGTGTCTATATCCCGAATTTCCCAAAAACCTCGGATTCCTCACTAGTCTTTACACGGATATGCCTTACTTTAAGGATGAGGGGAAAGAATTTGATCCGACGATCCATAACCGTGAACGATTGTACCTATATTGTGCCAAAGATTCTCTCGCGACGTATACAATCTATAAAATTCAGTGTGCGGAGCTCAAAGAAACAGGCACCAATAATGTATACCAAAGGAATATGAGAATTCTTCCAATCTACAAAACAATGGAAGAGAATGGGATATTGATTGATGACACTTGTCGATCTAACTTGTTTAACAAATACGAGTCTCTCTTTGATATCCAAGTACGCAAGCTACATATCCTAACAAATAGTAAGATCAATCCCCTCTCGCCGGTTCAAGTCAGGAAACTCATTTTCGATGAGCTTGGATACAAGAAAATACGTGGTATTAAAACTACCAAAACCGGGGAACCTTCGACAGATGAGGAATCGATTGAATTACTTATGTGGATGGGTGAGTCGAGAGTGCAAGACGGGCGGGAAATACTCAAGACATTCATTAATATACGGAAAATACATAAATGTATTGAATACCTACTTTCACCACTCTTTCCGGATGGCAGGACTCGATGCGAATTTAATCTTGGAGGTACCGAAACAGGACGTACTTCCAGTGGAAAAACAACAGATCAGTACCTTGTTTTTGACAAAGGAAAGATTAAGCTAAAGTCACTTGGAAGGAGTTTCCAGAATATAGGAAAACATGGATTTGAAATTGATGATATTACTCTTGGGCGTGATTTACGCTCTATGTTTGTGCCTAGTCCTGGATATTGTTTCGTTGAGGTTGATCTTTCCCAAGCAGAAGCAAGAGTTGACGCAGTATTGGCAGAAGACTACGATATTTTGGAAGTGTTTGACGGACCTATTGGCATTCATCGCCTTACTGGTTCTTGGCTATTTAATTGTGATCCTCTGGAAATAAAGAAAAATGTTCTAGTTAATGGAGTAGAACGATATCTCCAAAGTAAGACTGCCCGCCACGCAGGTGAAAGAAATATGCGGGAAGATCGTTTGATGATGATGATTCATGAGCCAATCCGTCGTTGTAAAGAGATTCTAGCAACGTTTCATGCAAAACAGCCTAACATAAGGGAGGTATTTCATCGTGAAATCAGGGAATGTCTACAAAAGACTCGTAATCTTACTGCCCCGAACGGTAGGAAAAGAGACTTTTTCGATCGTTTTGATAATCACATGGTTAACGAGGGAATATCTTTTCTTCCCCAAGCTATTGTTACAGACTATCTCAAAGATGGTATTGATACAGCTTTTAATGACGAAGGATGCAAGGAATGGGTTCGTCCGTTAGCTGAGGCTCATGATGGGTTTTTTGCTGAAGTTCCTTTGGCAAGGAAGGAAGAATATGCTAGTATTTTCCAAAAAGCATTAGATCAAGAAATTGACTTCAAAACTTGCTCACTTTCACGAGATTTTCAACTTAGAATTCCGAGCGAAGTAGAATGGTCGGATACGAATTGGAAGGAGATGAATAAACTATGAGATGTGAAATATGTCATTTTGTTGTTATTAATGAATTAGACCTTGCTAATCATATGGTTAAAGAGCATAAGGATATAACTATTATACCCACTCCTCCAAAGGAAGCCATCCTATCTCAACAAACAATGCTTCAGTACTATCAAGAAATAACACAGAAAATGTACGACATCATTAAGACAAAGAATCAAGACTATGCTGGTGCAGGAGAGGCTTTTACTAATTTTAACCAAATTGAACTTATTACTAAAGGTGTTGTATCTCGTGAATTTGGTACTATTGTTAGGATGACTGATAAACTTTCAAGAGTTGTTAGATTACTTCAAAATACAAATCAAGTTCTTGATGAGAAAATTGAAGATACCTTAATGGATCTTGCTAATTATTCCATCCTCTTAATCTTGATGTTGAAAGAAAAGCGAGAAAGTGAACTTTCTAAGTGAATACCTCTCTTACACTAGTCACTATGAATCGCCTGGGAGCTTTTGGAAATGGAGTGGGTATGCGATTGTAGCAGCGGTACTTCGAGACAATTGTTACAGATTAGCTGGCGATATTAAGGTATGCGCAAATACCTATACTCTACTTTTGGCTGATAGCGCTGTTCAAAGAAAGGATAATCCAATTGACCTGTGTGAACTTTTTGTACGAAGCGTGGATAATACTAAAATTATCTCTGGTAGAGGATCTATTCAAGGAATTATTGATGAATTACAAAGGGCAGAAACCGACCCTAAAAGTGGACGACTCATTAAGGGTGGTAGTGCTATCTTTATTGCCAGTGAATTATCTGCCGCTCTTGTTCAAGATCCTCAGTCAGTTAATATACTTACAGATTTATATAAATATAGAGATGAGTATTCAGAACGGTTACGCGGACGCCAAGATAAGTTTAAAGTAAAGAATGTATGTTTTACAATGTTTTCCGCCAGCAACAAAGACCTTTTGCTTGACGTTTACGATGTAAGGGCTATGAAAGGGGGGCTTCTTGGTCGAACCTTTCTTGTCACCCCTAACGAATTTCGTCCAGGAAACTCACTTTTCAGTGTGGTGAGGAAAGAGGAACAATTTTCTTGGCTTAAAAAAGAATTAACTGAAATAAGTAGGATTAAGGGTGAATTTAAGTTTGATGTTGATGCTGAAAAGGCTTATGATGATTGGTACCTCCCATTTCGAGAGTCTTACAAAGAGAAAGGTGATGCAAGTGGTATAGCTGGTAGGATCCATACAGGGGTCCTAAAGTTAGCAATGATCATTTGTATAATTCATACTAAAGCATTACAAGTAATAAAGTGTCATATTGAGGAAGCGATTGAAGAATGTATAGCATTAATGCCAAACTACAATCAATTCCTGATGGCGAGTGGAAAGTCTAAGGACAATAGTGAAATTGGTACTATTATTATTACTGAATTATATAATAGTCCAGGTAATATGATGAGTAGAGAAAAGATATTTCAGAAACATTGGAATGCGTTTGATGCCGAGCAGTTTGACAAGCTTATGGCAACACTAACACAGGCTAAACTGGTTCAAGAATTTCATGATGGCACAGTAATGACATATAAATTAACTGAGAAATGTAAGGAGATGCTTTTCAAGAAATGATACCCATTATTGATAGTACAGACAAATTTGAATTTATAATACGTGATAATAGTGGTAGTGCTCCTGATACCTATATTACTTATGACGGTAATGGAGGTATTGAAATAAGTCGTATGGATCTACGTACTAGAATTATTTTGATAGGGCTAGACAAATGAACTTTATAGGACTAATTTTCCGCTGCCAAAATGGACGATTTGTCAAAATTGAGAAGGGGGGTCTTTTTGAACAGTCAACTGGGGGATATCTGGCGGGCTATGCCGGGCGGGAAATTGACCAATCTTGCAAACCGAGAGGAGACTATATTATTTGGACTAAATCTGGTAAAAACTTACGTGATCCTGGTTGGAATCTGCTAGAAACGCGGGCGGACGTCGATCCTAGCGCTATTGAGCCTTGGTGGCCACGGGAACCAAAGACCCATCCTCCCCAACAGTAACTTTCTGATCTTTACCGTCCTTACTAGCCATAATAAGTTGAGTTCCACGTAAACCATTCAATAATATCTTAGCAATCATAGGAGAAGCAGGGGAATCTGGAGCTAGCTTTAAAGATTGCATAGCAAGATTACCAAGAGTATCGGAAGAAGTGATTCTACTAAGAGCCTCAGCCCCAAGCATAATAGTTCCACCAGCAGCTAAACCATGAATTCCAGCAGTAACACCTCCAGCAGCTACCCCACCTAAATCCCAAAGAAGTCTATGTTTTGTATAACTCATCATAGTACTTCCAGTTTTACTTGGTTCGAGATTTTTGGCAGTATTAAGGAAATCTGTTAGACGATCCTTAGTCCCAGGCTGTAAAGCAGCGTCATATCCCTCAGAGTGCGTCCCAAGTTCCTTGAGAATAGCCCCTGGATCAAATTCATGGCTAACAGAATTATATCCTTGGCTTACTGCGTGTGTTAATGCAAGATTTTCTGTTATTGCAGGAGTTCCAGTAGCAAGATTTAGTTTTTGAGCCTCTCTTGGATCACTAACAAGTTTTGTTGCTACTTGATCTGGTGTCTTTCCCGCCTTGTAGTCATCAAGAATTGTACCTTTTGATGCTGATACTGTTGTTGGTCCAGTATCTTCTGCTAACTTTGATGCCATATCGAGGGCGGGCGTCGGGGGACTCATGAAGGATTCAGCAGCTTTACCAAGAGTAGATTTTACAATAGGATTATTACTATTAACCATTCTTGCTGCCAACTTTCCCGCCAGCCCTTTTGCACCATTCAACAAAGATTGACCAACCTCAGATTCAAGACCTCCAGGAATGGCAGAATTAAGTAAAAGATCAGTACCTAGCCCTTTAGCCGAAGGTTGATCAGGAGAAATAGCTTGTTTTGCAAAAGAACCAGCAGCTCCTCCAAGAGCAGTCCCGATGCCAGGTTCAGCAAGACTTCCACCAATACTTCCAAGGAGTGGAAGGATACTAGCTAATCCACTTATTACAGGAGTTTGATTAGGAGAGCTGGAAGTACCAGAATCACTAGAAAGTCCCTGTGGGCCAGTTGCTGGTTTTGGTGTAATAGCCTGTGGATCAGCTTGTGAGGCGGCAAATTGAGGGCCATTAAGATTAACTTTGAATGGTTTAGGATTACTGAGTATATGTTGACTTAATGCACCTGAGATTTCTTGATCCGTAGCATCATCAGGAAAATTATAAGTTTGACCTTCAAAGTTAATTGCTTTTGCCATTATTGACTTACCTGTACTGTTGATTTTCTACCAATACTCCCATCTGGATTTCTAACAAAATCAACAGGTCCACTAGGAGTTGGGGTCTTGGAGCCATACCCACCAAAATCAGTAATACCCCTATTAGTTAATACACGATTCTTCATTGAATCAGGTATATTTTTAGGGAAAAGTTGTTGAACAGGAACATTAAGTGATTTTGCAAGAGCTTCAACCTTTGAAAGATTTTGTTGCTTGGTGTTAGATGGACTGTAAAGACCTTTAAATAATCTTTCAGTCTCAGGATTACTAGATCGACTAACCCCTAAACCTGTACGAACAGTATTCACTTGGGCATCAAGGCTGTCTTGTGCATTTTTAAGATCGGTACCCGGAACTGCCCCTTTACCAAGATTTAATAACCCAGCACCAACACCTGTATAACCGCTAGAATCCGAAGAATACTTATTAGCCATGTCCCTAGCCTGATTAAGTAATTGCTGGGCACTAGCTGCACTACTAAGAGCACTTGAATAACCCTTGAAATCAGTAGGAAGTACATCTCCTTTCTGAGCAGCAATGGCTAAGGCATGCTTTTGAACTGGTTTAGGAAGTTTTCCAAGGTCTTCTTCCCCATTAACAATAGCCTCCTCAGCGTTATCAAAGATAGCAGCATTATCAGGATCGGTTCCAAAACCTTGAGTTAGTTGGGTACGGTAGTTTGCACCTTGTTCTCTAGCTGCAGTATTAGCAGATTCCCCCGTGTTGCGAATATTAGTTACTCTTTCCTCGTTAGCCCCTTGAGCAAGAGTCCTAGCCATTTGAGCATCATTTTCCTCTTTTTTTATCTTTTCAGTAAAATTCCTGGCAGCATCTGTATACGGAGCCATTGCAGAATACTCGCCAGAAGTTTGAGCAAATGCTCTAGCTTTAGTTAAAGCTGCATCATGAGCAGTAGCTTGTTCTTGAGTAGGAAACGCATTTTGAGGAACATTATTAATACCAAGGCCAGGAAGGCTAATGGAAGGTTGAGGATTAGTAGTTCCATCTGGGGAGGTAATAGGCTGACCAGGAAACATAGAACTAGGATCCATGCCCATACTACGCATTTGCCCAATATTCTTCATAGCCTCAGTTTTACTTTGAGCTATATGGGCACCAAGGAGATCTGTAGCATTTTTAACCATAGATTGTTGATAATCATGCTCATTTTCCAATCGTTGTTGAGCTTGATCCAACTCTTTTTGGCGGGCATCTTCGTTAGCTTTATCCCGAAGTGCTTGTTGTTTTTGGCCAGCAGCACCTTGCTGAAGTTGAGAAGACGCAATCATTGCTTGAATGATTGGATTGTAGTATTGGGCTTCATTTGACATTTTTAGGATTTCCTTATTTTACGAATACAATCCTGAAGGATCCGCAGCAGGAGCTACGCCACCACCTGCATAATTTGTATAATTAGCACCCCCAAAAGAATTTGGATTATAAGTAGTACTACCTCCGCCACCACCAAATGCTGCAATAATATTCTGAAGCCCACTTTGGCCACTAGAGCCTGTAGGTGCTGCAAGTCCAGAACCAAGCCCCCCTAAAAGACCAGCAATAGGATTACCGCTAAGAAGATTTGTACCTTGTTGAGTTTGAGTATTGTTACTAGTCTGACTTTGTGTTCCTGTTTGGGTTGTTCCAGTTGGCAAAGCGGAGAATCCAGCAACTGCTTGGCCAAGAGCCTGTTGTTTTAATTGTTGTTGAAGCAATGGTATTTGACTCATGAAAGTATTTCCTTGAGCAAGCCTACTTTGTTGCCCCATTGTTTCAGCAGAAGTTGCGGCGGGTGAGAATGATTGACCTCGGGCGGCTAAGGTATTATTTAGGACTTTTTGGCTTAAATTAGCAGAATTATTGATATCCTGTAACCCTCCTTGAGTATATCCAGTTAAATTAGTAGTATTATTATAGTTACTTGCAAGACCCTTGGTAAATAAATTGGCAAGGTTAGTTTGATAAGGAGAGAGATTTGGAGTATTTGAAGCAGAACTAGTACCTGAACTGGTACCAGAATTAGTTATAGTTCCACTAGTCTTAAGTTTTTGTTGATTTCCCCCTCCAAAAAGTCCAGCTAACCCAGAAATAATTCCACTAACACCACCTGCTACTGCTCCACCTAAAGGCATTTAGTACTCCTTCTTCCAAATTTCCCAATTCATTTTTTCCAATCCAAGTTTACTAACAATATGTTTGGAAGCATCAGTAGAAGGAAATGTATAGAATCCAGTTCCTTTATCTTTGTTCATTAATTTATCTATCATGTTGTAAAATTCATAGGATAATCCATGTCCTCGGTACTTTTCTTCAACAAACAAGGGACCGGCATGAGGAACAAGATCAAGTCCAAGAAATCCTACGATAGTTTCATCTGGTAATTCTGCAACCGCAGCACTTAGCATTGTTCTAGGATCAATGGAAGCACCTTGTTGTTTGAATATAGTCTTCAACTTATATAGTTCTTCTTTACTTAGATATCTTATCTTTAGGTCTTCCATCATACTTCCTTGGTAAGCCAACCGCCACCACTGGGGCTAGCTTTGTAATTTTTAATTAACTCAACTACCATTTGACTAATTCTAGCATTAGCATTGGATGGTAAAAGCATTTGCTCAACTATCATCTGACTAACCCTTACATTAGCATCAGATGGAAGAAGTAATTGTTCAACAACCATTTGACTAATTAAGGCTTTAGGACTTCCAGCATTTGGATAAGTGGGAATTGTTTCAAGTGCTGCTGTAATAGCAAATTCACCATAATTTTGACCATTAGGTGTTCCTGTCCAAATCCACTGATTAACATCTGGGCTACCATTCCAAGTAGATGCTGTTTGTATTGTAGAGGTAAGAATAGCATTACTAATAACAACAATTCCATTAACTGCTACTGAAAAAGTACAACCAATATAATGTATACTACCAATTAAATCACTAGTAAAGTTAGCATCTACTTGAAATATTTGCCATGTTTTAGGGTACCAATTTTGATTTAATGAATTAACTTTAGCTCCAAGCATTGAACCTGTAATGGAACCATCAGATTCAACAGATATCTCTAATAAATTAATTATATTATTAGGATTAGAAGGATCAGTACTAGCTAATATAAGCGTACCTGGATTAAATGATACACTACCATCACCTAAAGCTGACCAAATAACTGTTGTATTTTGTGTAGGGTAGCCTGCTAAGTTAGCATTTAATGGAAATGCAATTTGACCAAAAAGGCTATAGTAAATTCCTGTTTTTTCATAAAAACCTGGGGCGGGGGATGGACTTGGATTAGCACTTCCACGAATAAACTGAGAACCAAAAACAATTCCAATACCATTAAAATTATTTGGAGCCCCCGATCCTGGACTATAGGACTGTAAATTATCGTTAATGATATAGGTAGGCATTAGACTGTTAGTTCAGCACCAAAAGTCTGAGAGTTGAAATTAGCTGGAGTCCAAGCAGTCCCATTGTTAGTATCTAAAGGAAATAAAAAGTAATCATAATAATCATAAAGATAATTAGTAGTTCCCATAAGATTAGTCAAAATAGTACCACCTATTTCACCTACAAAAGCACGGGAACCTTCAGCATCTTTTTTAGCATAGATTAGTAACTGAGCACCAAGAAGAGTTCCAGTAAATCCAATAAGTTGAGTAAATGTAAAAGTTTCATTTTGGCTAGTTGTATCTGAATAGACATAAGTTGTATCATCATCTGGAGGAATTTCATCGACAAGAGTAAAATGAGATGATCCGCTTGAAGGTGTCCAATTAACAGTTTGATCTGTTATTGGTAGAGTAACTTCAATACTAACATCGCCAAGAAAAGCATTAAGTGTAGTAGCATGACCATTAATATCAGTAGTATCTGAGTTGACACAGTAAATATCACAAGCATAACCAGTATAGGATCCTCCTGTAGGGGCACCAATACTAATTTGATTCATATAGGCACTATTAATTAAAAGATTAGATGCATTAAAATTACAACTGCCTGCTTGACCGCTAGTCCATAATTGACCATCTACACTAAGCCCACAAGTAACTGTAATTGGGGTTCCACCACCTATAAGGCAATGAAATTCATAGTAGTGCATTCTATCAGCAGTTGTATACAAATGAGCAGCACCACTATTCCAAATTCTAGTATTATTACCTCCTGAGTAAATTGATAAACTAAGATCACTTTCAATCGTTATATATGCAACGAGCTGTCCGCCGCTACTAAATCCCATGAAATTGGAAGCATAGCTTGAACTTACTGGAAAGTAGTAGGCACAACCAAACCATCTTTCATTCTTATAAGCTAATGTTTTACTAACACTCCCATTTACAGCAAGTGACCAACCAGCTTTACGTGCTTGTGCTTGACTATAACTAACATTACCATAAGAAGTCCATTTCCTACTTGGAGGAATTTGACTTCCAGAGTTAGCTGAATGAGCACAGGAATCAATAAAATCAAGAGCCACTTGTTCTCCTTACACAAATACCAATTGATACGATCTGGGCACTATTACCATGAATCACGGTACCCCCAATAACTGATTGGTAACCGAATTTAGGAAAGGGACTTACAATATTAGATGAAAATACAGGGCCTGTTTGACCCGAAGGAAGTTGAATGTCAGTATTAAGTATTGGATTACCATTAAAAGTCAGGTGAACTTGTAAAATCCCAGTCGTAGGAGCCTTCTGTGCTCGAATCCACACGGCGGTAGGCTGACCAACCCTATCTTGACCAACTATGTAGTCAGCAAATATATCTCCATCATTAGCAGTTCCACTATTACTGAATATTATTGTATAATCTTGATTCGCCTGTGTGACTGCTGGAATAGCTGCTTGCAATTGAGATAATGTTACAGCATCAGTAGGTGCAGTTCCAGGTCCCATATTCTTAATTTGAAGTCCATTACGATTAAGGGCTTTAGTTTTAGTATTCGACTGGTCATTAAGCAGACTACGAAGTACTGTTTGTACATCTGCTATTGTTTTAACAGCTCTCATTTGCCTAAGTTAGCCATACAATTATTACAATAAGGTGCTTTGTTAATGGAAGTATAGGTACCATTAAGTTTAGTCTTACATACTGAACAAATTACGTCAGGAACAGCTTCGCCTATCTTAAAAAAGCCATACTTTGAGTTGCGTAGACGCATGGAATCCTGATACATCTCTTCCCGCCGGTTAGACTTACCGTCTAAGCCTCTTACTACTTTGTCATGATTCATAGAATTACCTCAAAACTATTTAATACTGCAAATTCACCAAAATACTTAATTGCAGCTTTATTATATGCCTTTGCAGCAAGTATATCAGACTTAAATAAACCAAGATAGATTAAATTATTATTAACTCCTATTCGAGATTCCCATTGGTTATTAGATTTTTTCCAGCTAACTCCTCGATAGCCAGATGTATTTGTTGAATAACCAGAATTATTAATTGTATTCAGTGATGTTGTACTTTCTCGTAAATTATTTCTTTGATTATTTAATCCATTACGATCTTTATGATCTATTATTTTAATTTTAGGTTGAAGTAATTTATGTAAGTAAATCATTTTACCATTAATTCTTGTATAGACGTAAAAATTCTTATTTTCTTTTTTAATATGCCACTCAAACTTATTTAAAAATTCATAGTCACCATCATCAACTAGTGTAAATAAAATTGGTTTAAATATACTTTTAGGAATTAATTTTATTTTTTGCATTTTTAATTACCTGAGTGGCACCCACTTCGAGTCAGTTTCCATACCGCTCTCAGAAACACGCATTTCAACATCAAAACGATAGAAAGGATTATCACTTGGACCAAGAGTAAGTCTCATCATAGTTGTATTTACATTCTTTGGCAGTTGAACTTCATAAACATAGTCTATGCCCATAAATGTTTGAATAGTTCCATTATATTGAGTTTGACTATAGAGAGGATAGGTAATATCAGCATCACCATAGAAGGCATATTTGAGATTAAGGTCATTATAGCCTTGACCCGTCATGAGAAGTCGTACGCGGAATCCGAATATCTTGCCAATTCTATCAAATCTTGTAGGACCGAGTTGGTCATACTTCTTAGGAACTGGTAATTTTTCTACTATTTCAGGTTCGCCTGCTTCATAATACTCGAAAGCCTTTCCATCAAGTGAAAGAAGCTCTCCGCCAAAGTCAGTTCCAAAATAGTTATCATCAACAAAGTAGTAGAATACTGTAGTCTTCCCATTAGTATTGAATATAGCAGACTCACTTGATACAATATCATCAATTATTGGAGTATACTGAACATCATAGCCCCCAGTATCAATTACCATTGGAAGGGTTCGGACGCGTTTACGAGATAGAACTCCAAAATTAGTATTAGGTATTCGATAGTATTCTAGTCGGTCAGGTAATTTCTCGACTGTTTGGGGAGTAATGGTACCATAGAATTCAAACGGCGTTGATTCAAGAGATTGAAGAATTCCTCCTAGGTCAATTCCTATTGTATCGACTTGAAAAAAGTACTCAACTTCCCTTTTCGTAACCGTATTATATATAGCCGGAGCCATAGAGACTCCGTCTATTATTGGAGTAAATTGAACATTTTTCCCGCGCGTGAGTATTTGAAATTTGTAGCTGGAATGTCGCTTACGGTTTGGAACACCAAAATCATTAGAGGGAATCACCAAATACTCACATGGAGTTGGTAATTTTTCACTAACTATTTCACTAGTATTCCAATCAATATAACTCAAAGACGCCTCCACTTAGAATACCAGAGATATCGGTACCAATTACTTCCTCAGTAAAGTAATAAATATAAGTCTGTTTGACTGGTGTATTGAATGTAATTGAAAGAGGAGTAACTCCTACAGTTTTATTATCGACTATTGGTGTAAATGTAACCTCATTACCCATTGTATCGACTATAAATGAATAACTTGTAAATCTTTTACGACTCATCGTCCCAAGGTTGTTAGGCTGAATTCTTATATAATTAAGTTGCTCAGGGCGCGCATCGTAATCAATTGTTATTTCATATAGGTTAAATTTAGTGGTTAAATCAACATCTACAATTTTAACAGCATACTTAAAGCCAAGTGTAATTCCTTCAGTACTCAAATCATAGTATCGAGTATCAATTCCATCAGTATTAAGATTTCCAATGAAGATGAAATCGGGCGGGTTGTCTGTGTTAGTATCACTTGGAAGTATAACAGCAATGTAAACTGAATGATTGTTACCACCCGTATCAGCTACAATTTTTAGAGTAAAAGTATCTTTACGGTTGTTAGGTTGCTGGTTATCGTCAAAAACTGTCTGAAAATTAACAGCATAACCATCTTGAAGAATACCCGTATTATCATAGAAACCCCCCTCCAACTGTTTATCTAATTCATATAATTGACCTACTCCGTTATCCTCATAGCCTAATAGAACTCTGTCAGAAAATGTAACAAAGAGGCTTACAGGATCAGTATATTGAACTCTCCAAGTTTGAGTAAGTAGATCATAAATGAAAAGCCAACGACTTCCATCTGTTAATGGAAGACATACTAAAAGCCTTCCCCGCCCGATAGCAATTGCGTATCTAGCATAATTATTAATTACTACACCAGGAAGCCCGCTACGTGTCTCGCCTTGGAACAATAAATTTAACTGAGGGCTAATTAGCTGAGAATTTGATCCACTAGTAGCGCGTATTCCATCAGAAGCAACATAGAATATTGAGCCACCAGCGGAAACGGCAAGTGATCCTGAGGTACCAACTGGAGGATAGTTTTCTCCAATAGGAGTAATAGTAGCATCAATAGTTCCATCAGGCAACTCAAGAAGAGTACCACTAATTTCATAGAGATTTTTACTCGTAGCAAGTATAAGAACGTTGTTAGTTAGTTTCTTAATCCAAACATTAAATTCGGTAGGATCTCCACTTACTTTAATAGTAAAACGCCCATCAACAGAATCAGGATTTAATTGATCTGATAGATACAAAGAAGTAACTGACATATATAGCATGCGTTCATTATATAAACCTTCAACAGCAAAGATATCTTCTGTAATACCAAACCCATCAGTTAATGGTTGTAATGAAAGTAGGTAAGGATTTAATACTATATCTATTTGAATTGCATCATCATCAGAAGTAGCATCAGTCACAGGTTGACCAGGTTTACCCGTAGCAACTTGATAATATTGGTCAAGAAAGGACGATTGAGAATTTACTTGTGATCCTGCAATTGTAGTTCGGAAATACCAAATATCAGTAACAGATGCTTCTACTGGTGATGGAGTAAGAACTGCATTACCATTAACTACCGTAGTCCAAACACTACTAGGAGAAGGTTGACTTTTGGCAACATAATATCCATTATCAGTTACATTAACTTGAATCCAACTATATTCCCCATTCAGTGTTCCAATTACGCCACCATAGAATCCAATCTCATCTATATCTATATTAATTTCAGAAGTACATTGAACAAGAAATTGAAACGAAACAACGTCAGACCAATCAGAAACATTACCACCACTACCTCTACCACCCGTACCATGGCGAGTAAATTGACTTCTAGTAGCTGATAGTAACGTTGTTTGCTGAGGTCCCTGAAGAAGGTTAGTAAGATCAAAACTATATTGATAGTAACTACCATCCTTCAAATTTATTGCAACTGCCACACCCTCAACTACGGAAGAATCATCGGGAGTAAAGTTAAATTGAAATATATCATTACCTGGAGTCTTATTAGCGCCACCATCGATTATAGTAGTATTGATAACTGCGGCAAGTGTATTGATAGTGCGAAGTGTTGTAGGGCTAACAAGAGCATAAATACCAGTGCTTGTAGCTGCATTTTGAGTTCCTTCATTAGTTGTCCAAGTACCTGTAATTTGTAAAGAAGGTTGAGATATAGCCCCAACAGCAGGTGCCCCAGGAGTTTGAAATCCTAAATTTTGAATTTTAGTAAGATTATCTTTTAACCTCGTCTTACCTGATATACAGAGAATTTCTCCAAGACAATCTCCAAAGCAACCAGCATTGGAGCCGGCGGGTAATGTAACAGTATCTGAGAAATCACCTTTTAAGGATCTTACAGTACCCCCTGCTCCTTGACTTCCAAGAGATAACCAAATAGAATCGTTACCATTAATATTTTTAGAATAAATTTGGTCTGGAAAGTCAGGAAAACCAGAAGGATCAAGTCTTTGAATTCCCCTCGCAAGTGAGAGTACACCTACTTGGTCCATTCGTAGATTATCCATACGAATTAACCCAGAAGGATCTCCGTTAATAGGATCGGCAGATGGAGTAAATCCAAGTGGCCAAGATCTACGAACTATTGCACTTTGAGCCATTTATTGTTTTCCGTAATTTGGAAAATAATGTCTCATCAAAGTACCACCTTCATTACCATACATCCAACCAATTATATCAACTTTCATTTCTTCAGTCATAGCAAGCCAAATAAAATGTGGGAAATTGATATAAACCCATCTTGGTTCACCAGTTTGGTTACGAAATCCAATCTCATCAATTACTTTAATTGTAGGAATGATTGGATCACCGGCAAGTAACTTAGCAGTATGATACTTACCTCCAGCAAAAGGAGTCCCTTCTACGTAATCTACCCCTTCAATAAGTCCCCCTTGTTTAGCAACGTTAGTTGTCATTGCAGTTGGATTATTATTTTCATCTGTTCTCATAATTCTCCTTCCCATTTTAGGATACATCATTGAGGTAACGCCGTATATAACTATTAAAGCTGGTAGATGGTGCTTGATCTAATGTATCAACCAAAGAAATTGAGTCACTAATTTGTAAATCTAATTGACTAGCGAGGTTAGTTTGAATAGAATCATTAAAAATTAATGAGTCAAGTATTGGCCCACCATTAGAAGAATCACTTTGTATTAAATCTATTAAAATAATAGAATCAGTGAGTTCAGTAGTGCAGGAAAGGCTT
>Ga0208849_1001344_pt1 | contig 17476 bp, 19 predicted proteins | sample NGESurdeep072012_10_FD_184470 | JGI IMG/M metagenome (GOLD analysis project Ga0208849, IMG submission 184470) | Arctic peat soil microbial communities from Barrow, Alaska - NGEE Surface sample 53-3 deep-072012 (SPAdes) | ecosystem: Environmental > Terrestrial > Soil > Wetlands > Peat ...
GAAGGCGATGGCGGATCGATATGACCCCGGCCCGCACGTCGAAGGTCCGTGGTGGCGCGAACAGCTCCGCGCCGCTCTCGCTGTACCCGTGGCCTCGGAGGAGACGAAGAATGCGTAGGCTGCTTGCGCGTTGCACGCGCTTCACGAGCAAGGCCAGTGCTGGCTTCTGGCCCTCGTCACTGTCGTTGGGCACGGTGACGGCGTGAGCGCGGTTGCCGTCGAGGCTGCGGGCGGGAACGTTCGCTTTCCGCTGCTCTTGCCGCAGTGCCCGGTACACGGCGCGACAATGCGACAACGCCCAGCCGTCCACCAAACCCCCGAGCAGCTTTGGTGCGGAGCATGGTGGGATTGCGAAGCGCGAAACTGCCACACCTCGAAGCTTTTCGAGTCGGCAGAGTTGCGCTCGCAGCTTGCGACAATGCGCGCCGCTTCTTCACAAATTGAACTACCGCTAGCGAACAAGCGCACGCGGCGTAAATCTCGCCCGTCAGAGCCGAGCGTTCAACGCCAGGAGGGGGAGGGGTGAGCACGCATCCTGGTTCCGAGCGCGGGCACGGACGTGCAGGCTTCGGCTTGTGCCCGGCGTGTAAGCGTTGGGCTGTAGTCACCGACGGCCACGGCATCTGCCGTCGATGCGAAGGCTACCCGGATACAATCACTCTCCGCGTCCGCAGTGAGCAGTACGACCTCATCGAGAAGGCCGCAGCTTACGATGGGACGACCATCGAGCAATTTTGCATGACGTCGTGCATCGAGGCGGCTCGCGCGGTGATCGCATCGCACGAAGGAATCGCCTCCCCCGCCGCGAGCGAGGCTCCCGATCATGGGTGAGCAGAGCGCGCTCTGTGAAGCGTTGGTACCAGGAGCGGGCGCAGTGCGCGTAGGGTGCAACAACAAAGCGCGATTCATTTGCGAGAACAAGCATCGCGTATGCGGCACTCACGCAAAGCGAAACAACTTGTACGGCGAGCGCGTTCCCCACTGCGCGGTCTGCCGCCACGCGACGCCGCCGCTATCGGGGAAACCACGATGACCACCACCCCACCCGCCTGCCCGGACTGCGGGCATGGGGCGCACCGCGGAAGGTGCGCTGTTCCCATCCACGTACCCGGGACGCGATTTTTGACTGCGCCCTGCGGCTGCAACGGGGGAGGACCGAGATGAGCAAGACGACCTTTACTGTGAAGCACGGGTCTACGCAAGTGCTCGTGGTGATGACGGCACCGAACGGTGCGCCGAGCCACCCGCCAGATGCTATGCAGTTCGCGCTCGACATTCTTCACGAGCACGGCCCCGCAGTCGTGGAGTTTCAGCGAAGGGCTCAGGCCGAGGGCGAGGCTACCCGAGAGGGGCTGTCAACGTCCTGTCATTGCAACGGGCACAGCAACCTGCCGTTGCCGTCCGTTCGCGATGGTAAATGCACCGTATGCGGGTTGCCCCGATGAGCGCCACGCCCATGGACCCGGCGCGCGACATAGCTTCGTGGTCGCAAGACAAGAGCGGAACGGTGGTCGCGACGGTCGCTGCGGTTCCGAGTCGTTGCGCGCTATACGAACACCCTGCCGACTGCGACGTGTGGCCGCACTGCTCAGGCCCTGATGGGTGCGCCGCTACGCGCTGGGAATGCGGCGAAGACGCGGACTGCGGCAACTACAACTGCTCGTATCACCACGGCGACATGATCGTCATGGACGACGACGACTTTGAGGACGACGACCGATGAGCACACCCACGAACCCCGAGACGGCGCTGGGCTTCGTCTCGGCTGCGAAGTGGCCGATTCCAACATGCGGCGATGAATTACCATCGCACGCATCCGGCGGACGTGGTGATCTTCGTTGCGACTTGCCCAAGGGTCACGAGAACGACGGTTTCCCTTCGTGGTATCACGGTGCACCGGACCCACTACGTGGCGGCGGGCGCTGGTGCTGGCACATGCCGACGCTGGAGGCTCCGCGATGAGCGACCCCACTACCGTGAGCGCGGAGACGCCGCTGGATCTGGACCGGTTGCAAAGCGAAGTCGTTGCGCTCCGTCAACGAGCGGAAGGCCACGACCGATGGATCGCTGAGCGCTGCTTCGGCTTGATTCAGGAGACCCGACGGCTGCGTTCGCGGCTAGGCGCGGAGCGCGCCGCAACGGTGCCGAGCGACAGTGACGAGGGTTCGCGGCCAGCAACGTCCTTGCTCGCGAGGAACGCAGTGATCGAAGCAGTCGAACAAAACCCCTCCGCGCCCGCACCCACGAGTGCCGAGACGCTGGACGACCGCAGCGCAGACGAGAAGTTCCTCGATGCGCTCGTGCCGTTGGTCGCTGGGTACTTTCGTGATCGTGGCCCGATATGGACTGGCGAATCATCGCGTGGGTCCATTGGTGCCGAAGCGTCGTATTGGACCTCCGACGCGCAGGAAATGGTCGGCGAAATCGGCCGCGACGTGACTGACGCCCTCCGAGACTACGCTGCCCGCTCGCTGGTGGAACAGGCCCGGGGTTCGGGGGTCGCGATCCTCGACGGCGAGGACGTGAAGATGCTGCGCGCTGCCAGCCTCCACTTCCTAGACGTGTACCTTCACAACGGATCGTTGGTCGCCCAGTATCGAGCAGCACGCGCTGACCGACTGATCGCCCTCGCGGCCCGGGGTTCAATCGCCGCACCCGTTCAGGCCCCACCAACGACTGACGAGATCGCGCAGGTCATCTACGCGAGTGACATCTGGCCGGAAAGCTCGACGTGGGAACATGCGTCGGCGCTGAACCGTACGCGGTGTTTGGAGGCCGCGAAGAGGGTTCGGGCTGCGCTCATAGCTCCACCGAGTGAGGGAGACCATGACTGACGACCAAGCCGAATTGATCGCGTACTTGCGGCGCAGTGTTGAAGACTGCAACGCATGGGATGCACGGTTTCCGGACGCGTCGCCGTCCGCGCAGCTCAAGGCGAAACTCGAATGCTGGATCACCCAAGTCTCAGCCTCGGTTGTCATCAGCGACGAGGAGGCAGCGGCGCTGGATCGTGAAGCGCGGGTGTCACAGTATCTCGACGGCGTTGCGGTCATTCGATCGATCCTCGCTCGGCGGGGTTTGCCGGGACAAGCGGTGCCAGATCCGCGCATCCTGTACGTTCTCGATACAGGCGGCTTCCGTGAAGCGACCGACTCCGAGGCGCAGGCGCGCGCGGAATGGACACACCTCGAAACTCCGAAAGGAACCCCATGATCCGCATCCTCGTCGCCACCCTCGCCGTGGCCCTCGTCTCGTCGCCCGCGTTCGCGCAGTCGCCCGCTCCGACTGCTCTCCCCACGCCGTCACGGCCCGCCGGTCCAACGCTCGCCCCAGCGATCACGGCGACGCCTGCGCCCTACGCTCCGATCGCCTGCTCCGTCCTGGTGAAGCGCGCCCACGTCGAGAAGCAGAATTGGGGCGCCCACGCCGTCGGAGCGGTCACCGAAGCGGCGTTCCGCGCGCACGACTTCGACCGGCTGTTCGTCGCGGCGGTTGTGGCGAAGCAGGCGGCGGCGAACGGCGCGCACGGCCCGCAGGCAACGATGCTCGCCGAGAAGGCCGCGCTGGCCGTCAACACGGCGGCGCTATCCGTCTACCGAGCGCAGGCCGATGTGCGCGGCTGCTTTGGGCTGCGGTGACGAATGTTTGTTTTGTTGGCCCCCATCCTGCTCGTGGTGTTCGGTTTCTTTTTCAGCGGCTTGGCCGCAGAGCTAAATGTCATAAAACGCCGATTGGCCGCGCTAGAGGGGCGCGCGTACTCGCCGGGGCGTGAAAGCTTCATAATGCCCTGGCCGTTTGATCTGCTGCAAGAGCGGATCGAAAACGGCCTGCGGAGGATGTCCGACGTATGAGCGAGTTCGCGTTGTCCTGGACGATCATCGGATGCGTAGCCGCAGCGTTCTTTGCGGCGCTTGGAATCATGGCATGGATTGAGTCTAGGACCCCAAACAGTTGAACAAGATCGTGGCCGTCCCGGTCGCGAGCGAAAGACCGACAATGGTGCCGGTCACGCTCGTCGCCGACGCGTTGAGGGTCGTCATTCCGGTGGCCGTTCCGGTCGTGGTCGTGGGGCCGACGTAGCTCATTCCGCAGGCGTAGGTCGTCGAGGACGTGTAGGCGACCGTTGCCGAGCAGGTGATGACGCCCACGGTGGTATCCGTGCATGACGCGAAGGTCAGCCGCTTGCCGCCGATCGTCGTGATGCCCGTGAAGTTCGTCGCGCACGGGTCGGTGAACGTCGAGGCCGTCGTGATGGCCCAATCGAGTACGCATCCCGTTCCCGCAAACGCGAGCGAGTTGTACTTCAGCGCCGAGTAGTTGGATGCGCCGCCGTCGTAGACGCGAAAGCCACCATTTGACGAGTTGTTGAAGTTCGCGACGACGACACTCGTCGAGCCGGTTGCGTTCAAGGCAAGGTTCGAGGCGGCAGGCGCGGCGATCGTCGCCGTCGTCGCGCCGATCGTGATTCCGCCGATGGTGGCGCTCGTCAGCGCTGGTGTGAGCGACGGCGTACAGGTGAGCGCCGTCGTACCCGTGCAGGTGAGGTTCGTCCCACCCGCCACCGACGTGACCGGGGCCGTGACGAGCGCAGCGTTCGGGACCGTTCCGGCGGAGAGGCCAGCGCCCGAGCCGGTGAATTGGGTCGCCGCCGTTATCGTTCCGGCCGAGAAGTTTCCGCTAGCATCGCGCGCGACAATGGTCGAATCTGTGTTCGCACTCGTCGCGTCCGACGTGATCGTGACGCCAGTCGAACCGTTGTACGACGATCCGCCGGTCGTGAGATGGGTCCCGAAGGTGAGCGTCGCGGCTCCAGTCACCGACGACGCGGAGATCGGACACCCGAACGTGAGCGTCCCGCCGGTCGTGATCCCGTAGTCAACGCCGCAGGAACTCGAACTGCCGCCGAGCACGATCTTGCCGGTGGTCGTGGAGCGGAAGAACCCACCGTCGCCCACGCTCAGCGTCGGGCCGCCCGTGAACCCGCCCGCCAGGATCGAGCCCGCGACGGTGTCGTTGCCGGACGCCGTGAGCTGGTGGATCTTCGTCCCGGTCGCGAAGTCGGTGAAGCCGTTGGTCGACGACGCGCTAATGCACCGCACGAAGCCCGCGTAGGACGCGGTGTCGACCGTCAACCCGATATAGTTCGAGTTGCTCGGGCAGGAGTAGCCAAAGCCGGTGAGGTTGGACGACGGCAGCGCGGTACCGGCGATCAGCCCGCTCGTCGGCTCCGTCCAAGCGGTACCTAGAGCAATCGGGCTCGCGTTCTGCTTGGTCTCCGTGCCGGCCGTCGTCGCGACGTAGACGTTGTAAGACACGGCATTCGTCTGCGCTGCCGGGGACGCAACGCCCAGCACGTTGTTCGCCGACACGGCCTTCGAGGACTCGGGGCTCGGCAGCGTCTCGCGGTTGTCGGACGTGAGGTAGGTTGTCTCGGTGAAGTACGTCGTAGCCGAGAGCGACCCAGCCGCGCTCTGCGAGAGCACCGGTGCCGTCGGAACCGCAAGCAGCGTCTGGTACGCCGCATACGATCCGTACGCCGTCGCGTTTCCACCCAGGGCCAGGCCCGCACCCGGCGCAGTCGAGATCGCCACGCCGGCGACTGGTACGCCAAAGATTGAGACAGACCCGGGGTTCAGGCCGGGAACCGCCCCGACGGTCAAGTCGCCCAAGTTGACCGACCGCTGCCACAGGGTTGTATCCATGAGCCAGCCGAGGTTATTCGTTGTCGTCCCAGCAGCGTTAGCCGCCTCGATCGCCGCGATGGCGTATTGCGGACTGCCGTCGATGACGGCGGCCAGAATCGCGCGGTTTCCCGCGTTGCTGGAGTGCAGACCGTCGACGATGGCAACGCAACTATTGAAGCCTAGGAGAATCTGGACCGGCTCGGTGGTCGAGTGCGCGTGGATCGTCGGGTATACCAGCGTGAGCACGTTGCTCGCGATGCTCTGGATGACGACGTTCTCCGCATCCCCGCCGCCCAGGTTGAGCGTTACCACCTCGTCAGGCGTGAGGTACTGCGCCGAGGAGAGCGTGATCGTCGACGCGCCCAGCGATACCGGCGACGCGATTGTCGGAAGCGTGGGAAGCTGCCACATCGGCGTGTTGCAGTTGGCTTCGTACTCCATCACCGGGTCGTAACTCACGCCCGGTACGTCCGCGACACCCTGCGCGATGGCCGCGGAGAACGCGAGCGCACGCGACGCGAACGCGCTCGGGTTCCCTTGGTTCATCGGCAAGCTATTGAACTTGATGTGCGACAGAGGAACGCCGTTCGCTACCAGGTACTGCCCGATAGTCTTGATGACCGACCGTAGGGCGGCCGCGGTCGTCGTCAGGTCCTGGATCGCATCGTTACCCCCGATGTTGTAGACGTAGAGCCAGTTGGCGTGAATGTTCCCGGCGAGGTGCGCGATGTACGAGTTGATGAGCGCGTTACCGCTGCCGCAACCGTTGAGCGCCTGCTGCGCGCACTCGCCCGAGGTCGACATGTTCACTTCGACGCCGTTCGCGTACTCCATCGCGAGCATGTCGTTCCAGCAGGTGCCGTTCGCGACGGTCGAAACGGTGCCCCAGGTCGAGGTCGAGCACAGGGACGCCTTTCCGCCCAAGCCGACGGAATCGCCGTCGATGAACACCCCGGCGAAGAAGTTGGCCGGGACGTTCGCAAGCGACGAGGGGAAGCCGACCGGCGCCCAGACGTTGGGCTGGTAGCAGTTGAGCGGCGCGAAGGTGTCCGCATTGTTGAGGAAGAGATCACCGATATTGCAGGTAGACGGAGGCGACCCGGTGCCCGCAGAGACGAGCGGGCCACCCGAGCCGAGCGTGAGCGTGTTGGTCGTCAGCGCCCCGAGAATGCTCGCCCCAGACAAGTTGGCGAACCCCGTCTGCTGCGATCCCGGCGACAGCGTGACGTATGACCCGGAGAACAGCGTCGAGCAGGTCGCTCCCGCGATCGCCGTCGTCGACGTCGCGACGATGCACTGGCCGTTCGTGAACGCCCCCGGCGCGAACTGATTGAGCGGCAGGTTCTGGAGCGTGACGCCCGAGGTCGTGAGGATCTGCTGGACCGTACATTTCGAGGTCACTCCGGCCACGACACAGGGCACCAGGCTCGTCGCCGCCGGTGTCCCATTGGGCAACCCGGAGATCGGCACGCCCTGCGCGAGCGCGGGAGCGAACGACGCCACGACGACGAGGACGAGAGCAGCCAAGAAGCCGGTGATCACACGCATGGAGGGGTCCTTCCGGGGGCAAGAGAGCGCGCCGCCGTTTTCCGCACGGAAGGAGGAGCGCCCTGGGCGAACCGGTCCCCGCGATGGCCGACCTCACGCCGTCCCGGGCCCTGGCCGCAGCCGAGCAAATAGTGGCTGACGCGTTCGCAGCCGAAGCAAACAAGGCGACCTTCGGCGCCCTCCGCCACCCTGCGCTGACGTGCTACTGGTGCCGGTGCGAGCGGTCAGGCGTCATCTGCCGCTGCCTCGCCGCTCGCGTGACCGGGAACCGCTGCGCCGGATGCCAGCAGTATCCGAGGCGGTGATTCCGTGCTATGCTGGGCGCGGCGTATTCAGAGAGCGCGTGAACGGCGCGAACCGTCTTAACCGACGACATGAAACCCGCGGCCTAAACAGCCGCACAGCCCAAGGGGCCCGTCCTAACCGGCGGGCTTCTTGCTGTCCGGGAGCCGATCAGTCCGTTCTGGTAGAATGGGGACCGAATGGCGGCGAAAAAGGGCGCGGCTCCGAAAACCCCGCGCGCGACCCAGAAGTCGGGGGCGGGGTACGGCGGACCAGCCAAGGGAGCTGGCAACGGTAAGCCGGGCTACAAGTTCGGCAAGGCCGGTCCCGGCCGCGGCAAGTTCACGATCGCGGGCGAGAACCGGATGGAGCGTGACGCGCGGATCGCCGAGGAGATGCGGGAGCTGCTCTACGGCTTTGCGACCGACGACGGGCGCACCGACCTGATCCGGCTGACGGCGAGCACGAAGCTTTCAGACCGCATCGAGGGGCTGCCGGTTCAGAAAGTTGTGACGCAGCAGGCGAGCGTGCTTTCGCGGATGACCGAGCAGGAGCTCAAGCAGGCCGAGGCCGAGACCGCGCGACGGATCGCGGTGGCCGACGCGGCGAAGAAGCCCGATGCCAGCGGCGACTGAGCGGGAAGAGCGCGAGAGCCTGATCCGGATCAAGCGGGAGCTCTGGGAGCGCCGCTGCCGGTCGGACTTCACGGCGTTCTGCATCGAGGCGCTCGCGCCGATGAACCAGACGCCGGCGCGTCATCACCGGCTGATGATCGACCACCTCGAGCGAGTCGAGCGGGGCGAGATCGACCGGCTGATGATCCTCATGCCGCCCGGGCACGGCAAGAGCATCTACTCCTCGGTCCTGTTCCCGCCGTGGTTCTACGCCCAGCAGCAGCACCGGGACCTCATCGGCGCGTCGAACACGTCGTCGCTGGCCGAGGACTTCTCCAAGCGCATCCAGGTCCAGATTCGGCACAACGCGCCGCTCTTGGGCTACGACCTGACTACCGAGAACGTCGAGACGTGGCGCACCACGAACGGCGGGGTCTACCGCGCCGCGGGCGTCGGGGGCGGCATCACCGGCCGGCGCTCGGACCTCACCCTGATCGACGACCCGATCAAGGGCGCCGAGGACGCCGAATCCGAGACGGTGCGCGAAAAGCAGTGGGCCTGGTATCAGTCGGAGGTCTACACGCGCCGCAAGCCCGGCTCGCGGATCGTGCTCATCATGACCAGATGGCACCCGCTGGACCTCGGCGGGCGGCTGCTCCAAGCCCAGGCCGATGGCGGCGACCAGTGGACGGTCCTGAATCTCCCGGCGATCTGCGACTCCCTCGACGACCCGCTCGGCCGCAAACTGGGCGAGGCGCTCTGGCCCGAGTGGCAGGACGAGACGGAGCTCGCGCGCATCCGGTCGGTCGTCGGCGAGTACGTGTGGGGGGCGCTCTACCAGCAGGACCCCCGGCCGCGTGGCGCCTCCTTCTTCCCGATCGAGCTGCTGCTCGTGCCGGCCGGCGATGGCGCGCTCGGTGCGGACGGCAAGCCGCTCATGGTCCCGGTGCCGATGCCGGACCGCTGCGACGTCGTCTATTCGATCATCGACACGGCGATCAAGGCGGGCCAGAAGCACAACTCGACCGCGGTCACCCACTTCAGCTACAACTCGCTCCTGAAGGACGCGCCGGTCAATATCCTCGACTGGGATATCGTCCAGATCGAGGGCGCGCAGCAGGCCGACTGGCTCCCGAGCGTGTTCGCCCGGGGCGAGGAGCTCGCGCGCACGTGCGGCGCGCGGCGCGGGTACGCGGGGGCGATCATCGAGGACAAGGCGACCGGGACCGTGCTGCTCCAGCAGTCCGCGAACCTACGCCGCGAGGGCAAGCATTCCCCGGCGTTCCCGATCGACTCGAAGCTGACCGCGCTGGGAAAGGAGGAGCGCGCGATCGGCGCCGCGCCGTACGTCGTGGCCGGCGACGTGAAGATCACCGACGAGGCGTTCAACAGGGTAACGGTCCTCAAGGGCCGCTCGGCGAACCATCTGCTCGTGCAGATCGGCGGCTTCCGGCTTGGCTCGAAGGAAACGGACGGGCTCGACCTTTTGGACACTTTTACATATGGCGTACTGATGGCCCGTGGCTCGAACGCGGGCGTACGGAAGGGAATCTAGCCAATGCCGGACTCCAAGCAAACCGAAGCGATCGAACACCTCAACCGGGCAGCGGCCCTGCTCGATCGCGGCTCCCCGCACGTCGCGTCCGAGGTGCGCCGGATTGCGGCCAAGATCGCGACGAACGCAGCGGCGACGAGCGACTACCGCCAGGGGCGCGCGGCCGTTAGCGACGGCATGTAGTGTTCGAGTCCGGCGTCGGCCAAGACAACGGGTTCGCGATGTCAGGCATCCTGGGCGGGCCGAACTCTGCGCTCGTCCAGATGCTGCTCGCCGAGGAGATCGTCCCGGGGAGCGCGCCGAGCTACCAGCTCTGCAAGACCATCTTCGCGTATCACACGCTGGGCGCAACGCTGACCGCCGCACCGATCACGCTCGCGCAGTCGCAGCCGCGGCAGATCAACGTGCCGGTGCTGGGCGAGAAGCGGATCGTCCAGCAGTTCGAAGATACCTGGAACGCGCTCGGGCGTGTCGGCGCAACGGTGCTGATCCACAATCTGATGACGCAGAGCCGCATCTACGGTATCTCGTCGCTCGCAGTCGGTGAACGCGACAAGGACCCGTCAACGGCACTCGATACGGCAGACATAGCCGCCGCCGACCTGTTCTTCAACGTGCTCGATCCGCTCAACACGGCCGGGTCGCTCGTGCTGAATCAAGATCCCAATTCGCCCGACTTCCTCAAGCCGCAAGAGATCATGGCGAACGGCAAGACGTGGCACCCGTCACGCACGTTCCCGAAGCTCCACGAACAGGCGCTCTACATCGAGTGGTCGTCGTCGGCGTACGGGTTCGTCGGCCGGTCGATCTATCAGCGCGCGCTCTTCCCGCTTAAGACGTTCTTGCAGACGCAGATCACCGATCAGATGGTGACGCAGAAGGCGGGCTTGCTGGTCTACAAAGCGACGTCGCCCGGCTCGTTTATCGACAACGTGATGGCGACGATGTTCGGCTGGAAGCGCGGGCGGATCAAGGCGGGCGTCACGGGTCAGGTGTTGCAGATCGGCGAGACGGAAGAACTCGAGACGCTGAACATGCAGAACCTCGACAAGGCAGCTGCGTTCGCGCGCGACAACTGCCTCAAGAACATCGCGACGGCCGCCGGGATGCCGGCCGCGATCGTGAACAACGAGACGCTGGCCGAAGGGTTCGGCGAAGGCACCGAAGACGCGAAGACGATCGCGCGGTTCCTCGACTACATTCGCCAGGACATGGGCCCGGCGTACGCGTTCGTCGACCGGATCGTACAGCGCAAGGCGTGGACGCCCGCCTTCTACGAGTCGCTCGGCGCTGACTACCCGGAATATCGGGAGAAGCCGTTCGATACAGCGATCCACGAATGGACGAGTGCGTTCACGGCGATCTGGCCGAATCTGCTCACCGAGCCGGACTCCGAGAAGGCGAAGAACGAAGACGTCAAGTTCAAGGCCGTGCTGGCGATGGTCGAGCTTATGGGGCCGATGCTGGACCCGGAGAACAAGGCGAAGCTGATCACCTGGGCGTGCGAGAATCTCAACGAAGCCGCGTACCTGTTCGCGAGCAAGCTGATGATCGACGAGGATACGCTCATGCCGTTCTTGCAAGAGAACCGGGAAGCGGCGATAGAAGCGGGCGAGGACGATGAGCCGCGCAAGCCGATGGCCTTCGAGGGAGAAACCTAATGCCTGACGTCTACTGCCCAGCCTGCAAGGCGGTCTATCCCGGCGGAACGCGCGAGTGCTACCGCTGCAAGCGGCCCGGCGACACGGTGATCCGGCGTCATTCGACGCTGCTGCCGGTCGTCGATGAGGCCAAGTCGCTCGATGCGGTTGCGGCCGATCCGCCGTCCTTCCCGGCGGTGGCGGTTCACGACGAGCGGTTCGGCGACACGACTCTGAACGAGCCGATTCCCGAACAGGGATGATCACCCCCCGCTTCCGCACGCTGCTGCTGGAGGCGATCGACCATTTCGCGACCAACGGCTATTCGTCCGCGGCCGACCTCCAAGAATGGGTCGCGCGTCTCCATCGTTCGCTCGACGACGAGTTGATGGGCGACCCGGCCACGAAGGCGCTGGTCACCCAGGTCCTCACCTCGGTCTACAACCGCGAGGTCCGGCTCGGTATCGGGAAGCGCGTCCCGGGCGTCTCTCGGTACACGCTCGACCGGGTAGCGCCGCAGTTGCGCGCCGAGCTCGACCGCCGCATCTTCGCCTCCGTGGATCTGATCCGGCTCAACCGGCGAGCGGCGACGGAGAAGACGCTCCAGCGGTTCTCGGGCTGGGTGTCGTCGGTTCCGCCGGGCGGGGCCCCGCAGACCGTGAAGCGCGAGGTGGCGCGCGACGTCGGGAAGTCGGTCGCCACGCTGAAGTTTGAGGCGCGGCGCGTTGCGATCGACATGGGCCATAAACTGAGTAGCGCGGTCAGCGCGACGGTGGCTATGGGCGAAGGCGCGATTGCTGCGACCTGGATGGACCGGGGCGCCCACGATAAGAGTTACAATGCCAGGCCCGAACATCTGGCGCGCTCCGGCAAGCTATTTCTTGTCCGAAACTCGTGGGCAATAAGCGACGGCTTAATCAAAAAGGGCGGCCTCATGTATACCGACGAAATAGAACAGCCCGCAGAGCTTCCGTATTGCAGCTGCACCTATACCTACGTCGTCAGCCCCCGCGCGTTACCGCCAGAGCTATTGACGGCCAAGGGTAGGCTTTGGGTTACCGGCGAGTCTCGGTCAAAAAGCGAGGCCAGGGCGTAGCCAACGACCTTATCGCGTTTCTTTGAATTGCACGACAGGCACAATCCTTGAATGTTGTAGGCGAAGTCCGTTCCACCGCGCGATAACGGAACAACGTGGTCCTTGGTCAGTTTTCGGGGCCTCCGGCAATCCGCACACTTCATGCCCTGCTTCATGCAAATGGCCTGCCATTCAGTCGGAGTATGCGATCCCTCCGCGCCCATCTTACGCGCACGACGGCGTTGGTTCGCCTCACGCCCAGCCTCAGGGTGGGCCTTCTTCCACGCGCTTTGTCGCGCCGTGACGGCCGCTTTATTCTCCAGGTGGTAAGTGCGGTTATACTCGCGCACGGCCTCTGGATTAGCCAGCCGAATCGCGCGCTTCTGTTCTCTCAATTTGTCCAAGTTACGTAAGCGCCATGATCGGCAACCGGCGCGCGCTTCTTCAGGCTTGCGTTGATGCCACGAATCGGTGCTGCACTTTTTCGAGCAATAGATGTTCTTGGCGCTGCTCGGCGTGAAAACATTACCGCAATGAGGGCATGCCCGTTCCGTCTCCAGCGATATTCTATGGCCGCATCGTTTCGAGCAAAAGCGCTTCCTGGGGTTGACGAGCGGGAACGCACCGCCGCAGTGTTCACAGGAACGATTCGTCTCGCCATTCTGCCACGGAGCCGCGTAAACTCTAGCCACACTGCTTTGCTCGCGCCCGTCGCCTGGCCGCCGTGTTCTTGCACCTCTCGGAGCAGTACGTAGGAGATACCCCGCGCGACAGGGCTGCGTAAACGCGAGGGGTGGGAATCTTTGCGGCGCAGACCGCGCATTTATCACGAGTCATCGCGCGTCACCAATGGCTGATCGAATTGGACCTCGACCTCATCTTCGTCTCCGCGCTGAAGGTTTACCATAAACGGGCCGACGTTCACGAAGCGGGTATAGACGGGTGGCTCGTTACGGTTGAGTTTCGCGATGGCTTCCCGTAATTGCGGCGAGGGCTCCGCGCTGCAATAGAACAGGTCATCGCCATCTTGCCAGCCGTGCTCGACGTGCGTTTCGGCAAGCCACGGGCACACTTTGAATGTGACGCTCATGCGGCCTTTCGGTGGGGGAGGAGGTTCCATCAGTATACCCATAGGGTTGTACGAAGTCAAGGGCAGTACCGAAGAAATAAGGCATCCGTGCCCAGCCCGTTATTTCTGGAGCCGCCGTCGCATCGTGACTCCGGAAACGACGACGCCCCCCGGCTTGACGAATCAAGGCGAGAGGCGTTACCGTTGTCGTATGCGCGACAAGGCGATTCTATCCCACTTCGAGCCCCAGCGTCAAATCGCGGGGTGCAACGAGCCGAACTGCCCAGACCATACGGTCGTCAAAATGCGGGTCTTTGGGCCAGTATACCTCGATGCCGACGATATCGCCGCGTTAGAAAGCGTTCATGATGAGGTCGCCTACGCGGACTTTCATGGTGCTCGGCATCCTACCCAAACCCGCGATTACGACCTCGTTGAGGCGCTGATCGCCCGCGCGAAAGGCTCCGCATTGCCGGTTCACGAGGACGACGGGCTGACGTGACGCCGACCATCATCGCGATCCTCGTCGCGTTCATTGCCCGCCTTCTGTGGGCGACCCCGCAGGGCTACCGGCGGCGCCGCTTCCCGCATACAGGATGGTTGTACGGCGACGGGCACAGAGGCACAGATGCGAAAGCGCCTGACATGCCGATGACAAGCATACCTCGGTCTGCGGTTCCTCCAGGATGAACGCCGCCTTATTTCGCTTCGACAACGCAAAGCGGCGACGACCGGACGATCACGCGCGCCAGGCCATGCTCACTCCGGCGTATGTCCTGGAACCCGTCCGAAAGCTGCTCGGCGGGATCGGACTCGATCCTTGCACAGAGCCCGACAACCCGACTCGCGCCGGCCGATTCTACTGCCTGCCTGCGGACGGCTGCGCCCTCCCGTGGGATATGGAGAGTGTCTTTTGCAATCCGCCGTATGGCGAGGCGCGCGGACGTTGGGTAGACCGCTGCATCATCGAAGGCCGGGAGCGTCCGGTCGTGCTGCTGATTCCCGCACATCCCGAGACGAGCGTCTTCCAGAAGGCCCTCGAAGCCTGCGCGTCCGTTCTGTTCGTTCGTGCCCGCCTGCAGTTCGGCGTACTGCGCGAGAACGGCCGAGAGGAGGCCGCCTCTCACGGCAGCGCGGTCTTCGGGTTCGGCGTAGATGTCGCGCCATTGGCGCACCTCGGCGTCGTGCTGCGCCCGAACGCAGTGCCCCACCCGGTGCTGTTCTAGGTGATCCGTCCCCCGAAGGTGGACGCAGTCGTGCCGCTCCCACCGATTTCCGGCGCGTCGAGCTTCGGCTCCGCGTTCGGGCAAGAACCCCCAACCGCAAACGCAACGGATCGAGCCGCGCAGTGAAGCATAGCGTTCACACGGCCGCTCGCGCCGGTGTCAGTAGCGATTGCCATGCCTTCGTGCCTCTGGCTTCACCTAACCGCTCCCTGTAGTCTTCAACCTGCTCGACCCTGGGGGGAGCGGGAAAGAGTGGGGGTGCGACCGGCAACTCCGCCTTAGTGAAACGGGCGCGATGTAAGTCCTTCTTTTCGAAACCGGAAAAAGTCGGCGCGGGTGCGAGAACGAGAACGGCGAACACCTCGCGCGTGTCAGCCGCCGTCGAGGAACCGACCTTCGAGACGCCGCCCGAGCACGCCACCGATCACGAGGTCGCCGAGGGCATCCGGGACGGCAAGTACGCAAGCCCGCAGCCGTACGGCGACTTCTGGCTGTTCGACTTGCGGATCACCGGCACGGGCGCGGCCTACCGGGACTCCATCGACGAGTGGGCTATCCGCGACCCGGAGGTCTGGACGTCGTCCGAGTTCGTGGACCGCTGTAACGGCCTGACCGTCACGTTCGGCCACCCGGAGCGCGCCGGTCTGAACGACCAGGAATACCAAGACCGCGCGATCGGCTCCATCGTGCTGCCGTACCGCAAGGGCGACGAGGTTCGGGGCGTCGCCAAGATTTTCAACGCTGACGTCGCCCTGCTGATGCAGACCACGCACCGCTCGACCAGCCCGGGCGTCACGCCCCCAAAGGGCTCCGAGGCCATCGTGCTTAAAGACGGCACGAAAGTTCTGGCGGAAGGGCTGCCGCTCATCTTGGACCACCTCGCAATCTGCGAGGCCGGCGTCTGGGACAAGGACGGGCCGCCCGACGGAATCCGGCTCGACGCTCGAAAGGACCCAGCAGTGGCGGACGAAGACCTCGAGAAAGTCAAGAAAGAGCGCGACGACGCCATGGCTAAGGTCGACGCGTTCGAGAAGGACGCCAAGGCGCGCAAAGACGCCACCGACGCCGCCGCGAAGAAAGACGCCGAGGAATCCGAGCGCAAAGCCGTCGAGGCCGCCGAAAAAGAGAAGGCCGACAAGGCCAAAAAGGACGCGGCCGACGCGAAGAAGCGCGACTCGCGCAAGGATCGCCACGCGAAGCACGACGGCGAGATCATGGACTGCTCGCGCTGCGACTCCGAGGAATCCGAAGAAGAGGCGCGCGAGAAGAAAGAGCGCGAGAAGGAAGAGCGCGACGACAAGGCCCGCAAGGACGCCGAGGCCGCAGCCAAAGTGCCCGTCGACGCCGACCGAGGAATGGAATTGCACGACTCCAAGCTGGCCGACCTCGAAGCGCGGTTCAAGCGCCAGAGCGAGCAGATCGACGCGATGCACGCGACCCCCACGATCGAGGACGCGAACGAGCTCGCGACCATCTGGGGCCGCTGGGACTCGCTCTACCAGATGCTGGGCGAGCCGTCGAAGCGGGCCTACCCGGGCGAGAAGCCGCGGGCGTTCCTGCGCCGGTGCGCGGACGGCGTGCGCCAGTACACGAAGAGCTGGAAGAACTACGCCTTCCACGACAGCCAGCAGCAGCAGGACTTCTCGCTGGTCGCCGACGCGATCTACCGCGAGGCGCTCGAGCACTCGAAGCAGCCGATCACGGACAAGCCGGGCTTCCTGCGCGAAGTCGTGACGCACCCGCACGGCAAGACGCGGACCGAGTTCTTCGGCGACCACCGGACGCCGTGGCTCCCGTTCCAGCACCCGACCAAGTTCGCGGTCACGAGGGTCAATCGCCCCCGCGGCAACGTCTACAGCCAAGAGTAGGAAGGCACCATGTACGGCACGACCGTCTCCGAGAGTTCATTCCTTCTCCAAAGCGACGGCTTCGTCGCCGGTACGGTGGTCGGCAAGTTTCCGGACCGCTATGCCATCGAGGGCGGCGTCGTCGCGGCGGCGCAGACCACGCCGCTCTACGGCGGAATGCCGGTCACGAACACGGTCATCGCTCCGACGAGCACCGGCGCATCGTCCGGCCTGGGTCAGACGGTCGTGGCCGCCACGGCGGTCGCGAACATCGACGGCTGGCTCGTGTTCGACCAGGCATCGGCCGGGCTCATTTCGGCGTACTCGAACGTCCCGCTGTACTACGCGGGCATGTCGGTCAACTTCGTGCGAGCGGGCTCGGGCGTCTGGGTCGCGCTGCCGTGCAAGGCCGCGGACGTCGACACGCTCGCGGGCGGCGACTCGAACCAAGCGATCTACTGGGACTACACAAACAACTGGGTCGCGGCGGCCGGAACGGGCGCGCTCGGCAAAGAGATCATCGCGCTCAACAACAACAGCAAGACCGTCACGTACGCGGCTGGGCCGCCGATCGTCGCGAACTGGGCCGGCGGCGGCTCAGTGATCGTAATCCGAGTCTGAGAGGGTAGCCACTTGCCAAGCGTGTTCAACGCCCGGACGCTGATCCACCCGAGTCACTACGAGCCCGGGCTGGTCATCACGCAGTCGCAGGCTTCCGGCTACTTCGACGTTCTCGCGGGCGAGGGCTTGCGCGTGCAGCTCGGCCCGATCGACAAGGTGATCTACGCCAACACGCTCGACGTGCGCACGCAAGTGGCGATGAACCAGGCGACGCACAACGCGCTGCCGGGCGTCTCGCTGACCGCCGGGATCATCCAGACCGCGACCTACACGATTCGCCAGCGCAACGAGTACAACGAGTTCGACGTGTTGGAA
>Ga0208849_1001345_pt1 | contig 17463 bp, 9 predicted proteins | sample NGESurdeep072012_10_FD_184470 | JGI IMG/M metagenome (GOLD analysis project Ga0208849, IMG submission 184470) | Arctic peat soil microbial communities from Barrow, Alaska - NGEE Surface sample 53-3 deep-072012 (SPAdes) | ecosystem: Environmental > Terrestrial > Soil > Wetlands > Peat ...
CCGTCGTCCACGCCTGAATTCCAAAGCTCGCGCGGTGCGAAATCCGGCGCCTGCGCGTACCACAGACTTCGCACGCCGCGCTCGTCCAAAACGTATGCGATGCTGTGGCCCTTTTGGCCGGAGACGAGCGCCAACGGCATCGGGAAACTCAATACTTGGCTAAGCGAGAACAACACGCTTAAGAGTAGGTACATATTGCAGACCCTCCGTCGGGACGTGCGTTTCGCTACGGTTTTCGGCTTGCCCTACGGAAAAAATGGTGGTGTAGGGCCACTGTACTAGGGCAAGCATCGCTTGCCCGAAAAACGGGTGAGCGCTGCTCACCCTAGTACGGGTTGCCTACCCTCCCACAGAATCGCGAGGGGGGGGGTAATATCTGCTACGAGGACACGGTTCCTGTGAATGCTACGCGCCGACCCTTAATGACCGAAACATAATAGTATAGATAAAGCGCTCGCGCGATCGTAAGTCTTACAACGAGCGGGAGAATCAATGTCCCCGAATACGAAGAATATCTCCAATTCCGGGTCGCCTGCCCGACTCGCACTGTTCAGCGCCACAGCCCGCTTGCTGGCAAAAGATCTGTCGCTCGATGATATGTTCAAACAAGCCGCATCGCTATTGGACGACGCCTTCGATACGGCATCGATCGAGATCTCGCTCTCCGGCGGCGCGCCGCGAAGATTCCACTACGGCGTCAAAGCCGAATTCGAACTAGGCGCGACCGTAAGTCTGCCACTTCAATTTCACGAAAGCGACATAGGCACGCTCCGTATCGTACGAAAAACCGTGCAGGCATTCTCAGCCGCAGAAATCGAGTGCCTCGAGACGTTCGCGCTATCCATTGCGGCTCGCCTAAACGAGGCGACGATCACCTCTGAGAAAGATCACTATGCGTCGCTCGCGGGCATCGACCCGCTGACCGGAATCCCGAGTCGCCGAGAGTTCAACGCGCGGTTCGAAGCGGAGTGGTCACGCGGGGTGCGACAAGGCGGCTTGCTTTCGGCGATGATGATCGACGTAGATTTCTTCAAACAGTATAACGATCACCACGGGCATATCGCAGGCGACGCTTGCCTGCATATGATCGCGCAGATATTGACGCAGTGCACCGCGCGACCTGGCGACACGGTCGCGCGCTACGGTGGCGAGGAGTTCGCCATCATATTGCCTCAGACAGACAATGCCGGAGCGGTCGCGCTCGCCGAAAAGATGCGGTCTGCCGTAGCAGCGCAAAGGATCGCTCATGACGGTGCGGTGCTTGAAGTGGTCACGGTGAGCATCGGCGTGGCGACACAGACCCCGCTGCAATCAACCACTTCGTCGGAATTGCTCGAAATAGCAGACATCGCGCTCTACTCGGCAAAGCAGGCGGGTCGCAATACGGTTGTCGGCGATCGCTATCGAACGGACGCGGCTCAAACAGGCAAGCCCCCGATCCAATCGAATCTACCCCCGAAGCTCACGAGTTTCTTCGGCAGAGCCGCGGAACTCGACGCCATCGAATACCTTTCCGCTCAGACACGGTCGATTACGATCACCGGCATCGCCGGAATCGGCAAGACGCGCGTGGCGCTGCAAACCGCCAACAAGGACTTGCACAAATATCCCGACGGCGTGTGGTTCATCGACCTTGCGAGAATCACGGACGCCGCTCTGGTCGTCGGCAGCGTCATGTATGTGCTCGGACTCAGCGAAGAACAAGGAAAGCAGCCGGTGGCGACGCTGGTCGAACGCATCGGCAGCCGGCGGATGCTTATTGTGCTCGACAACTGCCAACGTTTGATCGAGGAATGCGCAGCGTTGACCGAGTCACTTCTGCGCAAATGTCCAAATGTCTCAGTCATCGCCACCTGCAGGAAACCCCTCGGCATCGCGGGCGAGATCGCGTACAGAATCCCGGCATTGGCGTTTCACGATGCGGCGGATCTTTTCGTCGCACGCGCGACGGCGATCAACCCCGATTGCGATTTCAAGGCCGAAGACCGGGGATTGGTCGAACGCATCGTGGCTCGGCTTGCGGGCGTTCCCATGGCCATCGAATTGGCCGCAGCCCGCATCAAAGTGATGACGTTCAACGAGCTCGAGACTCGGCTATTGGAACGCTTTCCGGTGCTGCTCCCGGGCGGCGACATCGCCTCATCGCGCGAACATATCTTGCCGGCATTGGTCGATTGGAGTTACATCATCCTCGACGACGAAGAGAAGCGCTTGCTGCGCCGGCTCGCAGTGTTTCCCGGCGACTTCACGATCGATGCATCCGCGCACGTCTGCATCGAGCGAGAAGACGAACGACGCGCGGAGCTTGAAGTTCTTTCACGTCTCGTGGACAAGGCTTTCTTGCTCGACGAGAAGCGCGGCGATTCTCGATACGACATGTTCGAAACGGTTCGCGACTATTGCCGTCGGATGATGAAAGAGCGCAACGAAATAAGCGATTTGCAGAATCGTCACGCGAATTACTATCTTGAACTAGCGACGCGTATCGAACTCAACCGGAACGACTCGTCAACCGCGAACTGGAAAAAAGACGTGGAGACGGAGCTACATAATTTCCGCTCGGCGCTTGAGTGGTCCGTTCTTGGCGACGGAGATCTCGTCGTCGGCACGTCGCTCGCCGTCGAACTAGCGACGTGGTGGGCCGAAACAAGCCATTTCAGTGAAGGACGTTATTGGCTCGACCACATCATCTGGCGGACGAACGACGGGAAGATGGCCACCGATCTGCACACGCGACTCTTCGCTGCGGCAGGCCTTATCGGCAGCCGCCAGGCGGGCGCCTCGACAAACGGCCATCCACTGAACGGCCATCCAATGAACGGCAATGCGCTAAACGGCCATGCGGCAATCGATCACGCGACTGAACCGCAAGGCGCAACATAGGCCACGGATCCTGTTTCCAAGGGAACGGTCGGTGACGCGAATTTTAGCCCACTCTCATCTGCCAGCGATATCCGTTGCTGTGGGACGGGTATAAGTACGGTGGGAGATTATGATAATGATGAAACGCTTCACCGCAGCGGTCGCCGCGACCGCACTCGTCGCGATTTCGGGGGCCATCACAATGCCGGCCGCGGCATCCGCCAGCTCCGCGACGCAAATGTCTTATACCACTACCCTGATGCAGGTCGAGCCGATTTCGGCGCCGGGCGAATTTGACGGAAAACTGAAACTCACCGTCTCATCGGCGGGCCTTGTCAGCGGTTACTATATCCCGGCCGATTCTGGACAGATCATGTCGGTTGTCGGTGGCGTTGCCGACAGCAAGTACTGGATGGACATCGGCGGCACAGCGCCGTTGCATATCATCGCCTCGCTCGGCAAGGACGGATCGCTAGTCGGCACAGCCACGCCGAGTCCGTTCTCCCGCAGCCAGCGCTACGAGGCAGCGGCGGAGACGTACTCGTTCGTCGCAAAACCGCAACCGGCGACATAACCGCCGCAAAGGTCGCGTAGAATGACCATGCGAACCCCAGCGCCTGATGAAGGCCAAGCTGGGGTTCGCTTTAGTTTGGGGGCTCACTGCGGCCGCTCTTGCGATGCAAGTTCCCGCCGACGCCCAGCCATTTGCTGCGGTATCCGATGCAACGCCGGCCCCGACGGCGACGCCGAAAACCTTGGGCCATCAAACGGTTAGCGCGTTCTGCACCGCCTTCGTCACGCGATACAATGACGCCGAAACAACATTGCTAGGCGACGACAGACTACTTGACGACGCGATCGCGGCCGAGACCGACTTCGAGAACGATTTCTTCAGGCTCGACGGCGAATCTCGCCGGTGGAATCACCGCCTCGCGATGATCGCGGCGCTGACCCAGATCATTCACACAATACCGAAAACGCAAGCCGCGGTGAACGATCTCCGCGCGCAAGCAGCGGCCAGCGTCGACGCCGAACGCCGGGCCGCATTATCTGAAGGAGCGTCCGAACTCCAATCGTCGGTGGACCACCAGCGCATTGTGGCCAATGAGTTGACCGACGCCGTCGATTCGATGCTTGACGTGCACACGGGCGACGATGCAGTTTCCGCCCATCATGGTGGTGATTTGCCGCCGGTGCGGGCCGCCGGTGCGTATTACGGATCGGCGCTCGAGGTCGTCATGCACATGCCGCGCGACCGCCAGCTCGCGGCGGATGCCGAATCAAACGCTGCGATGGCCGTCACCGCAGTCGTGAGGAGCTGCGCGCTGGAGTCTAGGAGCGTGCAATGAAGAGCATCGCGTCAATCGTCGCGTTCGCAGCAATTTTAGGTCTTGCCATTCCAGCCAATGCCGAAGGTCAGAGCTCGCTCGGCGAGTACGACTCGTTCACCCAATCGGCGCAAGCGCAGCACGGGCTGTTCACCGTTTGGCGCAAGGACGATCACGTCTACCTCGAGCTGACGCCGGCGCAGCTCGATCATGATTTCATCGAGACCATCGTACCGGGCACCGGCGCGGGCGGCTGGTTCATCGTGTGGGGCAACACCGATCATCTGCCGGCGATGCTCGTGCGCTTCGAGCGCATCGGCGACAAGGTGGCGATCACGTGGCCCAACACCAGCTTCGCCGCCCAAAACGGGTCGCCGGCGGCGCTGGCCATCGCACGAAACTTCCCGCAGTCTGTCGAGGGCGTGGGCCAAATCACCGCGACCGACGCCAAGACGGGCGACGTCATCTTCGATGCGTCGCCGCTGCTTCAAGACGAATTGGATTTCAACAACATCATCAACCCGTCGTTGAACGTCGCGGACACGCCGAAGGAATATCGCCTCGATGACAGCCGCACGTTCTTCGGGCCGACCAAGTCGTTCCCCAACAACGTGCTGATCGAAGCCGATCAGACTTGGGCGACGTCGGCGGCCCACGTGCTCGACACCGCGCCGGACGCGCGCAGCGTGCAGATCCGCGTCGAGTATAATTTTGCCGAGCCGCCCGGCGACGTGGACTACACGCCCCGCTACGCAGACGATCGCGTGGGCATATACGATGACATCTATCTGCAGTTCGACCGCGACCAGCAGCAAGAGCGCCAGTTGCGCTACCTCATCCGCTGGAACATGCAGCCGTCCGATCCGTCCAAGCGGATCTCGCCGGCCAAGCATCCCATGATCATGTACATCAGCAACACTATTCCCGTGCGCTATCGCGCTTCCATCAAAGGCGCCGTCCTCGCGTGGAACGCCGCGTTCGAGCGCATCGGCATCAGCGACGCGCTGCAAGTGCGCGATCAACCGAGCGACCCGAATTGGGATCCCGACGACATCCGCTACAATGTCATCCGCTGGGTCCCCGAATGGCAGCCGTCGTTCGGCGCGGATTCGCAAACCTTGTACGATCCGCGCACCGGACAAGAGTTTCGCACGGGCATTCTCTTGAGCGCCGATTCTGTGGGCTTAGCGAATTGGATCGACAACATAGATCCCGTGGGTCACGGCGGCGCCGGCCAGAGTCCGGCGTCTGAAGAAGATGCATTCGTCCAGCAGGACCGCGCATTCGGCGCGGCGGCGCTGGAGGTGATGAATCCACTGTGGGGCGACCGCCTTCCAGACTGGTACGTCGACGATGCGATGCGCTCGACCGTGCTGCACGAGATGGGGCACAACATGGGCATGCAGCACAACTTCATCGGCTCGGAAGCGTACACGGCCAAGGATCTGCAAAGCCTCGACTTCACGCGACGTTATGGCACGACGTCTTCCGTCATGGAATACGCCCCGCTCAACATCTGGCCGAAGGGCTACGGTCAAGGGATGTACTTCGCCGACGCGCTCGGCCCATACGATTACTACGCCATACGATTCGGATACGCGCCCATTCCCGGCGCCACCACGCCCGACGCCGAATGGCCAACTCTCGAACGTTGGGCGCAAGGCTGGTCGGACCCGAAGTACCGCTATGCGTCGGACGAGGACGTCTCATGGGGCGACGGACACGCCGCGGATCCGCGCGCGCAGACCGGCGATCTCACCAACGACTCGTTGAGCTGGTGCGCGGTGCGCTTCGGACTCGTCCACTCGCTGGTCAGCACGCTCGACAGCCGGCTCCCGCGTACGGGGCAGCCGTATCAGTTCGAGCGCAACGCATTCCAAGCGTTTTTCCGCCAAGATGCCGCGCTCGCGCGCATCGGCGAGAACTTCATCGGCGGCCAGTACCTTTCGCGCGCGCACCGCGGTGACCCGGGCGCCGCCGCGCCCATCGTGCCCGTGCCGCGCGCCGAGCAAGAACGCGCGCTCGCGCTCCTCGACCGGTTTGTGTTCTCACCCGACGCCTGGAACTACTCGCCTGTGCTGCTCAGCCACCTTGGCTATTCCGAATGGTCGGGATACGGCTATGTAGGCTGGACGGGCTACGGCAACTTGCCGTTTTGGGCATACAACCCGCCGGCCCAACACGACGTCTCCATCGTCGAAGCGATCGGCGGCCTTCAACAGAACACGATCGATGCGATGTTCAAGCCGGCCGTGCTTTCGCGGATCGAGCGTAATCCGCTCGAATCGCCCAGCGGTCCGACGCTCACGCTTGCCGATCTTTTCGACCATCTGCAGGCCACCGTGTACGGCGATCTTTCGAAGGGTTCGTTGCGCGATATCCCATTGCTGCAGCGGAACCTGCAGGAGCGTTATGCGCAAACGTTGGCCACCGTCGCCACGGCGCCCGCAGAGGGGACGCCGTTCGAGGCGCAAGCGTTGGCGCGCGAGCACCTTGCCGCGCTCGGCCACAACGTGGATTTAAGTCTTCGCGGGACCAGCCTCGACGCGGCCACGCGAGCGCATCTTGACGCGTTGCGCGCGCGGGTCGCTAAAGCGCTTAAGTAGGAATCTCGGCTCGTAGGAGGGTGAGCTGTACTGGGGCAAGCATCGCTTGCCCGTTCCAAAAAAAATCTGGGCAAGCGATGCTTGCCCTAGTACGCGCGAAGAAAAAAAAGGGGCAAGGGATGCTTGCCCTAGTACAGCCGACCATAAAAGTCGGCCCCTACGTGGATCGGCCCGGCAACGAGAATCCGGTGGGCAGCGGCTGAGCGACGGTGCGCCGCACATAGATGTGGACTTGGTCGGCTGCTGAGCCATCGGATGCCTCCACCGTCCACGCGCCGTCGCGCAACTTCCAGATCGCGCGCAACCCATTTGCGGTCAGCGCTGCGATTGGTTTGCCGTTCACGCGCCACCGCACATACGAATTCGGCGCCGCCGCAGCCTGCAATTCGAGCGCTTGCGCATCGCCGATCTCGACGCCCGCGTTGGTGGCGTGCAGCACGAACTCGTCGCCTTCCCGGGGAAACACGATCCGCACGCGCGGAATATGCATGGCCACCGGCTTCGATGCGATCGTCGCGGCGGTACCGATCGAACGAGCCGGCGGCATGGCCGTGCGGAAATATCCCGTTAGATCCTGGGGATAAAGATACTCCGAGACGACCGCCGGACAATTAGGGCCCGGAACGTTGCCGGTCGTCGCGCAGATCGGTTCTCGCACGAGCGTCGCCGGAAGCGCGAACGGCGCCGGATCGCGGCTCTCGTGCAGATGCAGCATGATGCGGTTCCACAACGGCGCAGCGCCCACAACACCCGAAACGCGCCGCATTGGGCGGCCGTCGAAGTTGCCGGCCCAAACGCCGACGGTGTAATCGGTGGTGTAGCCCACGGTCCACGTGTCGCGGTAGTCCGACGATGTTCCGGTCTTGACGGCCGCCGGAAATGGCGGCGCGAGCATGGAGTCGACACCGAACGACGCGGCGCGAGCGTGCGGATCGGCCAGCATGTCGGTGATGAGTTGCCAGGCGGCCGGATCGCCGATCTGACGGCCGGCGGCGACGGCGCTTCCATGAGGGCTCGCATCTCCAGCGCCGGCTAGCAGCACTCGCAGCGGAATCTCGTCGCCCGAGCGCGCCGCAGTGAGATACGCGTGCGTCAGCTCCCACAGGCTCACCTCGCCCGAGCCCAACGTGAGACCAAGGCCATAAAATTCCGCCGGCTTGTCCAAGTGGACAAACCCGAGCGCGCGCAGCCGGTCGAGAAACGTTCCCACACCGGTGAGCGACAGAACACGCACGGCCGGAACGTTGAGCGAATCCGCAAGAGCCACGCGCACCCGCACGGGACCCAGATACGTCTCGGAGTAGTCGCTGGGACTGTAGAGCTGCCCGCCGGGAATAGCGTAGTACGCTTGCGTGTCTTGGAGTATCGTGTTCGGCCGGATGACGTGACTTTCGAGCGCATCTTGATAGAGGAACGGCTTCAACGTCGAACCGGGTTGGCGCAGACTTTGCACGCCGTCGTTGCGGCCGAGCGCGAGATCGTCGAAGTAGTCGGCCGAGCCGGCGTACGCGAGGACGTCGCCCGTCCGATTGTCCACCACCAGCACGGCCGCTTGGCTGACATCGTGGCCGGCAAGTCCGGCTAACGTCTGGCGTATCTGCGTCTCGACGAACTCCTGCAGCGGACGATCGAGCGTAGTTCGGGCGCGCGTGGTCCCAGGCGGCAGCGTCCCCGCCGTATAGAAGAGGAAATGCGCGCCGGCGACGATGCCTTCATCGCGCGGCTGCAACGCCACCGATTCGTCGCCCGCGGTGTTTTCTTGCGCGGTCGTGATGTAGCCATCGGCTACCATCCGCGCCAGCACGTATCGCTGACGGCTTCGCAGCGCGGACAGATGGCCGTACGGATTCAAGCCGGTCGGATCGTTCGGAAGCGCCGCGAGCAGACTTGCTTGTGCAAGGTCGAGCTTTGCCGCGGGAATGCCGAAGTACGTCCGCGAGGCCGCTTCGACGCCATAGATGTTGCCGCCCATGGGCAACCGGTTGACATATGCCTCGAGGATCTGCTCGCGATCCATGCCGGCGGCGATGCGCCAAGCACCCCATACCTCGAGCAGCTTGCCGGAGATGCCAATATGGCCGGCCGACAACATCCGCGCGAGCTGCATTGGGATCGTCGACGCGCCGCTCACCACCCGGCGCGTTTCGATCATCTGCCAGGTCGCGCGTGCGACCGCGGCCGCATCGACGGGCCCATGATGGTAGTAGCGGCCATCCTCGGCGGCGATGATCGCGTGCAAAAAATAAGGCGACACTTGCGCGAGCGACACGAACGCGGTATGCTCTTGGTCGCGCGATAACAACGTGCCGAGCGGCAAACCATTGCGATCGGAAAAATCTATGGCCGCCGACGTCGCATGAAGGTCGGCGGCGCGGATGGGTGCCAGGTAGGCCGAGAGCCGGATCGCGATGCACGCGAACACGGCCGCAGCCACCGCCCGCCAAAGCGGGCTGAGGGGCCGCGAGGTGAGACCGACGAGGAATGTGCGCACGGGCTAAAGCATTTCTTGGAGCGCGCGTTTGACGCAATGCATTCGCAGGGACGGATGGCCAGTCATGCCGAGCAACGGTGCCACAGCCCGCGGGGCGAGATTTTTCGCCTGCACGATATTCCTATTGGGTCTTGGCGCGTTAGGGGCCGGATGCGCGCATAAAGAAGCGCCGCTGCCTGCCGTGGCGCCCGTGCCTGCACCCACTCTGCAGTCCTGGATCGCCGAGATAAGTCCGCAAGGCGAGGCCGATCCGCTTTCGCAGATACGCATCATCTTCAAACAGCCGGTCATTCCGGTCGAAAGCATCGAGAGTCCCGACGCGCAAACCGAGCTCGCGAGGTTTTCCTTGCTGCCGTCGCTGCCCGGACATTTCCGCTTCCTCACGCCGCGCATGGTGGGTTTCCAAGCCGACGCTGCGATACCCGTGGCGACGCGAGTTCAAGTCAGGATCGCAGCCGGTCTCACCGACGTCAAGGGCGACCGGCTCGACCGCGACCTGACCTGGACATTTCAAACCGAATCGGTCACCCTGACCGGCTTGCCGGGCACGGACGAAAACGGCGCGTTGATGGAAAATCCCGATCCGGGCGTCATCCGGCCGCGCTTGGTGGTCCGCGCGAATACCGAACTCGACATCGCGTCGCTGCGGTCGCATACGTCGCTCGCGCCCGAACGGGGCGGCGCCACCGCGTCCGTCGATGTCGAGCGCGACACGTCGTCGCCGCCGCCGTGGCAATGCGATGCGTGCGACGGCGACAACGCAAGCTCGGGCTTCGACCCTTCGAAGGCCGACTGGGCCTACACCATCACGCCGACAGCCGACTTGGCGAAGGGGACCCGCTACGCGTTGGTGTTCTCTCCGGGCATAAACCCGACGCACGGCAATCTGCCAAGCACGGACAAATTCGCCGGCCGGGTCGTCACGTTCGCGCCGTTAGCGCTACAGAAGCACGAATTGACCGGTCAGCCCGGCCCCGACGGACCCTCCGGCCGGTTCGTCAACGGCGTGCTCCAGCTTGCGTTCAACAACGGCATCGACGCGGCGTCGGCAGGCACGAACATCACGATTTCGCCGGCCTCCTCGGATGCATCGCACCTGCTCGATGTGTACGATGGCGACAACACGGCGACGCTCAATCCGCTCGTTCTCGCTCCGGACACCGCCTACACCGTCACCATCGGCGCGGGTTTGAAAGATCAATTCGGTCAGACGCTCGGGGCGGCGCAGACGGTCGCCTATAGCACCGGCGATTTGGCCGGCGATATCTGGGCAGCCGAGGGCCTGCACGTCTTTCCGCTGGACACCGGTCTGCGAATCGATGTCGCGACGGTCAACCTTCCCAAAAAACGATACAGCGCGGCGTATCGCGTGTTGACGCCGGCCGATCTCGTATGGCTCGATCCGCAGGATACCGATATCTCGCGCATCTTGCCCGATTCGAAGGCATGGACGAACTATCCGGTGACGGCGCCGAAGAACCAACTCGTCACCACTGCGGTGCCGATCGCCGACAAGCTCGGCGGCCCCACCGGCCTGCTGGCCTACGGTATCCAAGCGGACACAAACCAGTACGGAGCCGACAGCCCGAAGGCGTGGCGCACTCGCCAACTCTTCGGTGTGGTGGAGTTGACAAACCTCGGCGTCTTCGCACAGTGGTACCCGTCATCGGGCCTGGTTCGAGTCAGCCGCCTCTCCGACGGCGCACCGGTCGGCGGCGCAACGATCGAAGTTTATCCGTCGCGCGTTTCCTACGACCCTACGCCGGCCGGCGCGACCGCGCCATGCGCGACCGCGATGACCGACTCCACAGGGACGGCGCACTTCGGTTCTGCAGACGTGAAGCCGTGCATGACGTTCTCGCAGTCACCGGATCAGGCGCCGGACTTGCTCACGGTCGTGAAGACGTCCGCCGATTGGGCGTACGTCCGCACGTCGTCGTGGGATGGCTCGTACGGCTATGGTCTCTACGGCGGCTGGGACGGGGGAGGCGTGCCGCAATCGTGCGGGTCCGTTTACTCCGACCGGCAACTCTATCAACCCGGCGAAACCGTTCGTTTGAGCGGCGCGGCGTTTGCGTTGAGCGGCGGCAAGATCCAGCGCGAAAGCGGCGTGCGATTCCGCGTGACCCTCGACGATCCGAACGGAAATCACACGCTCGCCGGCACGACCGCCGCCGATGCGTTCGGCGCCTTCACGTTGTCGATTCCACTTGCCATGAATCAGGCTCTCGGCTACTACAGCGTGACCGCCAAAGGCGATGACGGGGTCGTGATCAACGGCGACTTCCGCGTGGCGCAGTTCCGCGCTCCTAACTTCAAAGTCGCGCTGACGTTGGACAAGCAGTACGCGCCCGCCGGCGGCACGGTCAGCGCAACGGCCAGCAGCACGTACCTCTTCGGCTCACCGGTCGAAGGCGGCTCGGCGCAATACTACGTGACGCGTTCGCAGGCCGACCTCAATCCAAAAGGTTGGGATACATATCAGTTCGGTCCAAGGTGGTTCTGGCCCGACCAGGCGCCCGACGCGACAAGCGATGTGCTCCAGAGCGCTCAGACGATCGACGCAAAGGGCGCAAGCGCGCTGACGATCCCGGTCGCGGCCGACCTTCCGTATCCGATGTCGTACCGCGTCGACATGCAGACGACCGACGTCTCACATCTGTCGGTGAGCGACTCGAAATCGTTCACGGCGTTGCCGTCGCTCGACCTGATCGGCCTGCACAACGATTGGGTGGCCACGGCTGGCAAGCCGTTCGCCGAAAGCGTGATCGTCACCGATCCCGACGGAAAGCCGCAATCCGGCAATCGCGTGCATCTCGAACTGCAGTCCATGAAATACATATGGGCGGGTCAGATCGTGGAAGGCGGAGAGGCGCCGCAGGACCGTGTGCTCTACACCACGGTCGCGCAAGACGACATCACGTCCACCAGTTCGGCCGTCGCCGTGTCGTTCACGCCGAAATCGTCAGGAGAATATCGCATCCGCGCGAACTTCCCCGGCGCGAGCAATGCAGCGACTGAATCAGACGACATCATCTACGCGACCGGCGACGAGCCGTACGCGTGGGGCAGCGACAATCCGGCCGGCATCCAGGTGAAGCTCGACAAACCGAACTACAAAATCGGCGACCTCGCAACAGCCCTGATCGAATCTCCCTATCCGGCCGCCGAACTCTACTTCGCCGTGATCCGCCACGACGTGATCTCGTCGCAGATCTTGCAGGTGAAGGGCAGCGCGCCGCGCGTGCAGTTCCGCGTCGCGCCGGACATGGTGCCGAATGCAGCGGTAGAGGCGGTGCTCGTGCGTCGTGGGCGGCCGCTCGGTCAGTTGGCGTCGGGCACGTTGGACAGCCTTGCGCGCGCCGGATTCGCGCCGTTCAACACCGATCTGGGTTCGCACTATCTCAAAGTGGGAGTCCGTCCGGCACACGCCACCATCGAGCCCGGCCAAATGCAGACGATTCGCCTTTCCTTGCACGACGCAAATGGCAGACCAGCGGCCGGAGAGTTCGCCGTGATGGTCGTCAACGAGGCCGTGCTGCAATTGACCGGTTACCGGCCGCCGGATCTTGTGAAGACCGTTTTTGCCGATCAGCCGATATCAACGCGGTTTTCAGACAACCGGCCCAACGTCGTGCTGAGCAAGCAAAAGCTTGCGGGCGAAAAAGGTTGGGGTTACGGCGGCGGGTTTGGCGCCGGCGCTGCGGGAACGCGCGTCCGCACAAATTTCCAGCCGATCGCGTATTACAACGGCGCTGTGCGCGCGGATTCGTCGGGGAATGCGGTCGTCTCGTTCGCGCTTCCCGATGACCTGACGACTTGGCGCGTGATGGCGGTCGCCATCGGTCCACCCGGCGCGCCCGGTGCGCCCGATCCGCTCACGTTCGGCAGCGCCGACGCCACCTTCATCGCGAACAAACCGCTCGTCACCAACGCGCTGCTGCCGCAATTCGCCCGGCCGGGCGATGAGTTTCTCGGCGGCGTGACGGTTACCAATTCCACGGGCGCGCCGGCGCAAGTCGCGATCACGGGCCTCTTGGCTGGCCCGCTCGCATTCACGAGTACGTCGGCCCAAACCAACCGAGTGCAATCGACCGAAACGGCGGCCGTCGGCACGAGCGCCTTCCGGTTCGACATGAAGATCACGGGCGATGGAAGCGCCACCGTGCGATTCGATTCAGGCATGGCGGGCCTCACCGATGCGTTCGCATTGCCGCTCGACGTCGTTACGCGCAGCGTCCTCGAGTCCACAGTCGACACCGGCTCCACGCAGACCACCGCCACCGTGCCGATAAACGTCGGTCCGGACGTGACGCACGACGCCGGCGGGTTGCAGCTCACTGTGGCTAGTTCGCTCGTGCCGTTCGTCGCCGGGCCGGCGGCCCGGATGATCGACGATTACCCGTTGCCGTTCGCCGAAACCGCCGGAAGCAGATTGCGTGCAGCGGCCGATATCGCGATCATCAACAAGCGCTTCGCCAGCCCGCTGACCGGCGTCGACGTCGCGGCCACATCCGGCCTTGCGATGCAACAACTCGCGGCGCTGCAGCTTAGCAACGGCGGGCTGGCCCCATGGCCCGGCGCGACGAAGGCGGCGCCGCTCGACAGCGCGTACGCGGCGCTCGCACTCGCCCGCGCTCGAGAAGCCGGCCTAAAAGTCGATGACGTGGTATGGCGCCGGCTCAGCGACTACCTCGCAGTGAACCTTGCGAATCCTTTCGACGACACGTGTACATCGGATCTGTGCGCCGCCGAAGTGCGCCTCGCCGATCTGCAAGCTCTTGCCGCGCTCGGAGAACGGCGCACCGACTTCTTGCAGGAGATATTCGATAAACGCGACCGGCTCTGCGACGTCACGCGCGTGGAGCTGGCGAGGTATCTCTCGCAAACGCCGGGTTGGGAGTCGCAAGCCAAGCAGATGAGTGACGCGATCGAGCGCAACGTCTACATCACAGGCCGCGGCGCGGCGGTGAGCCTGCCCGGCTCGTGGCAATGGTATAACTCGGAGACCACCGCGCAGGCGCAGGCTTTGCGTTTGTTCGTCGCGCGGGCAGGCTCGACAGATATCGCCGACAACATGCTCAAGACTTTGCTCGGCATGCGCCGCAATGGAACGTGGGGCGATTCTTACGACAATGCCGAAGCACTGGACGCGATCGTAGACTACGGCGTCGCGCAAGGACCGGCGCCGGCGTTCAACGCGATGATCACGCTCGCGCGAGCGCCGATCATGGCCGAACGGTTCGCCGGCTATGTCGACCCGGAGCGAAGCAAGTTCGTACCGATGACGGGTTTGGCGCGTGGGCGCAGCGACCTCGCTCTTTCTAAAGAGGGAACGGGGACGCTGCACTACGTCGTCTCTTACCAATACCAGCCGGTCAACGGCGAGCCCGGTGCGATAAACGGCTTGCGCGTACTGCGCGAGATCCGCCCGGCCAACAAAGAGCAGGTGCTCGCCACGATCGGCGTCGGCTACTCAGGTCAGCCGATCGAACTGCCGGCGGGCAACGTGTTCGACATAGGTTTGCAGATCATCACCGATCACTTCGTGGATCACGTGGTCATCGACGACCCGCTCCCCGCTGGTTTCGAGGCGGTCGACACCTCGTTCGCCACCTCCACGCCGTACTTTCAAACCACGAGCGCGTGGCAGATCGACTTCCAGACGATTGCGCGCGACCGCGTGACGGCGTTCGCGTCCGAGCTTTCGCCCGGCGTGTATTCGATGCACTACCTCGTGCGGACGGTCACGCCCGGTACGTATGTCTGGCCGGGAGCGGAAGCGCAGCTGCAGTACGCGCCGGAGGAGTTCGGCAGAACAGCGTCCTCAACGGTAAAAGTGACCCAGCCATGATCGCGCGCGGCCCTACAGCCCACGTCGCATGTAGGAGGGTGAGCACACCGTACTAGGGTGAGCAACGCTCACCCATTTGGGCAAGCGATGCTTGCCCTAGTACGGACGTAGAAAAAACGGGGCAAGCGATGCTTGCCCTAGTACAGTTGCCCTCGTACAGAGATGAAGGTCGGCCTCGCATGCTGCGCGTAGGTCTACCGTATGGCCGGAGAAGGGTTACCAGCTACGCGGACGTGGTGGCACGCGCTGCCCGGTGCGACGCACCTGCGCGCGTTTGTGAGGCTTATGCGGCAGGGCGCTCGCGACGTCGCCATGCGCGATCGGCTGCCGAACGCCACGATAGGCGAGGGAGTCATCATCCGCGGCATCGAGCGCTTCACCTCGGGCAAGAACCTCATCCTCGATCATCGCGCGTACATCAATTGCCGGGGCGGCGCTTGGAACAAACGCGCCGGTTTTGTGACCATCGGCGACCATAGCGAAATCGGCCCGTTTTGCGCGCTCTGGGGAGCCGGCGGCATCACGATCGGCAACAACGTCCACCTCGGCTCGCACGTGAGCATCAGCGCGCACGAAGGCCGTCAGGTGAAACCAGAAGATCTCGATGTGATGAAGCCGCTGGATTTTGATTTCGCGCCGGTCGTGATCGAGGATCACGTGCTGGTCTGCTCGGGGACGTCGATTGCGCCCGGAGTGCGGATCGGCCATCACTCCATCATCGGATGCGGATCGGCCGTCGTGAAAGATGTACCGCCGTATGCGGTGGCGGCGGGGTCTCCGGCGCGCGTGATACGCTTTAGCGTACCCCAGGCGCCGGATGCGGTTTCCTGATTAGGGTTTACGGATAGTCGGGCGGGAACAGATACGTGGGCGGCGGACCGTCGAGCGGTATGCCTTCTTCAATCGTGATCTGCATGTACGGAGCCAGTTGGATAAGTCTCGGATTGCCGATGTACGTCTGCCCATTGACGATGACCGTCTGCGGGCCGACGTAGCCGGCGACATTGCTCGTGGTGAGCGGCTCACCCCACATGTCGAACACGTTGCCGAGCTTGAACGATCCCTGACCGACTCGTGGTTCCATGTGGACCATGCCGGTGTCGTCGTGCGTGTGCAAGAAGTACAGGCAAGTCTGGTGGTAGATGAAGACGTTGTGATCCGGTTGGAACATGCCGATGCCGCGCGGTATCGCGATCTGCTGGCCATCGACGAAGAGGCTCAGATGGATGTGGTGATGGCCGGGGCCGCCCACGGTCTTCAGGCAATTCAAGGTGCCGTCGATCGTCTGGCCCTGTCCGCCCGTGGCGGTGTCGCCTTCGGGGAATGTGGGCGTGCCGATCGTGGTGCCGATGAACATCTGGATAGGCGGAGGCGTATCGCTCGGGTTCGCGGTGGGCGCAACCGCGATGGAACCTACTTCGGGATCGATGGGCGGCTGGTTGGCCCCCGTGGCGGCCGGAGCCGACGCGGATTGCCCGCTGCAAGCGGCGAGACCTAATGCTAACGCCGCCGGTGCGGCCCAGGCCAACACGGCGAACGCCGAATGCTTGCGGAACGATTGCTTCATCATGCGTAACCTCAAGAATTGAGTTGTGGATCGTGTACGGAACTATGCACAGCTATCCTACCGTCTGCATGCCGATCCAGCCTCGGTCTTAAAGTCCCTAATTCGCCTGGTAGGAGACCTAGCACGTCGCCGCACGATTGGCCGCTTTAGCCGTATGTCGCAAGCCCCGTGAAAGTCGATATAATGTGTAGAGATGATCTATCACTTCTGTAATGCGGCCTTTGGCGAGACCTTTCGCGTTTTGGCCGCCGATTTCGGACAGCGTCACGGCTTGCCCATCACGACCGTGATGTCCCGGCCGCCTGGCCGTCAGGGAAGACTCGCCGATCCGGTGGTCGTGGCGGACGTCAACGCGCCGGATTTCTTGGCGGGAATTGCGCCGGCCGATAGAGCCATCGTCACCGGATTCAGTCAGATCTTCTCGCAAGCGGCGATCGACAGATTTGCGTCAATCGTCAATATCCATGCGTCTTTGCTGCCGTTCTACCGCGGACCCACGCCTACATATTGGTGCATCGCAAACCACGAACGCACCACCGGATACACATTGCACGGGATCACGAAAAAGATTGATTCTGGGCCGATCTTATATCAGGGAATCGTGCCGGTGGATGGCATACGAAATCCTATGACGCTTAGTTCTCGAATTAGTGCCGCAGCAGGCGACACGTTTGTCCGGTATCTCGATCACTTGCGAACGGGATCACCGTGGGAGATCAGGATCGTCGATGCCGTCGCCGCATATACGACGCACG
>Ga0208849_1001346_pt1 | contig 17442 bp, 20 predicted proteins | sample NGESurdeep072012_10_FD_184470 | JGI IMG/M metagenome (GOLD analysis project Ga0208849, IMG submission 184470) | Arctic peat soil microbial communities from Barrow, Alaska - NGEE Surface sample 53-3 deep-072012 (SPAdes) | ecosystem: Environmental > Terrestrial > Soil > Wetlands > Peat ...
GATCTGCGCCCATCTGCGACATCTGCGGATAGATCTTCCTGGCTTCGCCGGTCCAAGGCCCGCGCGAGCGGCGTTCACCCGGTTGCCCCGCAGCGGGCGGGGGGCCATCGACCTTGGGCGCCGCCATGGGCTATGATCGAAGGCAACGTCGCAGTCGAGGAGCCGCATGGCGAAGGAAGAGTTGCTGGAACTGCCGGGCACGGTGAGCGAACTGCTGCCCAACGCCACCTTCCGGGTGACGCTGGAAAACGAACACGAAATCATCGCCCATACCGCCGGCAAGATGCGCAAGAACCGCATCCGGGTGCTGGCCGGCGACAAGGTGCTGGTGGAAATGACCCCCTACGACCTCTCCAAGGGGCGGATCACCTACCGATTCAAATGACATGGCCTTTCCCAAGGACCGGCGCACGGTCGCCATCATAGGCGGCGCGGTCGCCGTCATCGCCGGCGGGACGGTGGCGTTCATCGGGCTGCGTCATGCCCCCGACGCCCAGGCCCCGCCGGCCTCGCAAGGCGGCCTGGTGGTCCAGACCGGCCGCGACGATGACGCCAGGCTCGATCCCAAGCGACCGCTGCGCTGCTTCGTGGGCGGCCAGTTCGTCGGCGAACTTCCCCTGGGCGACTGCGCGCGCCGCAACGGCGTCGCTACCGGGGCGTTGGATGTCGGCCTCGATCCCTCCGGCGCCCTGGCCGCTTCCAACGGCGCCGGCGGCGACATCACCCCCCTGCCCCCCTCGCCACAGCCGGTCACCTCCCTGGCCCCGCCCGACACCGCCGAGGCCCCGGCCGCGCCGGCCCAGGCGGCGCCGGTCCCCGCGGCGCGCGACCCCAATCTCGTCGCCTGCCTGCGCTTCGCCGCTGGAGAATGGCGGCGCGCCGGCGATATGAGGCTTTCGACCTGCGTGCAGACCCTCTACGCCGGCCAGTGCGTGCGTCCCGGCGCGGCCCTCTATGGCCGCTGGGGGAACCAGACCCTGCGGCTGACCACCGGCCGCGTCGAGATTTCTTCCAATAACCGCGACTTCCACACCCTCGTCGAGCAGGGTCCCGGCTGCTCGATCCCGCCCCCCTGATCGCCTCCGCGAGTTCTCCCATGCGCCGCTTCCTCACCGCCGTCGCCTTCGCCTCCGCCGTCGCTGTCGCCGGTTGCCAGAAGCAGATCGAGGCCCCGGCCGATCGCGGGGTGTGCTGGCACATGGTCCAGACGCCGGGCGGCAAGCCGAAGTTCAACCGGCTGGCCGCGAACCAGCCGGATCTCGAGCATTGCGCGGCCCAGCTGGAAATCATGCGGCTCAATTTCAGCGCCCTGGGGGCCAGACAGACCCAGGTCACCGGCGCCTACCAGGGCCAGTTCCTGTTCCTCCAGCCGGAGGGAGTGTTCACCGCTCAGACCTTCGACGGCTACCGCTTTCCGTTCATGGTTCGCACCGGCGACGGGCGCCTGGCCGTCCCGGGCGCCATGCCAGAACAAAAATAGAACATCGGCCTTGCGGACCGGTGAAAGGCTGCTAAGGTCCGCGCCGATTCCGGCGCGATGACGGACGCCGGGCGAGCAAGGAGCGTGGTCCATGGCGGGCAGTGTCAACAAGGTGATCCTGATCGGGAACCTCGGTAAGGATCCGGAGATCCGCACTCTGAACTCCGGCGATCGGGTGGCCAATCTCAGCCTCGCCACCTCCGAAAGCTGGCGCGACCGCAACTCCGGCGAGAAGCGCGAGAGGACCGAGTGGCACCGGGTGGTGATCTTCAACGACAACCTCGTCAAGGTCGCCGAAAACTATCTGAAGAAGGGCGCCAAGGTGTATATCGAAGGCGCCATCCAGACCCGCAAATACGCCGACCAGTCGGGGGTGGAGAAATTCTCCACCGAGATCGTGCTGCAGAAGTTCCGCGGCGAACTGACCATGCTCGATGGCCGCGGCGGCGAGGGTGATCGCGGCGACGCCGACGCCGGCCATTTCTCCAGCGGCCCCCGCGTCGGCGCTTCCGGCCCCAAGGAAACCTTCACCGCCGACCTCGACGACGAAATCCCGTTCTGAGCATCCTCCCCCGCGCCGCTTCGCGGGGGAGGTGGCGCGGCGCTTTCTCGCGCCGTGACGGAGGGGGCGCAAGGCCGGGAGCGCCGGCATTTCGCGGCCTTGCGCCCCCTCCACCCCCTCGTCCTGCGGCGAGGCGGTCCCCCTCCCCCGCGAAGAGGCGCGAGGGAGGATGGAACGGCTCCGAATGGTGGCGTCTCGCGCCCCCGGATGCTATCAACGCCGTGGACGCTCGATGTCCGATTCTTGCGCGTTGAACCCCTCCCTTGACCGACGAGACGATCATACCGCCCGGTGACGGCCGGCGGGGGCATGTGACCCCGATCTCGATCGAGGACGAGGTCCGCAAATCCTATCTCGACTATGCGATGAGCGTCATCGTCAGCCGCGCCCTGCCGGACGTTCGCGATGGCCTGAAGCCCGTGCAGCGGCGGATTCTGTTCTCGATGAACGAGCAGGGCCACACGCCCGACCGAGGCTATGTGAAATCCGCCCGGGTGGTCGGCGACGTGATGGGCAAATATCACCCGCACGGCGACCTTTCGATCTACGACACCCTGGTGCGCATGGCCCAGCCCTTCTCCATGGGCCTGCTGCTGATCGACGGTCAGGGCAACTTCGGCTCGGTGGACAACGATCCGCCGGCCGCCATGCGCTACACCGAATGCCGGCTGACCCGCGCCTCGATGTCGATCATGGCCGACCTCGACAAGGACACCGTCGATTTCAAGGAGAACTACGACGGCAAGGAGAGCGAGCCGCAGGTATTGCCCTCGCGCATCCCCAATCTGCTGGTCAACGGGGCCGGCGGCATCGCCGTGGGCATGGCGACCAACATCCCGCCCCACAATCTCGGCGAGATCATCGACGCGTGCCTGGCCCTGATCGACGACCCGGAGATCGCGCTCGAAGCGCTCCTGGACATCGTGCCGGGCCCCGACTTTCCCACCGGCGGCGAGATCATCGGTCGCACCGGCGCGCGCAACGCCCTGCTCACCGGTCGGGGCTCGGTGGTCGTCCGCGGCGTCGCCACCATCGAGGAGATCCGCAAGGACCGCGAAGCGATCATCATCACCGCCATCCCCTACCAGATCAACAAGGCGGCGATGGTCGAGCGGATCGCCGAACTGGTCCGGGAAAAGCGCGTCGAGGGCATCGCCGACCTGCGTGACGAGAGCGACCGCACCGGCATGCGGGTGGTGATCGAACTGAAGCGCGACGCAACCGCCGATGTGGTGCTCAACCAACTCTACCGCTTCACGCCGTTGCAGAGCCCCTTTTCGGTCAACGCCCTGGCCCTCGACCGCGGCCGGCCCCGCCAGATGGGCCTTGCGGACATGCTCGGCTGCTTCATCGCCTTCCGCGAGGAGGTGGTGGTCCGCCGCACCCGGCATGAGCTCTCCAAGGCCCGCGACCGCGCCCACGTTTTGGTCGGCCTGGCCATCGCCGTGGCCAACATCGACGAGGTCATCGTCATCATCCGCTCGTCGAAGGATCCGGCCGAGGCCCGCGAGCGGCTCACCGCCCGGGACTGGCCGATCGGCGACATGCGGCCACTGATCGACCTGATCCAGGACCCGCGCACCGTGGTCGTCGATGGCGACCAGGTCCGGCTCACCGACGAGCAGACCCGCGCCATCCTCGCCCTGACGCTCTCTCGTCTCACCGGCCTCGGCCGCGAGGAGATCCTGGAAGAAGCCGGGGAACTGGCCGCGGCCATCCGCGCCCACCTCGATCTGCTCGGCTCGCGCGAGGCGATCATGGCCGTGGTCCGCGCCGAACTGGTCGAGGTCCGCGAGGCCTTCGCCGTTCCCCGCCGCTCGATCATCGTCGAGGGCGACGCCGACATGGAGGACGAGGACCTCATCGCCCGTGAGGAGATGGTGATCACCGTCACCCACGGCGGCTACGTCAAGCGCACGCCGCTGACCACCTACCGAACCCAGCATCGGGGAGGGAAAGGTCGCTCGGGAATGTCGACCAAGGAGGAGGACGCGGTCACCCGGGTGTTTTCCGCCTCGACCCACGCGCCGATGCTGTTCTTCTCCTCCGGCGGCAAGGCCTACAAGCTCAAGGTCTGGCGCCTGCCGCAGGGCACGCCGACCTCGCGCGGCAAGGCGTTCGTCAATCTCTTCCCGATCGAGACCGGCGAGACCATGACCTCGATCCTGGCCCTGCCCGAGGACGAGGCCCGCTGGGACGCCCTGGACGTGATGTTCGCCACCCGCTCGGGAAGCGTGCGCCGCAACAAGCTGTCGGACTTCGTGCAGATCAACCGCAACGGCAAGATCGCCATGAAGCTCGACGCCCAAGCGCTGTCGGGGGGCGATTCCATCGTCGGCGTTTCGCTGTGCACCTCGGCCGACGACGTCCTGCTGACCACCTCGCTCGGCCGCTGCATCCGCTTTTCGGCCGACGACGTGCGGGTGTTCGCCAGCCGCGATTCCACCGGCGTGCGCGGCGTGCGCCTGGCGGCCGGCGACAGCGTCATCTCCATGGCCGTGTTGCGGGCGGTGGAGGCGACCCCGGCCGAACGCACCGCCTATCTCAGGCACGCCAGCGCCATGCGCGCCGCCGCCGGCGCCGAAGAGCCCGAGATTCCGCCCGCGGCCGTCGACGAGGAGGAGGTTTCCGAGGACGTCACCCTCCCGGTGGAGCGCATCGCCGCCCTGGGCGCGGCCGAGGAGTTCGTGCTCACCGTCTCCTCCGAGGGCTTCGGCAAGCGCACCTCGGCCTATGACTACCGCCGCACCGGTCGCGGAGGACAGGGCCTGATCGCCCACGATCTGTCCCGCCGCGGCGGACGACTGGTGGCCTCCTTCCCGGTCGAGGACGCCGACGAGATTCTGCTGGTCACCGACCAGGGCCAACTCATCCGCGTCCCCGTCGCCCAGGTCCGCACCGCCGGCCGCAACACCCAGGGCGTGACCATCTTCCGCACCGCCGAGGACGAACACGTCGTCTCGGTCGAACGCCTGGAAGGCGAAGCGGAAGCTGGGGATGAGCCCACGGACGACGCGCCGGCCTAAGCAGAGATTCGCTCATTGGCCAACGCCCTCCCTCCCCTTTATGGGGAGGGTCGGCCGAAGGCCGGGGTGGGGCAGTGTGAAGCGCCACGACACCGTGGGGGATCGATGCAGCCCCACCCTGCCGACGCTTCGCGTCGTCTGTCCCTCCCCATGAAGGGGAGGGAGGATTCCTTCACAGCCCTTCGCGGGGCTCGGGAACGGGGGGGGGGGCGATGCGGCGGCGGCGATATAGCGATAAATCTCCGCGAGATGATCCCGCGCCTCGGGCGTAAAGACGAACGTGAATGCCTTCACGGCTCCTTGGTGGCCTTTCGGTATTCCGCCGCCAGGGCGGTTCGCACCTCGCTCACCGACACCGCGCGTGTCGGGTCGGATTTCAGGGCGTCATAGGCCGGGGCGACGGTCTCCCGCAGCCAGGTCTCTACCGCGAGGTCCCGGGCGAGCAAGGTGCGGAGCCCGTCGCGGATAACTTCGCTTTCCGTCGCATACTCCCCAGTCGCGACCTTGGCTCGGACGCGCTCCGCCATTTCGTTTGGCAGCGTGATGCTGAGTTGCCGAGTGGAACGCATCGACTGCCTCCTGGGACCCTAATGGGATTTAATCCCATCGCCCTCCATCGGCAATCGGCGCGCAATTGACTTCACGACAAATACCTCGAACGAAGGGCGCCCGCGTCAGGGGGAGACGACATGACCCGCACCGGCCTCTATCCGGGCGCCTTCGACCCGATCCACAACGGCCACGTCGATCTCATCCGGCGGGCGCTGAGATTGGTCGACCGCCTGGTCATCGGCGTGGCGGTGAACAGCGGCAAGGAGCCGATGTTCACCCTCGAAGAGCGGGTCGAGATCCTCGGGGAGGAAACCGCCGGCCTCGCGGCGGACGGCGCGATCGTGGTGCTTCCCTATGAGGGCCTGACCTTGGGCGCCGCCCGCAAGGTCGGTGCGACGATCATCCTGCGCGGCCTTCGGGCGGTGGCCGATTTCGATTTCGAATTCCAGATGACGGCCATGAACCAGCAACTCGACCGGGAAATCGAGACCGTATTTTTGATGGCCGACCCGCGGCACCAGGCCCTCGCCTCGCGCCTGGTCAAGGAAATCGCCCAGCTCGGCGGCAATGTATCGCCCTTCGTCCCGGCCAGCGTAAACCGCCGCCTGCTCGAGAAGGTCGGGCGAGGCTGAGCGGGCCGATTCGGTGAACGGCGCCCGCGCGGGCCTTGGGTCGGCGAAGCCAGGAAGATCTATCCACAGATGACGCAGATGGGCGCAGATCAGAGGGTTTCGACCGCTGGCGGCCCGCTAGACGGTCAGATCCGCCTTCATCTGCGCCCATCTGCGACATCTGCGGATGAAAAATCGCGACTGCGCCGCCTTCATCCGATTCCCCTGGAGGCTGACCCACGCCGCCTTGCGGGCGCCGCGATCACCGGCTAGGCGAGGCGCGATGAAGCCCCCCATTTCCGCCACGCTCCTCACTGCCCTCATGCTGGCTGGCGTGGCGCAGGCCGCGCCCAAGGCCGCGGCTCCCCCTCCGCCGACCCCGCTGGTGGCGCCGGGGGTAGCCGACTGGCGCACGCCGGACCCACAGAACGTTCTGGTCATCGACACCACCAAGGGCCGGATCATCGTCGAGATGAACCCGCGGGTCGCGCCCCTGGCCGTGGCCCGTGTCCGCGATCTCACCCGCGCCGGGATCTACAATGGACGGGCCTTCTTTCGGGTGATCGACAAGTTCATGGATCAGACCGGCGACCCGCTCGACACCGGGACCGGTGGTTCCGACAAGCCCAATCTGCCGGCGGAGTTCGTCTTCCGCCGTGACGCCGCCACCCCGATGGTGGTGGTCGCCAGGGAAGGGGGGACCGAGACCGGCTTCATCGGCGCCCTGCCGGTGGCCGGCCAGACCCTCGATCTGGCGCTGCTCACCGTCGATCACAAGGTCAACGCCTGGGGGCTGTTCTGTTCCGGCGTCGCCGGCATGGCCAGGGCCGAGCCCCCGGACAGCGGCAACAGCCAGTTCTTCCTGATGCGCGGCGACGTTCACAGCCTGGACACCAAATACACCGCCTGGGGCCGGGTGATCTTCGGCATGGACGTGGTTCGCGCCATCAAGACCGGCGAACCGCCGGTCGATCCGGACAAGATGACCGCCGTGCGCCTTCTCGCCGACATCCCCGTCGCCCAGCGTCCGGTCATCCGCATCGCCGATGCCCGCGGCGCCTGGGCCAGGGCCGCGCTCGACCGCGCCCGCGCCCAGAAGGTGGTCGGCGTCACCGCCTGCGACATCGACATCCCCGCCGAAGTGAAATGAGGACCCATGACCGATAGCGCCGATACCCTGACCATGCGGCTCGCCACCGGGCCGGTGACCATCCGCCTGCGCCCCGACCTCGCTCCCGCCCACGTGGCCCGGATCAAGGAACTGGCGGCGGAGGGTTTCTACGACGGGGTGGTCTTCCACCGGGTGATCGGCGGCTTCATGGCCCAGGGCGGCGATCCCACCGGGACGGGCGGCGGCGGCTCGAAGAAGCCCAACCTGCCGGCCGAGTTCTCGAGCGAGCCGCACCGCCGCGGGGCCTGTTCCATGGCCCGCACCGCCAGCCCCAATTCCGCCAACAGCCAGTTCTTCATCTGCCTGGCCGACGCCCCCCACCTCGACAACCAATACACCCTGTGGGGCGAAGTCACCGCCGGCATGGACCACATCGACGCCCTCCCCAAGGGCGAACCCCCCCGCGAGCCCGGCAAGATCCTCTCGATGACGGTGGGGTAGGCGACCACGACCTTCTGCCTCCCTCCCCTTCATGGGGAGGGTGGCGCGAAGCGCCGGGTGGGGCAGTGTGAAGCTTCCCAACGACGCAGATATTCGCACAGCCCCGCCCTGCCGACGCTTCGCGTCGTCTGTCCCTCCCCATGAAGGGGAGGGAGGAATCATTTCCCCGCCGCGCGCCGCAACACCACCACCACCGGAAAGTGGTCCGAGCCGAGGCGCGGGCCGCGCTTCACGCTGACCGTCTGCCAGTCCGACCCGGCATAGACCTGGTCGATGGCCAGGAACGCCACTGGCGAGGTCAGCCGTCCACCCACGAACGGCGCGGCCGGCCAGGTGAACAGCGCCCGCGTCCGGCGCGCCAGGCCAAAGCGGGCGTCCTGCCGGCGCAGGCAGAACGACCAGGGCGTCGAGTTGAAGTCCCCGGCGACGATCAGGCTCGCCTGGTCGAAGCGGTCCAGGTCCGCCGCCAGGCGCCGGCTCTGAGATTGCTGGCGGCCGGCGGGAACCGGCCAGGTGTAGTGCGCGCCCACCACGGTGAAGGCGGCCGGGCCGGCCCCGAAGGTGGCCCAGGCCCCCGAAACCAGCGCGCCCGGCGCCGGCGACTTGAGCTCGCCGCCGGCGCTGGGCGCCGCCTTGGCGAGGATCATCGTCGCTGAGCGCCCCGGCCGGGCGACGGCGGCGAGATGGGGATATCGCTCCGCCAGGGCGGCGACGACGCGCGCGCCAGCCCCGATGGCTTCCTCCAGGACCACCACGTCGGCGTCCTCGTCGGCGATCCAGCGGGCCGTGCCTTCGGGATCGCGGTTCAGGTTCCACAGATTGAACTGGATGAGCTTCAGTGTCTGGCCCATTGGACGGGAAGCCAACGCATGGGCCGGCGGCACGGGCGTCGCCGCCGCCAGGAGATCGGGTCCCATCAGGCCGGCGCAGATCGCCATCGCCGCGCTCGCCAGGATCACCGTCGCCAGGCCGCCATCGGTGGGGCCGAGCACGCGCAGCGCCAGGGCGACGCCGCCGCCGGCCAGCCAGACGGGGGTGAAGTGCGCGAACACGTCCAGCTCGTCGCTCACCGCGCCGCCCAGGCTGGCCAGGGCGGCCAGCGCCGAACCCAGGGCGATCAGAAAGGCGGCGGCGTGGACGAATTCCATGACGTCGCTGCATAGCCGCTTCGCGCCGCCCGCCATACCCGCGCTTGACGCTCGCCCGAGGTCCGTCCAAGGCCCGCTCGATGGACCTCGCCGACTTCGACTTCGCCCTGCCGGAGGATAGGATCGCCTTGCGGCCGGCCAGCCCCAGGGACGCCGCGCGTCTGCTCCTGATCGAGCCCGGCGGCGGTCTCGCCGACCGTTCCATCGGCGACCTGCCCGGTCTGCTCCGTCCTGGCGACGCCCTGGTGTTCAACGACACCCGGGTCATTGCCGCCCGCCTGTTCGGCCGCCGGACGCGGGACGGCGTCGGCGTGGCCGTGGAGGCCATGCTGCACCGGCGCCTGGGTCCCGCGCGATGGGCCGCCTTCATGCGGCCGGGCAAGCGCCTGCGCATCGGCGACCGGGTGGTCTTCGGCGAGACCACCGACCGCGCCTGCCTCATCGGCGTCCTGGCCGCCACGGTCGCGGGCAAGGACGCCGAAGGGGGCGTCATCCTCGCCTTCGATCTCGCCGGCCCCGACCTCGATCTGGCCATCGCCGACCGCGGGGTCATGCCCCTGCCGCCCTATATCGCCGCTCGCCGAGGGCCGGACGAGCGCGACCGGACGGACTACCAGACCCTCCACGCCCGCGTCGATGGCTCCGTCGCCGCCCCCACCGCCGGGCTGCACTTCACCCCCGCGCTGATGGCGCGGCTGGCGGCGCGCGGCGTATCGGCCCATTTCGTCACCCTGCATGTCGGGGCCGGCACCTTCCTGCCGGTCCGCGCCGAGCGCGTCGAAGACCACCGCATGCACGCCGAATGGGGCGAGGTCCCCGCAAAGGTCGCGGCGTCCCTGAACGCCGCCCGCGCCGCCGGCGGCCGCGTGGTCTGCGTCGGCACCACCTCGCTGCGCCTGCTGGAAAGCGCCGCCGACGAGACCGGGGCGATCGGCGCCTTCTCCGGCGAGACGGCGATCTTCATCACTCCCGGCCATCCCCTGCGCGCCGCCGACGGCCTGATCACCAACTTCCACCTGCCGCGCTCGACCCTGATCATGCTGGTCGCGGCGTTCGCCGGCCTGGGAGCGGTCAGGGCCGCCTATGCCCACGCCATCCAAGCCGGCTACCGCTTCTACTCCTACGGCGACGCCTGCCTGATCTGGCGCGCCCGAGGTGGCTGAATTCGCCTTCGTGGTCGAGGCCACCGACGGCGCCGCCCGCGCCGGCCGGCTCGAGACCCCGCGCGGCGACATCGCCACCCCCGCCTTCATGCCGGTGGGGACCGCCGGCACGGTCAAGGCCCTGACCCCCGATCAGGTCCGCGGCGCCGGCGCGGCGATCATCCTCGGCAACACCTATCACCTGATGCTGCGTCCGGGGCCCGAGCGTCTGGCGCGCCTTGGCGGCCTGCACCGGTTCATGGGTTGGGACGGTCCGATCCTCACTGATTCCGGCGGCTTCCAGGTCATGTCGCTGGGCGGCATCGCCAAGGTCGCCGAAGAAGCGGTGACCTTCCGCGGCCACATCGACGGCTCGCCCCACGTCCTCTCCCCAGAGCGTTCGATCGAGATCCAGGCCGACCTCATCGGCGCCGACATCGCCATGCAGCTCGACCAGTGCGTCTCCTGGCCGGCCGAGGAATCCCGCGCCGCCGACGCCCTGCGCCTCTCGGCCCGCTGGGGCGAGCGGAGCAAGGCCGCCTTCGGCACCCGCGATCGTCAGGCCCTGTTCGGCATCCAGCAGGGATCGACCTTCGAGGCCCTGCGGCGGGAATCCTCCGAGCGGCTGCTTCAGACCGGCTTCGACGGCTACGCCATCGGCGGCCTGGCGGTCGGCGAAGGCCACGGGGCCATGTGCGATGTTCTCGACTACGCGCCGGGTCTGCTGCCGGCGGACCGGCCGCGGTATCTGATGGGGGTCGGCAAGCCGGTCGATCTGGTCGAGGCGGTGGCCCGCGGCGTCGATCTCTTCGACTGCGTGCTGCCGACCAGGTCCGGCCGCCACGGCCAGGCGTGGACCCGGTCGGGACCGATCAACCTCAAGGCCGCGCGGTTCGCGGAGGATCCGGACCCCCTGGACGAAACCCTCGATTGCCCGGCCAGCCGCGACTGGTCCCGCGCCTACCTTCACCATCTGGTCAGGTCCGGCGAAATCCTCGCCCAGGTGCTGATCTCCTGGCACAACCTCGCCCTCTACGCCCGCCTGATGGCCGACCTGCGCGCCGCCGTCGCCGATGGCCGCCTCGCCGCCTTCCGCCGCGATTTCCTGGCGGCTCAGGAAAGGCAGGGGTAAATCGTAGCGCGGGCTTCCAGCCCGCTCTTTCGGTGCTGGACAAAAGCGGGCTGGAAGCCCGCGCTCCAAAAAATCTCCTACCGGTCCGGATAGATCGGCCTGTTGCGGCCTTCCTCGATCACCGGCGGCGGCTCGTGGATGAAATGGCGCGGCGTGGCCGGCGGCCCGCAGCCATGGGCCTCGCCCAGTCCCTTGAGATAGCCGCGGCGGATGCCGCCGGCGAAGATCGCCGCCACCACCTGCTGATCATGCTTCTGAGCCCCGCTGATGGTGCGGATGGCGCCGCTGAACGGCAGCAGCATCCCCGACAGCGCGTGCAGCAGGGGCAGGCCCGAGGTCTTCTTCTCGCCGGCCGGGATGACCGCGTCCATGTCCGGCCCCATGGCGTCGTCGATTTCGAGGATCCGGGCGGTGAGCGCCGCGCAGCTTCGCGGCGGCCGGGCATAGGGATCGGCCATGGCCGCCAGCAGCACCGGCGGAATCCGCTGGCGGAAGATGTTCATGTCGTGCATCGGCGTCGAGGCGGCGTTGCCGAGGTTCGCCGAGCCGTTGGCGTCGGGCGTCAAGAGGGGTCCCGGCGCCTGCCCCGGCGGCGGCCCCGACTGGGCCCATGCCGGCCCGACACCGGAGGCGGCCAAGGATCCGGCGACGGCGGCGGCGAGAACGATCGTGCGCATCACTGCCTCATAGCGCGGCGTCCGGCCCCGCGCCAAGCGGAGCCATGGGCCGCGTCTCCCTTGCCCCCCGCCGCGCCCACGCACTATGGTCCGCCCCGATCCGCCGAGGCGATCCTTCAGGGCCGGTAGCTCAGTGGTAGAGCACTCGACTTTTAATCGAGTGGTCGAGGGTTCGACCCCCTCCCGGCCTACCAAACGCAAATGGGGACGTGATCGAATTCGCCTCTTCCTTGGCGAACTTCGTTCATGTCCCCTAATTTGCGCGCGCCGGCGTTCGCAAGTTAAGGGACACGTACCGATCCCCGGAATTGCGGTGACATGGCGTAATTGCGGTAGGCCCACCCCCCTTGGGCTATGAAGTCGTTGCCGAACGGCTTCAACAAGGAGGATGGACCATGGCTTCGACCTACTGCGGATTGGATGTGTCGGACAAGAGCGCGCACATTTGCGTTGTCGATGGTGACGGCAAGGTGATCTGGCGCGGGGTTAAAGAGTCCGCGTACCGTCGCCGCCAGTGACACCGTTGGAGGGCGGCATGGACATCCACAAACCCAAGCCCTGGCACGGCTGGCGCGAGTTCCTCAAGGAGATCGGCACCATCGTGATCGGGGTGCTGATCGCTTTGGGCGCTGAACAAGTGGTCGAGTGGCTGCACTGGCAGGAGAAGGTCGAGCAGGGTGAGCGGCAGGAACGGGTCGAACTCACCGGCCTCTATGGCGTCGCCAAGGAGCGGGCGACGGTCGAGCCCTGCCTGGATCGTCGCCTGGCGAACCTCAGCGACGCGCTCTTGGACGGGGACGGGGCGTGGCGGCCGCTGCCGCCGATGAACGTGGGCGGCGATCCGGTCGCCTTCTGGGCGCCGGTCCGGCTGTGGGGCGCGGAGGTCTGGAAGACCCTGGCCGACGGGACAGCGAGCCACCTGGGCGGCGAGCGGGAGCTGCTCTACGAGCACGTCTATGTCCAGGTCACGAGCGTGGCGGAGGCGAACGCTGCCGAATCCGGCGAGGTGCAGGGACTGGGCATCCTGGGGCGCGAAACCGTTCTGACCCGCCCGGAGCGCAACCAGCTGGTGGCCCAGATCGAGCGCGAGCGGACCCGCAACGCGTACGCCGCCCTCAGCTCGCGCCAGCTAATGGCGAAGATCGAGAAGGTTACACAGGTGGACCAGGCGCGCGTGGCGGCGTTCCTCAAGTCGTCACCCGTGCGCGTCGCCTGCGAAAAGCTTGAGCTGTTGAAGTAGGGCTGGCGGACACATGGGGAATTACGGTGACAGTGCACTCAATTCTCTCCCGCCCTCCGACCTGGAACTCGCCAGAGCGTCAATTGAATGCACTGTCACCGCAATCCCGACTTCACCGCCATCGCCGCCCATCGCCAGGCGAACAAGGCGGCCTTCGAGGCGGACGGCGTGAACCTCACCTACACCGCCTACATCATCGCCGCCTGCGCTCAGGCCATGGCCGCCGCCCCCGCCATCAACAGCCGCTGGCACGACGACGCCCTGGAGATCTTCGACGAGGTCAACATCGGCGTGGGGACCGCGCTCGGCGAAAGGGGCCTCATCGCGCCGGTGGTGCGCGGGGCGCAGGCCCTGTCTCTGGCCGAGATCGCCGCGCGCCTCCAGGACATCACCTCGCGCGCGCGCGAGCAAGCTCACCCCCGCCGACGTCCAGGGCGGGACCTTTTCGATCTCCAACCATGGGGTCTCCGGCTCGCTCCTGGCGGCGCCGATCATCATCAACCAGCCGCAGTCGGCGATCCTCGGCGTCGGCAAGCTGGAAAAGCGCGTGGTGGTGCGGGAAGCCGGCGGCGCCGACGCGATCGCCATCCGCCCCATGGCCTATGTCTCGCTTTCCATCGACCACCGCGCCATCGACGGCCACCAGACAAACGCCTGGCTGACGCGGTTCGTCGAGGTGCTGGAGACCTGGCCGGCGGGTTAGTGATAAAAACCGGGGCGCGAGTCCCGGCAGTGCGCCGACGAGCCGGTCGGTGTCCGGCTCCGAGCTGGAAGCCAACGGGGAAAATCGACCCTGATCTGCCGTTGGCAATGTCCGGATCCGGCGTCGGAGCCTCGAAGCTCGCCACCGGCGATTTCCCGCCGCTGACCCAACGGTGAGAACCGACCCACTGCAGGCGCTCAGCTAAACGTTAGGGATGTGGGGTCTTCAACGCGGCGTCCACCATGGGAATGATCGATTTGAAAATTCCGTCGCCAGCTGTGGTGGACATTTCGGCGGATCGGGGTTGGCAGATCGTGAAGTCGGACAGCGGCTTTTCGCGCGCTTCCTTCAAATCGCTCTTATCCAATGGGAGCGCCAGCTGGGGCGCTTGCTGTTGAACGCGCATCCCCAACAGCGCCATCTCCCGATTTAACGTCCGAGCAGTGCTCAGGGCTTCTCGCGCTTGTGCCTCTTCAGCTGGACTGAAAGCACGTCCCCGGCCAACAAGTGTAGCAAGCTGCGACCACGCGTGCACTTCTTGATCATTTATGGCAGCCATCTTGTCGGTAAAATAATAGAATGACGCAATACGGTTAAGTTGCTCTCGGGGGAAATGTGCGGCCGTTTGGGACGAAAGTGTGCTCTGCCACGCCCCGTTGACCCAGGCCCACAATGGCGGCTGCGAAATATCCGGCACCTGCGGGAGACGATGATTCGAAGCAGCCCTTTCAACGACGGCCGAAATGTCGTCGAGGCGGCTCTCGACACAATGCAACGCACGCATGCGCCCGAGACCCTGGACCAGAGTCCCGGTAACTTCCTGGCCGAGCGCTTCCTTAGCCTCCTGGACCGATTGACGCCAATGTATCATTTCCACCAGTTGCTCTGCGCAGAGCGCGATCGCTATACCGACCACGATGACGCCGATCTCGACGGAAATCTCACGAAAGCCGTGAAGCGGCTTTGGCCTATGGACGTGCATCGGCCCCCCCGACTCGGCGGCGGTGGGCGCGCCGTCGACGTCTGAACTCAGTTCGCCTGTCATGCCGCGCCCCGCTTGTCAGCCAGGGATAGCGCCGGCACCCGTGACGTCAACCTCTGCAAGGATCGCCAGCACGTATCCTTGAGGCGTTCAGCCAACTTCCGCTCCCCACCCTTCTGCGACGTTCCCAAGGTCAGGTGGTCGGCTTCAAGCCAGTGACCGTTGGAGGCGTGGAAACGTAGGGCGTGAACGGAACCATGCGTGAGATTTCATCCAATAGCTTCCGTGGCAATCACGCGGCCAAGGGCACGACGGTCTGCGCCGGCCAGTGGGCGAGCACCTTGGCGAGGACATCGCCACCGACCGGAGCAATTACGGTGACAGTGCACTCAATTCTCTCCCGGGAATTACGGCGACAGTGCACTCAATTCTCTCCCGCCCTCCGACCTGGAGCTCGCCAGAGCGTCAATTGAATGCACTGTCACCGCAATCCCGCAGCCTTGCGTTGGAGCCAGCGGGTGTAACCTTTCAGCCCCACGCGGCCGACGAGGAACGGGGGCAACTCGTAGCGCGGCACGATTGGGCTCATGTCACGCCGCCCTTAACAGACTATACGACCCGTCGGCCGCGCGCCGGACCTGTCCGTCCCTTTGCAGCACGGCGACGAGGCGGCGGATGTCGGCGGCGGCGGCTCGGCCGCGGAAGCGGGCGGCGAGGGCGTCGGGGGTGAGGGGCGCGGGGGCTTCGGCGAGGGCGCCCTTGATGGTGAGCACCTGGGCCCGGCCGTCCTTGGGCCAGGGCGCGCGGCCGGTCGGCGCGTCGGGAAGGGCGCCGATCAGGTCGCCGGCCTGCTCGGGCCCGGCGACCTGGGTCTTGGCGAAGCGCGGGCGCTGGTATTCGGGGCGAAGCCAGCGGACGAGGCCCCTCGCCTCCTCCGCGGCGCGTTCCGCGTTGAGGGCGACGAGGGCGGCGAGGAGCGGTTCGCCGGCGAGGTCCGCCGGCCAGCCATAGGCGGCGAGGGTCAGGGCGTCGATCTCGGCATGGAGTTCGGCGAGGATCAGCACGCTGCCGCGCTCGAAGTCGGCGGCCGCGTCGGCGGTCATGGCGCGGCCGGCGCGGTGGGCTTCGAGGGCGTTGTAGAGACCGGTGAGGGTGAGTTCGGGGTGTTCGCCGAGGCGGGCCTTGCGGAAGGCGTCCAGCCGCTCGCCGGCGTCGGCCAGGGCGGCGCGCTGGTCGTCGGTCCAGGTGGGGAAGGGGAAGGGGTCGAAGCAGCGGGATTTGTTGTAGCGCGGATCGTTGCCGACGCCGAGCCAACCGCCGGCTCGCAACGCCCAGCTGACATGAATGCGAGACGACAACACGGCAAGGTGGGCGCCGTCATCGGAACCAATTGCCACTACCATATTGTCTGGCAAGATCGACGAATTTAGAAACAGGAACGTTCTATGCTTCGCCGTCTCCGGTGTAGCGATGTATCTAGGAATTCCGGCGACGAAACCCCGCATGATCGTATTGCGCCGTCCGAAAAGCCACCAATTTTCGCGGCGATACGCCTCGTTGTTCTTGTCGCGTTCCGGCTTCACAGTTAGAAGGAGGTGTTGGTATATCTCTGGATATCTCGATCGGATTTCGATCGCGGACAGCGCGTCCATATCGATCACCATCACCCCGCGTGAGCGGCCCATAAGGTCTCGCCCGTTGCGATACTCGCGGACGTGTCGCTCCAGTCCAGGCCGGTCCTCTCGACCCAGACCGAGATGTTCGGCTTCCGCTCGGCTGACGATGAAGCCGGCCCCGTGCAGCTTCACGCCCGGTGAGCACAGCCCCTCATTCGCCTCCAGCGGTCGCGCACTGGTCACGTCCACGCCGATGGTCAGGTCGGCGTTGATCTTCCCGCTGGAGATCGCGAGATCAATCTCCGGCTGGTCGGTATCGAGGTTCGTCTCTCGCTCAACGGTCGCAAGTTCACCGTCCCGCACGCCCGCCTCGGCCACCGTCATGCCGATGCGCACGGCGGCGGCATCCCTGGTCGCCTTCGTCCACGGGTGGTCGTCGACGGCAAAGACCAGCGACAACGGCCGCTTGTTTGGATTGGACTCCGCCAGCCAGCGCGCCACCGTCCGGCGCTGGAATACCTGGCTGATCGAGTTGGTGGTGACCAGACCGAAGCGGCGCAGCTTGGTCGCCTTGCGGGTGAGGATATCGGCTGCGCGGTCCCACCAGTACATGACCAGATCGGCGGAATCGTTCATCGCCGGGTTGAGCCGCCAAAGCGTCTCGACATAGGCGTCGCCGAGTTCGGCGCGAACGTCCTTGCCGCCGATGAACGGCGGATTGCCGATGATGAACTCCGCCTCCGGCCACGGCGGCCGGCGGGGGTTGGGATAGTCGGTTCCGCCGCCGCCGATGACCGAACCGTCGCTTTGCAGCACGGCGTCGATACAACGAATCCGGCGAATCCGGTGACAGGAGCAACGGCGAATCCGGTGACAGGAGCAATGTTCCCTATTTGTTCGGAGAGTGCTATGCTACCGTATGGCCCGCCTGGCGCGCATCGTCGTCCCGGACTTACCCC
>Ga0208849_1001347_pt1 | contig 17439 bp, 15 predicted proteins | sample NGESurdeep072012_10_FD_184470 | JGI IMG/M metagenome (GOLD analysis project Ga0208849, IMG submission 184470) | Arctic peat soil microbial communities from Barrow, Alaska - NGEE Surface sample 53-3 deep-072012 (SPAdes) | ecosystem: Environmental > Terrestrial > Soil > Wetlands > Peat ...
GAAAAATCCATGGAGGCTCTCCGAATCAGCGAGCCTTCATAGATTCAGCCGGACGACCAGCCGTAAACCGCGTTAACCCAAGTTCGCAGCCCTGCCATACGACGGCCCCCCTTGCCAAGTCGTTCGCGTTTTGTTCTAGATGGGGCCGGGGCGCATTGGCGCTCTTCGCTGGAGGGCTAATTCATGCAACTTCGTTCAATCGCCGCGGTCGTATTGGCCGCCGGTCTGGTCGTCGCCGGAAACGCACAGGCCGCCGCCTCGAAGGTCAAGCTGGCCTGCGAGACCGACTTTCAGAAGCTCTGCGCGAGCGCCTCGGACGGGACCAAGCGCGGCGCCGTCATGCGCTGCGTCAAGACCCGCCTCGATCAGGTCTCCCCCGATTGCCAGACCGCCGTGAAAGCCGCCCAAGCCCAGACCGCCGCCCGCAAGGCCGCCAGAACGGCGAAAAAGGCCTGATTTAGGTGCAGGACATTCTTCCCCCTTTTTGGGGGAAGTACCCGCGAAGCGGGGGAAGGGGGTCTTTGCGACCGCTGCAAGGCCCCCTTCGTCCCGGCGCGAAGGCGCGCCGAGCCACTTCCCCCAGGTAGGGGCTAGGGGATGCACACATAGACACGGCGCGCCGCAAGAAACCTTCTCCCACAGGGAGAAGGAGGGGCCCGCCGCCGCAGGCGGTGGGAAGATGAGGGGTTAGAATGCGGGCCGCGTAACCCCTCACCGTCCCACGCCCTAACGGACGCGGGCCCCTCCCTCTCCCATTGGGAGAGGTGTTTGGAAGGCCGGTCGCCGAGATGTGTGAATCGACTAGCAGGTAGAGGGGGAAGAATTTGGCGCTGCGTGGATTGACATGGTGATTGCAATATGCAATACAGTGGTCGATGTTGGAACACGCCGAAACTGCCGCCGCCGTAGCCGCCGATCCGCGCGTCGCCCGCGCCGAGGAGCGGCTGGCCATGCTGCGGGAACTGGCCGAGCTCGGCATGGCCTTGACGCGCGAACTGACCCGTCGCGCGATGGAGGCGCCGCGTGAGCCTGAGGCGGCGGCATGCGTCCCTGGCCCCACGCCACGTCCGCGCCAGGACCCGGCTGACACCTTTGGCCGCCTGGCGCGCGCCGTGCGCCTGACCCTGGCTCTCGAGGCCAAGGTCGAGGAGGACCTGGCCGCGTACCTGGCCGGGGCCAGGGACCGCGCTGCGCAGAACGCGTTCTACGAGGAGGTGGACGAAGACGAACGCCACCGGCAGAGATTCCCGCGCAACTATCCCTCCGCCTACCGCAACAAGGTTCGCGATGCGGTCTACGATGTCGTCAACCGCGAGATCGATCAGCCAGATCCGGCCTACGAAATGCTCGATGTCCTCTACGAGCGCCTCACCGAGGGCGAGCGCTACGACGCCTTCGTCCACCGCCCCCTGAAGGAGACCGTCGCCGCGATCTGCGATGACCTCGGCCTTACCCCCGACTGGAGCCGCTGGACCGGCGACGGCTGGCCGGACCCCGGCCCAGATCCGCAAAGGCAATGGCAATTGTTCTGGCGCGCCGGCCGCGAAGCCTATCTGAACGGTCCGCAGTGAACAGCGGCGCGCTCCGCGGATGAAGTTCCCCGCCGAAACGCTTCGTGCCCGCCGGTTATGCCTCGTTGCCGAAGATGATCGTCCCGGCGGCGCCGAACATGCCGCCGACACCGTGGCTTACGGCGATCTTCGCGCCTGGAATCTGAGCTGGGGCGATGCCGCGCATCTGGCGGACGCTCTCCTGGAGGGCATACATGCCGTACATGCCCGAGTGCATGTAGGAGAGGCCCCCGCCGTTGGTGTTCAGCGGCAGCTTGCCCCCCGGCGCGGTGTTGCGATCGCGGATGAACGCCGCCGCCTCGCCGGGCTTGCAGAAGCCGAGATCCTCGAGGCCGTAGAGGGGCAGATGGGCGAAGGCGTCATAGATCATCAGATGATCGACATCGCCGTGGCTGATCCCGGCCTCGTCGAACGCCTTCTTGCCGGAAACGCGAAAGGCCTTGGAGCTGGTGAAGTCCTCCATCTGGCTGACCATCGGCGTCTCGACGCTTTCCCCGGTTCCCAGCACATAGACCGGCTTACTCGGGAAATCGCGGGCGCGGTCGGCGCTGGTCAGGATCAGGGCGCCGCCGCCGTCGGTGACCAGGCAGCACATCAGCATCCGAAACGGCCAGGCGATCATCGGCGAGTTCAGCACGTCGTCGACCGTGATCGGTTCGCGATAGCTGGCGCGCGGGTTCATCGCCGCCCATTCGCGCTGGATGACGGCGACGGTGGCCAGATCCTCTTCCGTCACCCCGTGCGTCTTCATGTAGCGGAGCACCGGAATGGTGAACATCGTCGGCGGCGAGGTGACGCCGAACGGCATCTCGAACTGACCCATCAGGCTGGAGCCGGCGCGCCCGCCAAAGCCACCGGTCCCGACGCGCGAACGGCCGCTCTCCCCGTGGGTGATCAGCACCGTCTTGCACAGGCCCTCGTTGATTGCCGCCGCGGCGTGACGGACGTGGAGCATGAACGAGCAGCCGCCGACGCTGGTGCCATCGACCCAGGTCGGCGTGATGCCAAGATAGTGGGCCAGGGCGACGGGGCTTTCTCCGGCCGTGGCGATGCCGTCGATGTCGGAGGCCTTGATACCCGCGTCGGCCAGGGTATTGAGCGCGGCGTCGGCGTGAAGGCCGATCACCGACATGTCCGGTATCTTGCCAAGACGCGTGGTCTCGGCCGCGCCGACGACGGCAATGCTACGCGGTTTCATGCGTCGGCCCCTGCGAGAGCGCGGTTCGCGATAGGCTCGGAAGCGGCGGCGGCCGCTGCCTTGGCCGGGCGCCCGGCGACCGGTCGAAACAGCGGCAGGGCCATGTCGCCGAACGTCTGGAAGACCACCTCCAGCGGCATGTCGAGCTGCAGCGCCTCTGGCGTCTGAGGGCAGTCGATGATGTTGGTCATCATCCTGGGCCCTTCTTCCAGGGTGACCACGGCGATCGAGTGGGGAGCCGAACCCATGTCAGGCCGCGGGCGATGATTGATCACATAGCTGTAGAGGCTGGCCCGGCCGCTGGCCGCGAAGATCTCGACCGCGCGGGAACCGCAGGCCGGGCAGAACGGGCGCGGCGGGAAATAGACTTGCCGGCACGCGTTGCAACGCTGCAGGCGAAGCTCGCCGGCCTTGCAGCCGTCCCAGAAGTGCTGGGTTTCCGGCGTCGGCTGGGGAAGGGCTCTGTCCATGCGCAAAATTCGTCCTTTGAAAACCTACCGGTACCAACGCTTCAGTCTGTGTGCCGAAAAGCCCAGGCCATGCAAGACGAGGATCGCCCCGTTGCTCAATTGGCGGCGGATTACGCCATCGGTCTCGAACCGTCGCGCCGAGGTAACCACCGACGCCGGCAGCTTGATGAACCGGCCGATCTTCAACAGCCGTCTGCGCAGCTCGACGTCTTCGAGCATCGGCCAGTCGGGAAAGCCTCCGGCCGCGTCGAACGCGGTGCGGCGGACGAAAAGCGCGTGATCGCCGAAGGTCGTCCAATAGCTGTCGAAACGGCTGAACCAGGAGGAAATGGCCAGCAGTGGATGGGCCTTGTCGAAGCTGAGGCGAAAACTCCCCGCGGCTACGCGCGGGTCGGCAAGGGCGTGCGCTATCATCGTGGCCGCCTCGGCCGGCAGCCGGGTGTCGGCGTGAACGAAGACCAGCAGATCGGCGTTGGCGGCGGCCGCGCCCGCGTTCATCTGCGCGCCACGGCCGCGCGGCGCGATGAGGCCGGTGACGCCAGGCAGTCCGCGGACCCGTTCGAGCGTCCCGTCTTTGCTGCCGCCATCGGCGACCACGATGGGCGAGAAGCCGGCGTCGGCCAGTTCCCGCAGCATCGCCTGGATATTGAGGGCCTCGTTGAGGGTCGGGACGATGGCGGCCACCTGCTGGGCGGCCGGCTTGCTGACGCGTGCGTCGCCGCCTAGTCTTGCGGGGCCGCGGACCGCAGAGGCACGCGAAGGAGCGCCATTGACGAGATCGGATGTCGAATGGTGGCGCGGGGCGGTCATCTATCAAATCTATCCACGCAGCTTCGCCGACGCGAACGGCGACGGCGTCGGCGATCTCAAGGGGATCATCGAAAAGCTCGACTATGTGGCGCGTCTCGGCGTTGACGCGATCTGGCTCTCGCCGTTCTTCACCTCGCCGATGAAGGACTTCGGCTACGACGTGGCCGATTACCGCGACGTCGATCCCCTGTTCGGGACCCTGGCCGATTTCGACGCCCTTCTGGCGCGCGCTCACACCCTTGGCCTGAAGGTGATCATCGACCAGGTGTGGTCGCACACCTCCGATCGGCATCCCTGGTTCCTGGAGAGCGCGGGCTCGCCCGACAACGCCAAGGCCGACTGGTACGTGTGGGCGGACGCCAGGGCCGACGGCTCGCCGCCCAACAACTGGCTGGCGGTGTTCGGGGGGCCGTCGTGGACATGGCATCCGCTCAGGCGTCAGTATTACCTGCACAATTTCCTGGTCGAGCAGCCAGACCTCAATTTCTGGATCCCGGCGGTCCAGGACGCCATCCTTGACGTAGCGCGCTTCTGGCTTGATCGGGGCGTGGATGGTTTTCGCCTGGACGCGGTCAACTTCATTTTTCACGACAAGGAGCTGCGCGACAATCCCGCGGCGTCCCACCGACGCAGCCCGCCGATGCCGACGAGTTTTCAGCGCCACCTCCATGACCGCTCGCGGCCACAGGCCCTGGCGTTCCTCAGGCGGGTTCGCGCCCTGACCGACAGCTATGAGCGCCGTTTCACGGTTGGCGAGGTCGTCGATGTGGAACTGCAGCAAGGGTACACCACGCCGCCAGATCACCTGCACACCGCCTATAGCTTCTATCTGCTGGGTCCCCAGGCAACGCCAGAGCTGTTCGCGCAGGCGTTGAACTCGTGGGCGGGGGCGCCGGGGTGGCCGTCGTGGTCGCTGGGCAATCACGATGTGCCGCGCTTTCCCACGCGTATGGCCCATTCCGGCGGCGCGGCGCAGGTCAAGGTTCTGCTGGCGGTGCTGCTGTGCCTTCGCGGGACCATCTTTCTATACCAGGGCGATGAGCTGGGCCTGCCTCAGGCGGAGGTTCCGTTCGACCGCCTGCGCGACCCCTTCGCCATTGCCGCCTATACCGGAGGAGCGGGCCGGGACGGCGCGCGCACGCCGATGCCGTGGACGGCGGATGGCGTCAGCGCGGGTTTCTCGGACGCCGCGGAGACCTGGCTGCCGATCGATCCGGCGCATCGACCCCTCGCGGTCGCCGAGCAGGAGCACGATCCGGGCTCCATGCTGGCCTTCACCAAATGGCTTGTTGGCCTGCGCAGATCACTGCCTGCGCTCCAGCGCGGCGCCGCGGGGGTGGTGACAGCACCCCCCGGCGTGCTGGCTTTCCAGCGCCAGGAGGCCGGCGAGCGCTTGCTCTGCGTTTTCGAACTGGCCGGGCGGGCGACGCGGTTTGAAGGCCCGGCCGACGCAACCGTGGTCGCCTCGTTCGGTATCGACGGCGAGATTGTCCGTGGCGATACGCCACTGAACCCTTTCGGGTTTGTCCTCTTCCGCCTGCCGGGCTGACACCGTTGTCGACGGCGGCGGCTTCGGCTACGGTTTTCGATGGGTCGACGTTCCACGAAAAGATGGCGCGACCCCTGGGAGAATACCGCCAATGACCTACGCCGCCGGCCGCGTCTGCTATGACGCCGACAGCCACATTCTCGAAACCCTCGACTGGGTGAGCCGGTTTGCCGACCCCGAGATCGCCGGCCGCCTGCCGGAACTGAAACTTGGCGCGGCCGGCAACGCCACCCACGGCTTCATCGCCAAGGCCCAGGCTCGCGTCGCCGACGCCGGCAAGACGGCCCTGATCGACCATGACGTCATCGCCGGGCCTAAAGGCTGGGCCGCCTACGGCGCCTTCGACATCGCCGAGCGCCGCAAGGCGCTGGACGATCTCGGCTTCCACGGCCAACTGGTGTTTTCGACGTTTTCGGCCACCCAGTACCTGTCCTCCGATGACCCGGACATTCTCTACGGCGGCATCCGCGCCCACAACCGGGCGATGAGTGCCTTCTGCAACGAGGATTCCCGTCTGATCGCGGTGGGCCAGGTCTCCCTGGCCGATCCCGCCCGCGCGCTCGAGGAGGTCAATCAAGGCATCGCCATGGGCGTCGGCGCCTTCTGGATTCCGGCGTCCCCCGGCGCTGAACGGTCTCCTGGGCATGGCGATTTCGACCCGATCTGGCGGACGCTCGCTGAACGTCGGATCCCGTTCGTCCTGCACATCGGCGCCGGGTCGCGGGTGCTGCCCAAGGCCTATGAGAACAATGGCCGGCCGCGGCCGACCGACCTTCTGGGCGGCGGCGAAAACCTGAGGGTCAAGGACTACATGGTCCTCTCCTTCGCCCCGCAGATGTTCCTCAGCGCGATGATCTTCGACGGCGTCTTTGAGCGCTTCCCCGCCTTGCGCGGCGGGGTGATCGAGCTGGGGGCCGGTTGGGTTCCCGACTTCCTGCGCCGGCTCGATCTGGCCCACCGGGCGTTCCGCAAGAGCGACCCGTCGGTCGAGGGGCTGAGCCTGAAGCCGAGCGACTATATCCGCCGACAGGTGAAGTTCACGCCGTTTCCCGGCGAGGACGTCGGACGGATGATCCGCGACGCCGGACCCGAGCTCTTTCTGTTTTCCAGCGACTATCCGCATCCGGAAGGCACCACCGATCCGATCGGCCGGTTCGAGCGCACCTTCGAGGGCGTCGACGCCGCCGCCAAGGAGCAGTTCTACAGCCGCAATTTCCAGGAAATGATGAGCGTTTCCTGAGCCGTCAACCCGATCAGCCGGCCGCCGCGGCGGGGGTCAAGGCCCCCGTAACCGCCCCGGTCAAGGCCGCGTACGGCATGGGCCAGCTGGTCGACGGCGTCGCGTCGACCGTCGTCGGCACATTCCTGTTCTTCTACTACACCGCCGTGCTTGGGCTTTCCGGCTCGCTGGTCGGAGCGGCGGCGGCGATCAGTCTCGTCGTCGACGCCGCCGTCGATCCGCTGCTGGGGTCGTGGTCGGATAACACCCGCTCGCGCTGGGGCCGGCGCATCCCGTTCATGATCATCGGCGCGCCACTGGTGGCGATCGGCCTTGGCCTGCTGTTCTCGCCGCCTCACGGACTTGGCGGCTATGGGCTGTTCGCCTGGCTGACCGGCCTTTCCCTGCTGCTGCGTGGAGCGACATCGACCTTCAACGTGCCGTTCATCGCGCTCGGGGCGGAGATTTCCGACGACTACGCCGAACGCTCCAGCGTCGTCGCCTGGCGCACGGTGTTTTCGATATTCGGGGCCCTGTTCGCCGTCGTGCTCGGCTATTCGGTGTTCCTGGCCGGCAAGGGCGGCCTGCTCCGGCCGGCGGGTTATCCGCCCCTGGCCTGGACCACGGCGATCATCGTCCTCGCCGGAGGCGCTGTCTCGGTAATCGGCATCCGCCGGTTTGCCGCCGGCCTGCCGGTGACGCCCATCGACGCGGTGGCCATGCACCGCAGGTTTGCCGGCGAGGTCGCGGAGATCTTCAAGAACCCATCGTTTCGGCTGCTGTTCACCACTTCGGTCTTGTTCTTTGTCGCCCAGGGCATCGCCGCGACGCTCGGCGTGCACATGAACGTCTTCGTCTGGAAGATGACTCCGGCCCAGATCCAGATCACCACCTTCGGCTATTTCGCGGGGCTGCTGGTCGGCGTGCCCCTGACGCCGTTGCTCTCGCGCCACATGGAAAAACGCACCGTGGTCATCGCCGGCCTGTTGATCCTGGCGGTGGTGCAGGGCGGCCTTTCAGGCCTGCGGGCGCTGCATCTTTTCACCCTGAGCGGCGCGGCGGTGGTCATGCCGCTGACCGTCAACGGCTTCATCGCCGGCATCGGCGTGACCTTCGCGGCCATATCGTTCGCCTCGATGATGGCTGACGCGGCCGACGAGCACGACTTTCTGTTTCGTCGCCGGCGGGAGGGTCTCTACTTCGCCGGCCTCGGCTTCGCCGGCAAGGCGGCCACCGGTCTTGGCGCCTTGATCGGCGGGGTCAGCCTGGACCTGATCGCCTTTCCCAAGCATCTGGCCAATGCCGCCGCGGTGCACATCGCCCCTGCGACGCTGGACGGGTTGGCCATAGTGTCGGGCCCCATCGTGGCCCTGATTTCGACCCTCGCCACCGCTCTGCTGCTCTTCTATCGCATCGACCGCAAACGCCACGAGGAGGTCGTCGCCGTCCTTGCGCAGCGTCGGGCGGCGTTGATTGAGCCATAGTTCCAGCGCTTGGCCGATCTAGTGGTCAAAATCTGAAATTTGAGTCCGGTCGCGCCTGGCCCCAACGTCCGCTTCCTGCCCACGAGCGAACGGCCGAGTCCGGACCCACAGCGGACTCCGGGTCAAGCGCCAGTTCCCTGTGTCAGCGTCGCTCCAGGAGCGGACATTGGGTTCCGGCTGAAAGGCTTGGAAGCCAGTCGCTCCAAACGTCTGCCATGAGTGACGCTGTGGAAGGACGATGCGGACTTGACGGGACTTCGGCAACGCCCACTCCGTTGCCATGAACGATAAGACGAGGATTGGCGGTCATGCCTAAGTGGCGAAACCCCGAGATCGCGGCGATGGCGGCCTGGCTCGCCTCGCTCGCGCCACCGCCTGGCATGCCGGATCCGCCTTGGTCCGAGCGCCGCGTCGGAATGGACGCCATGGGCGCCACGGCCCCCGTTCCGGACGGCGTGACTCTTACACCGCTCACCTTGGGCGGTGTTCCGGCCGAACGGATCACTCCCGCCGGCGCCGACCCCACCCGAACGATTTTCTATCTGCACGGCGGCGGCTATTGCCTAGGCGGCATGGACAGTCACCGGACCATGGTGGTCAAAATGGCGCTCGCCGCCGGCGCGACCGCCTTTAACGTCGATTACCGCCTGGCGCCTGAACATCCCTTCCCAGCCGCCGTTGAAGATGCTGTAGCGGCCTGGCGCGCCCTCCTGGCGATGGGCCGTGACCCGGCGCGGACGGTGATTGCAGGCGACAGCGCCGGCGGCGGTCTGGCGGTCGCCTGCAGCGTGGCGGCCCGGGACGCCCGTCTGCCTATGCCAGCCGGACTGCATTTAATCAGCCCGTGGGCGAACATGCAGAACGCCGGCCAAGCCTATCTGGCCAAGGTCGACACCGACTTCCTCAACAGCCAGAAGCTCGTCGACGACTTTAGGGCCGCCTACCTCGGCAGGGGTGATCCGAAAACCCCGTTGGCGTCGCCCGTCTTCGCCAACTTGGCGGGCCTGCCGCCGATCCTGATTCAGGTGGGCTCGGAGGAAGTGCTGATGAGCGACTCTATCCAACTGGCTGAGGCCGCCGGGCTAGCGCGGGTGGACGTCACCGTGCGCATTTGGCCGGATATGGTCCACATCTGGCCGTTCTTCGCCCAGCTCAGCGCTGGCGCCCCGGCGATTGCGGAGTCGTCAGCGTGGATCAGGGAGCGGGTTGGCTAGCGCTTCGAGCCCTTCGATGGGGCTTGCGTGGCCGCTCCGGAAAGGCGGCGTGGCCGGGGTTTGGTCACCGGAGGCGAGGCACCGGCGAGCGTGATCGCCTCGGCCATTTCCGCATGCCACCGCTTAAGCATGTCTGGCGCGACCAGCACGAGCGGCGCCTCCGACACGAGGCGATCGACGAAGTCGACGTAGCCTTCATCGTACATTGCTCGGTGCCGTTCCCAGGATAGCCTTAGCTGGGGAGTCTGCAGGCTCCATCCGAAAGATTTCTTGAAACTGTCGAAATCAGTGTTGTGCACCAAGCCACGACGGTGCTGCGCAAAGGTGTCCTCACCGTTCTGGAACACCGACCGTGCATGAGCCCAGAAGCGCGTCACATCGTCGGCGGTGACGTCGCTGCCGTTTCGGGCGACTCTCAAATCCATCTGGGCGAAGGACTCGCTCGCCATGCGCGCATTGACCTCCATGACCCGAGTTGTACGAGCGAGTTTCATCATCGCCTGCTGGTTGATTGCGGCCTGTCTTGCCTGCGCGTTCAGCTGTCTCACCTGGAAATATAGAAACACAAGTGAAGCTACGACCGCGATGCCACTGACGAAGTTGCCAACCGCTGCAAGATCCGACAGATTCATTGGGGGCCTCCGCAGAATGTGCTCCTGACGATACCCATTCGCCGCCGCGAGCGCAGCCCACGAACGTTCCATCGTCGGACGGCCAGTCCAGTCCCACATCATTGGCACTGGTGAACTTCCGCTTTCCTCCCCGAACCGCCGTTGATCGCGTCCGCTGCGAGCACCGGAGCCCGCGCGACGGTGAATGTCGGGTTCCTGGCCGCACCTGACCGGCAGCACGCGACCCAATGCAGTCATTCGTCTCGGCCAGCGGGCGCGACCGGTCCTGGCTCTGCTCGGAAGTTAGCGAGGGTCCCAGCGCGGCTGGAACGGGGACTTTCGACCCTACTGCGATGTCAGCAAGGCATCCGGCGTGCGTCGGCGTGTGGGTAGTGGCGCCCCACTGGGGTGGGCTATCGTGTTCCGCAGGGAGGCGACGTGCCTGAGAAAGCAGACTGGAGTGGCCAGACGCGTTGGTGGGTGATCGGCGCCGGCGGATCGGGCAAGAGCACCTTCGCCCGGCGCGTCGGCGCGGCCCTTGGCCTTGCGACCCACCACCTCGACGATGTTTACCGGCGGCGTGACAGCGAACTGCTGGGCGAGGGCGAGGGCAAGGCGCTCGCTGCCGCCATAGCGGCCGGCCCCCGCTGGGTGATCGAGGGCGTGGGCGATTATGGGGAACTGGCGCAGGTGGTCCTGAGCCGTGCAACGGCGCTGGTGTGGCTCGACCTGAGCTGGGACGTATGCCGCGAAGGGCTGCTCCAGCGCGGGCTGCACTATGGGTACGATCCGGACGATCCCGTCGCCCTGGCAGCCTGGGCGGAAGCGCACCCGCAATACGGTGCGGACCATCTGAAGCTCTATGGCGCATTCGGCGGCCTCAAGACGCGCCTCACCACACGGGCGGAGACGGCAGCCTTCTCTATCGGCCCACTGCCAGCGCGGCAGTGAAGACGCCAGCAGCTTAGGGCGCAGAGGAGCTAGAACGTCTCCCGTTCGGAACGGCTGCTTCGCGGCCTTGAGGCAATGACCGCTTCTGGCGCAAAGCAGTCGTTCGACGGGGGCCGCCAACACCAGATTTCCACCCTCCTGAGACCTTGGCAACGTCTGCTTGTCGGCAGGCCCAGCGTGGGCCCGCGCAGGGTAAGGAAGGTCGGGGGCGGGCGCCAAGCGTCAGATTCTATCCACTAGCCACAGGGCAGGGCGCGGGAGAAAAACAGGGCGACCTCACCCTGCGCTGGCGTGCCTTCGTAGAGGGTGAGGTCGACGCCGGTCAGCGCAAAGCCCAAGGCGCGATAGGCGGCAACGCCGGGGGCGTTGACCGAACTCGTCTCCAGCCAGATGTGCCGGGCGCCGCACGCAGCGCCATGCGCATCGATGCTCTCTAGAAGCGTGCGGGCGATGCCGAGCCTTCGGTGGGACGGATCGACATAGAGGTGCCAAAGCACCAGGCGTCGGTTCCAGGCGGCATAGGAAACAGCGGCGAAACCGACACAGCGATCGTCGTCCATGGCCATCCAGGACCGATCATACGGACGGTGCGGACTGGCCAAGTCGTCGAGCGGAAAGCGCTTTGTGAGTGGCGCATCGAGACCGCTTAGATTGAGGCGAATGTCATCGCCGACGACTTCAACGCGGTAGATCTGGCTCGTCGTGAAGCTGGTGTCGATGCTGGCGATGATATCCGCATCACGAGGCAGCACGGCGTCACGAACCACGGCCATCGCGCCAAGGTGCTTGGCTCGACCGGCAATGTCCACCGCGCGCCGCCCGCGAGTGAGGGGTGCGCGACGATATTTTGAGCCTCGGTCACTTTGAGTCTCGCTCGTTGGCCTCGTGATGCTTACCCTGCCCAGAGCGCGGGTGTTCGGCGCGATCTTCGCTTTCCCTGATGAGACCCGGCCGCCGATGACCTCCTCTGAACCGCTCTATTTTCGCGCCGAGGTCCGCCGTGGACCTCTGACGTTCGCGACCAAGGTGTTCCAGGGCATCGGCGCCTTGCCCGACACCTTCAAGAGCTTCGCCTTCGGCGCGTTTCTGCTGTTCTTCTACAATCAGGTGCTGGGACTGCACGCGCTGCAGGCCTCTTTCGCGATCAGCGCGGGCCTGATCATCGACGCCGTCTTCGATCCGATCATCGGTTCGATTTCAGACAACCTGCGCACGAGGCTGGGACGGCGTCACTCGCTGATGTATCTCTCGGCCCTGCCGCTGAGCGTCGGCCTGTTTCTCGCCTTCACGCCGCCGGCGGGCCTTTCCGAAACCCTCCTGACCTTCTGGCTGTTCGGCGCGGTGGTGCTGACCAACATCTCGATGAGCCTGTTCATCGTGCCTTGGACGGCGCTCTACGCCGAATTTTCGGATGACTACCGCGAGCGGACGGCGGTGGTGACCTACCGCTATGCCATCGGCGCGCTGGGCGGACTGGTGTTCACCTTCCTCACCTATCGCCTGGTGTTCCCCAACAGTCCGGCGTTTCCCATCGGCCAGCTCAATCCCCACGGCTACCGGCTGTTTGGCCCGGCCCTGGCCCTGACCGTGTTCACGACGGTTTTCATCACCACCCATCTGACCCGGCGAGAGATTCCCTTCCTGCTCCAGCCCGTGGCCACGACCCCCCGGTTCAGCCCCATGCGCGTGGTCAGGGAACTGCTCAGCACCCTGGTCAACCGCGACTTCCTGGTGCTGTTCATCGGCTCGCTGCTGGCGGCCGGCATCGGCGGGACCTCCGGCACGCTCGACATCTACATGTCGACCTACTTCTGGGGACTGACGTCCAACCAGCTGCAGTGGTTCGGCATCGCCATCGTCGGGGCCCTGGCCGCCTTCGCCCTGGTCGGCGCGCTGCAGCGCTGGCTCGACAAGAAGCCGTTGCTGGTTCTCTGCTTCGCGCTGATGGTCATCGATGGCATCGGCATTGTGGGCCTGCGAATTTTCGGCTTGCTGCCGCACAATGGTCAGCCGGCGCTGTTGGCCATTCTGGTCGCCAACACCACCGTGCAGACCTTCCTGGGCACGCTTCTGGGCATCATGTTCGCCTCGATGCTGGCCGACACGCTCGATGCGCAGGAGTTGCGCACGGGCCGGCGACAGGAGGGCATCTTCGCCGCCGCCCTGGCCTTTTCCGGCAAGGCGACCGGCGGCGTTGGCGCGCTGATCGGCGGGTTCCTGCTGCAGGAAATCATCCACTGGCCGGTGAAGGCGGACGTTCATCTGCTGAACGGCGCCATGGTCACCCGTCTTGGCGTCATCGGCGGGATCCTGGTGCCGCTCTTTTACATCGCCCCCCTGGCGCTGGGCTCGCAGTACAAGATCAGTCGGGATGTTCATGCGCGCATCCGTGCGCAACTCGACCAGCGCCGAGGGGCGCCGCAGGGCGCCGATGACGATCCCGCCCATCTGGCCCTGGAGATGGCGCTGACGCCGCCAAGCAAGGCCCCGCTGATTTGACCCATCGCCGTTTGCGGAAGATTGTCTGCGACGCGACGCCATTTCGATCGTCTGGCGCCATGAACCTCGGATAAACGCCGTGTCGCGCCGACGTTCATGGAGGGTGTGCCTACACTTCATGGTCTGAAGTGCTGCGTTTCATTGTCCCGCCCGCCGATCGCGTTTGGCGCGCGCAACCTAAAGCCCGACGGAGCCATGCCATGAGTGGATTTCGATCAGTTTCACTGGCCGTATTGATCGGGCTGGGCGCGGCGGCCTGCGCCGTTCCAGCCGCGACCAGCGCCCAGACGTTGCTTTCGGTCCGGGTCGGCTTCGCGCCCCCGCCATTGCCGATCTACATTCAGCCGCCGATCCCGGGATACGGCTATATCTGGACGCCAGGTTTCTGGGCCTGGAACGGTTATGACTATTACTGGGTGCCAGGGACCTGGGTCGAGCCGCCAGAGTTCGGATATCTGTGGACCCCCGCGTGGTGGGGCTGGGATAATGGCTTCTATGGCTTCCACAACGGCTACTGGGGACCCCACGTCGGATTCTACGGCGGTATAGCCTACGGATTTGGCTATACCGGCTTCGGATACGAAGGCGGTTACTGGCATGGACGCAATTTCTACTACAATCGTTCGGTCAATAACATCACTAACGTCAACATCACCAACATATATAACAAGCAGGTGGTGCGCAGCGTCAGCAATGTGAGCTACAACGGCGGCGCCGGCGGCGTCGCGGCAAGGCCGACCTCTCAACAGGCAGCCTTCTCGCGGGAAAGCCACATCGCGCCGACCTCGGTGCAGATGCGGCACCAGCAGCTGGCCGGCGCCAATCACAGCCTCCTGGCCAGCGTCAATCATGGGCGACCGCCGATCGCCGCCACGGCGCGGCCCGGCGTGCTGCGTGGTCCTGGCGCGGTCGCGGCGCAGAACCCGGCCAGCAATCGCGGCCGGGGTTCCGCTCGGCAGGCCGCGTCGGGAAGCGGGGCCGGCCCTGGCAAGGTCCGGATGACCGCGACGTCCAACGCTCCCGGCGGATATCAGCGCGCGGCGCGCGGGCCCGCCAACTATCGGCAAAACCTGGCCAAATCGACCTCTGGGCCCGCGACCCGGAGTCGCCCGAGCGGTGCGGCCAACTATCAGGCCCGTGTGTCTCACGCGGCCACGCGCGCGGCCGCGTTCAATGGCGGCCAGCCCTTCCGGCCGAGAAATTTCGGCGGTGGGGCGCCGGGCCCGATGCATCAGGCAGGCATGGGTCCACGGCCGCAGATGCAGATGCGAAGCCCCCCGGTCCAGAGGGCGCCTCAGGCCAGGGCGCCTCAGGCCAGGGCGCCTCAGGCCAGGGCGCCGCAGGGCCGCGGGCCGCAAGGCGAAAAGCGCTAGGATCGCTGAACCCACGCTCCGTTCAACGAAAGGTCGCCCGCCGTTTCGGCGAGGCGGCCCTTCGGTTTGCGGGAGGATTTACTCCGAGTCCAAGTCGGTAGCCGTCAGACCGGCGTCTCTGCTACGGTCGGCCTCAAGGCCTTGGCAGGAGCAGACATGCCCACCCGCAATGGCGGCGCCGCGCGCGCCCTGGCTATCGTCGGTCCAACAGGCGGCGGCAAGACAACGCTGCTGGAGGCGATGCTCTTGGCGGCGGGCGCTGTCGACAGGCGCACCGGATCGGCGACCGCGGACAAGGTCGGCGACTCCAGCCCGGAAGCCCGGGCGCGCGGGCACTCGGTCGAGCCCAACTTCGCCGCCTTCGAATTCATGGGCGATCGTTATGGCGTGATCGACTGCCCAGGGTCCGCGGAACTCCTGGGCCAAGCCGACCCGGCGCTGGCCGCCGTCGATCTGGCGCTGATCGTCATCGAGCCGGAGGCCGACAAGGCGGTGCTACTCCAGCCGGTGCTGCGCGAACTCGAGCAACTGGGCGTCCCGCGCGCCCTCTTCGTCAACAAGATGGACCAGGCGAGAGGGACTCTGGCCGACCTGCTCGCCGCGCTGGCCCCGGCGAGCGGCGTCCCCCTGGTCGCCAGGCAGATTCCGGTGCTCAAGGACGAGCATGTTGCCGGATACGTCGACCTGGCGCTTGAAAGGGCGTTCGTCTACCGGGCCGGCGCCGCGTCCGAAGGGGTCGAGTTGACGGCGGACCTGGCGCCCGGTGAGCCTGACGCACGCTTCCACATGCTCGAACAACTGGCCGATTTCGACGATACGCTGATGGAACAGCTGCTGTCGGACGTGAACCCCGCTCGCGACCTGGTGTTCGCCGATCTGGTTCGCGAGATGAACGAAGGGCTGATCGTACCGGTGTTCTTTGGCTCCGCCCTCAACGGCTTTGGCATCCGGCGTCTCTTGAAGGCGCTCCGCCATGAGGCTCCGGCGCCGGAACAGGCGGCGGCGAGGCTCGGCGTCGAGGGGCCGAGCGCCTATGTCATCAAGACCAGCCATGCCGGGCAGGCGGGCAAGCTGGCCTATTCACGCGTGTTCGGGGCGCGCCTCGCCGACGGCGCCGACCTGACGCTGCCGGATGGAGAACGGGGGCGGGCAGGGGGGCTGTTCGCGGTGCAGGGGTCGGCGCTGAAAAAGATCGCCGCCGGCGAAGTCGGGGAGATCGTGGCTATCGGCAAACTCGAAAAGGCCCACAGCGGCCAGCTGATCGCCATCGGCCATCAGGCCCATAAGGCGCCGCCGCATCGCCAAGCCCGCGCGCCGCTCTACGCGCTGGCGATTTCCGCGGCCGACCGCAAGGACGACGTGCGGCTCTCCGGCGCGCTGGCCAAGCTGATCGACGAAGACCCCGGCCTTGTCCTGGTCCACGACGCCGAGAGCCACCAGGTGCTGATCTCGGGACAGGGAGAGGGCCACGTGCGCCTGACGCTCGAGCGGCTCAAGCGGCGGTTCGGCGTCGATGTGGCCACGGCCGCGCCGAAGACGGGATACCGCGAGACCATCACCCGATCCCACACCCAGCGGGGCCGGCACAAGAAACAGACTGGCGGACACGGTCAGTTCGGCGACGCGACGATCGAGATCAAGCCTCTCGCCCGGGGGACCGGATTCAACTTCATCGCCAGGATCACCGGCGGCGTCGTCCCTCGCCAATGGATTCCGGCCGTGGAACAGGGCGTGCGCGACGGCCTGGCCAGGGGACCGCTGGGCTTTCCGGTCGTCGACCTTGAAGTGACCCTGGTCGACGGATCGTCCCATAGCGTCGATTCCTCCGAGATGGCCTTCAGGCTTGCCGGGCGTGTCGGCATCGAGGAGGGCCTCAAGGCCTGCGGCTCGATCCTCCTGGAGCCCATCGAGAAGCTGGTGGTCTATGCGCCATCGACCGCCATTTCGAACGTCACCTCAGCGCTGTCTGTCCGCCGTGGGCAGATTCTCGGCTTTGTTCCGCGCGAAGGCTGGCCCGGGTGGGAGCGGATCGAGGCCTTTCTGCCGCAGAGCGAGCGCCACGATCTGATCGCCGAGATCCGTTCGCTGACCCAGGGGCTGGGCGTCTTCGAGACGCAATTCGACCATATGGCCGAGCTAGGCGGCCGCCTTGCCGATGAAATTACCCAACACGCGCGCTCCGCGGCCTGATTCCGATTTGAAATCGCCAATCCTCATCGTTGCGCCGTTGCTGGCCGCTGTGATCGCCGCTTCGCTGATCGGGGTCCCGGCCGCCCGCGCGGCGTCGTCGGATCCCGCGGTAAGCCAGATCGAAGGCTTCGATCGCGCCTTGCTGGAGGCCATGAAAGACGGGCGCGCTCTGGGGCCGAAAGGCCGTTACGCCAAGCTCGCGCCGGCGGTCGAACACGCCTTCGACCTGCCGCTGATGACCCGCTTCGCGGTCGGACCGGCGTGGACGACGATGTCGCCGGCCGACCATCAGGCGCTCGT
>Ga0208849_1001348_pt1 | contig 17426 bp, 8 predicted proteins | sample NGESurdeep072012_10_FD_184470 | JGI IMG/M metagenome (GOLD analysis project Ga0208849, IMG submission 184470) | Arctic peat soil microbial communities from Barrow, Alaska - NGEE Surface sample 53-3 deep-072012 (SPAdes) | ecosystem: Environmental > Terrestrial > Soil > Wetlands > Peat ...
ATCCGCGCGGTCGCGTCGCCGGACGCCGTGACGAGACGCGCTCCATCGGCACTGAAGGCAGCCCCCAGGACCACGTCCTCGTGCCCGCGGAGGACGGTGATCTCGGCCGCTGTGTTCGCATCCCATATCCGCACCGTTTTGTCCCGCGAGGCCGTGGCGACGCGCTTGCCGTCGGAGCTGAAGCTGGCGCTGCTGACGCCATCCTGATGGCCGAGCAGGATGGCGATCTCGCGCCCCGTGTCCGCTTCCCATATCCGAGCAGTCTTGTCGTTAGACGCCGTAACGATATGTCGTCCATCCGGGCTAAACGCGGCACTATTGACGCCGTCGTCGTGCCCGCGAAGGATGGCAATCTCACGCGCCGTGCGCGCGTCCCAGATCCGCGCAGTGCCGTCGCGGGAAGCCGTGACGATACGTCGTCCATCGGGGCTGAACGCCGCCCCGTAGACGGCATCCTGATGCCCGCGCAGGACGGCCAGCCCGCGGCCCGAGCCAGCCTCCCAGATTCGTGCCGTCCTGTCGTCGGATGCGGAAACGACCCGCGTTCCGTCGGGGCTGAAGGCGATTGACTCGACGATATCCGTGTGCCCGCGCAGGACTTCGATTTCGCGTCCCGAGCTCGCATCCCAAATGCGCGCGGTCTTGTCATTGGACGCCGTGGCGATGCGCCGTCCGTCGGGGCTGAACGTCGCGCTGTTGACGGCATCCTCGTGGCCACGCAGGATCGTGATCCCGACGTCCCATATGCGAGCTGTCCTGTCGTCGGAAGCCGTAGCGATATGTCTTCCGTCCGGGCTGAACGCGGCACTATTAACAGCGTCATCATGTCCGCGCAGGACCGCGACTTCGCGCCCCGTGTCCGCGTCCCATATTCGCACAGTCTTGTCGTTGGATGCCGTAACAATATGTCTGCTATCCGGGCTGAACGCGGCACTATTGACGAAATCGTCGTGCCCGCGCAGGACTTCTATTTCACGCCCCGTAACCGCGTCCCATATCCGAGCGGTTTTATCTTGGGACGCCGTGACGATTTGCGTGCCGTCGAAGTTGAATTTCGCGCTGGTGACTATATTTTCATGTCCGCGCAGAATGGCGATCTTGTCTCCCGTATTGGCGTCCCATATGCGCGCGCTGTTATCGTCGGACGCCGTGACGACGCGCTTTCCATCGGGGCTGAATTCAGCGCTTTCGACCCGGCCTTCATGTCCGCGCAGAGTGACGATTTCGTGTCGTGTATCCGCGTCCCATATTCGCGCGGTTTTGTCGGCGGACGCTGTGACGATCTTCCTTCCATCGGTGCTGAACGCTGCGTCTTCGACCGCGTCTTCGTGACCGTGGAGAATGGCGATCTCGCGCCCCGTGTTCGAATCCCAGATGCGCGTGGTGCGGTCGTCGGACGCCGTGACGACGCGCTTTCCGTCGGGGCTGAAGGCCGCGCTCATCACCGGGCCTTTGTGTCCCCGCAGGATGGCGATCTGGCGTCCCGTGCCCGCGTCCCATATCCGCGCGGTCTTATCGCGGGACGCGGTGACGATGCGGCTTCCGTCAGGGCTGAATGCCGCGCTCAGGACCTGGTGATTGTGTCCGCGCAGAACAGCGAGTGCACTCGATGCGCTAACGGCCCCCTGCAGCTCCGGTTCGGCCTGCGTGTGGAAATGCTCCACGAAAGGCAAATCGGCTGCGGTCAATCCTGCGAGCGCGTAGCGAGCGCCGCGATCGTAGTTTCCGGCCTCGGATTCCTTTGCCGCCTGCGCAGCGAGCGAGGCGGACGCCTGCACGCGCATCCCAACAAGAAGCTCCGCGATGCCGATGCCCGCCAGCAACACGACGACCGCCGCAACCGCAATGAGGATTCCGACATTGCGCTGAAGACGCCTTGTCCGCGCGAGATCGAGCTTTTCGCGCAGGCGCTCCTCGTTTTCATTCGCCCGGCAGAAAGCGAGGTATTCAAGCTCGGCCGAGCCGAATGCGGCCGCGAAACCCGGCCGTGTCAGCAGGGCCTCGACCTCTTCAAGACGACCGCCGCGATGCACGAGCCAGCTATGTCCCTTCTTCGCATCTTTCAGATCTTTGTGGACATGCCATTCCGACGAAGCGGCGCGCGCCGAATCGAGCGCGCGCAGTGCACCGCGCTCCTCGGCTATCCACGCCCTCAAGGACAGCCATTGCCGCAGGATCGCTTCGTGGGTGACCTCGACCGTGTCGGCCTCGATGCCGTCGATCGCAATTGTGCTGCAGACAAGCAGACGCTGGTCGATCAGACAGCGCACCAGCGGACGGGTCGCGTCCGGCAACGCGTTCAGGCGTTCAACCCTCCTGCGGGGCTCGGCATCGGCGGCGTCGATCTGCACGAGTGCCGGAATGAATGCCGCGCGAGCCAGTTTTTCGAGCTCGGCATAGCTGTGGGGCAACGCGGGATCGCGCCGCGCTTCCGAGAACGCCGCGTCGACGGCGCTGACGATCGCGCCCTGCAATCCTCCCAGCCTCTCAACGTATTCCGCGAGGGTCAACGTCCCCCCGCCGCGGTGCCGGGACGCGAGTCGCTCCAATGTGAAGGCGAGCAGCGGCAGCGCGTCATCGGCCGCCAGATCCTGCAGGAGTCGATCGCAGAGCGCGGGTTCGACGGTGATGGGCGGATTTGCCAGCCGCGCGGGTCCCTCGATCACTTCTTTAAATGCGCCCAGTGGAAAGGGCGGAAGGCTGAACGGCTGCAACGCAATCTCCGCCAGCCGGGTCTCTCCCTGCAGTTTCGCGAAGGCGTCCGAGCGTATCGTCGCGACGACGATCGTGTCCGGGTCGGCGCGCAGAATCGCCGCCAGCGAATCGAGCACGCATGGAGCTTCGACATTCTCCGGTGCAAACAGTTCCTCCGCCTGATCGAGCGCGATGACAACGGCAGGAGGTTTCGTCTGAAGACCGTCGTGCGAAGCGTCGGCCAACCGCCCGAGCCGTTCGACAGCGGTCGCGCGCACCTTTGCGACAGCAGCTGCGAAACTGGCCGAACCGCCAACAAACGCGGGATCGAAGGCTACGCTTGCGGCGAGCCCCTGACAGCCGGTCAGCGCGGCGCGCTCCGGCCGGATAACCGGAAGAACGAGAAAGTTTTCTTCGTCGCGCCTCAACCGCGCGATCAGGCCCGCCTTGAGAAATGAAGATTTGCCGGCTCCCGATGCACCCAGGATGACCAGCACGCGCTCGCCGGCGCCGTCGCGCATTCGCCGCAACGCATCCATGCCTTTGGTTATGAGCGCGTCGCGGCCGAAGAAAATGGCGGCGTCCTGCTCGTCGAGCGATTGCAGCCCGCGATAGATGGGACGGTCAGGTTCGTCTGGCGGCGGCCACCGGAAGCTTTTGGGATCGAGGCCCGAACGCTTCAAGCCGATAGCGAGCCGTTCAAATCCCTCTGCTTCGATTTCCGGCGTCGAAATGTCGGCCGCCTGATACTTGCCCTTCAACTCAAGCGGCAGATCGTCGAACGGCGTGGGCGCGACAAGCACCGGAAGGATTATCTTGCCCAATTGATCGGCGACGAGGAATTCGGTCTGGCACCAGCGCGAAGCCAGCCAGTTCGGCGACACCAGGACCAACACGCCGGAGCAGCGCTCGCCTGCGAGCTTCAACTCCTGTTGCCAGCGATGGCCCGGCGCAAGGCCCTGGGCAGGATCGAGGTCCAAGAAAACCTGACCCCAGCCCTGATTTCTCAGCCAGTTGCGGACCTTGATCGCGGCCTCGTTGTCCTGGCTTGAATGGCTGATGAAGAGAATGCCCAAACTGCCTTTCCCGCGACAGGCCCAGGCAGTCTAACCACATCGCGCGAACCTTGACGACCAGCCGTCGAGCAGCCGCAGCAGTCAAGGCTGGCCGGGTCGCCCCGGACGCCATGCGCAGGCTATCTTGCCCAAACGAATTGCCGCACAAAGGACTCTCGCTTTGAGCTCGCCTCCGGCAGACGGATCGGGCACGCGCGCCGCCGCAACAGAATCGACTCGCCCCGAACTGACGATCCCATGACCCCATCGCATCCGCCAAAGCCCCGATTCGCACTGACGATTGGTGTCACGGGCCATAGACCCAACAGGTTGCAGCAGAGCGCGCGCGCCCGCGTCGAACAGTCCGTGCGCGATGTGCTCGCAGCAATCTGGAAAGACGCATCCGAGGCGCACGCGCGCACCTGCGGTTTTTTCTCGGAGAGTGCGCCCGTATTCACGCTGGTCACGGCTCTGGCGGAGGGCGCCGACATCATGGCGGCGAGGGCCGCGCTCGCGGCCGGCTACCGACTGGATGCAGTCCTGCCATTCCTCGCCGCAGAATACGAAAAGGACTTCTCCGAATCGGAGCGCGAGAATTTTTCAGCCCTGTGCGAGGCGGCGCACGCCAGGTTCGAGCTTGACGGCAATCGCAGCGACTCGCCGAAAGCCTATGAGGCGAGCGGCCTGGTTGTTCTCGACGTATCGGATATCCTGATTGCAATCTGGGACGGCAAACCGGCCGCCGGTCGCGGCAGCACCGTTGACACCGTCCATGAAGCCGCGCGCCGCGGCATGCCCATCATCCATATCGATGCCGAAGGTGCGAGCGCGACCCGCATCTTCTGGAGCGGGCTCGACAATCGGCATATGAGAATCGCGCACATGGAGGATTACCCCGCCGGCCTGTTGACGGACCACCTTCCCGCGATCGTCGAGGCGCTGGTCGGCCCGCCCCGATCTCAAAGCGAACGGGCCTCGTACCGCCGCTACCTGGGCGAAAAATCCAACGCGCGGGCCGTGCGATTTGAGTTTCCGCTGCTGATGGCGCTCTTCGGCATACGCGCGCCCCGCCGCAGCGACTTCCGTGCGCCGCAGCCGGCGCAGCTGACCGGCCACCTCGAAGGGCACGCCGACACGTCCGAGGTGCTGACCGATGCCTATGGCTGGGCGGACGCCGTCGCGACACGTCACGCGCAGGCGTTTCGCGGCGCGTTCATTTCGAATTTCCTGGTTTCCGCACTGGCAACCATCGCGGCCGTTGCGCTGACCGACCCGCCATGGACCGCACTCGAGATTGCGCTGGTATTCATTCTGGTCGTCAACACCACCGTCGGTCAAAGACGCTATTGGCATCATCGCTGGATCGAAGCGCGCGAAGTGGCCGAGCGGCTGCGGATCGCGGCGGCGATGCATGCGATCTGGACGCGCTCTTTCGGTCACTTCGGCGAAGCGTCGACCTGGACCGGCTGGTATGCCCGAGCCAAGTTGCGCGAAGCGGGCTTGCGCAGCGGCAGCCTGGATGCGTCACATCTGGAAGCGGCGAGACAATCCCTGCTGGCGCCGCTGCGGGACCAGCGGGACTATCATGCGCAATCCTGCCGGCAGTTTCAGCGTCTGCACCATCGCCTTGCGACGCTGGGGAAATACCTGTTCCTGGCGGCGCTGACTCTCGCGGCAGGCCAGTTCATCGTGCAGGGCTTTCATCTTGTGGCCGAAACGCCGGCGATGAAGCGCTGGCTGGTGATCGCCTCGACCTGTTTTACCGCACTCGGAGCGGCCGGTTACGGCATTCGTGTGATTGGCGATTTTGACGGAGCCGCCCGACGCTCGGACCGCATGAAAGCCAAGCTTGAGGCGCTGCTCTCCACCCTCGCGAAGGCTTCGCGCAGTTTCGCCTCGCTGCGCGACATCGTTCATCACGCGGCAGACGTCATGGTCGGCGATGTCGAGCGCTGGCGGCTGGTCGTCGAGAGCCGGGATCTCGAGATTCCCGGCTAGATGACCCTTTCCGGTTGTCGATGGGTACCTGCAGCAATCGGCCATCGGGGCATTTCCAGAGCGAGACCACGCACGCCCCGCGCGCCCAAAGACGGCACGGCACCCGGCTGAAGAAAACGCTTCGACCGCGCGCGGGCGACGATGCGAAAGGACGTTTCACGTGGTCAACGGAGCCAAATTCTAATTTCCCGCTGTATTTTGACCGCGGTTCCACCAGAGGATTGCGGTTTTGGGTTATGAAAAACCCGGCTAGGGCAGCAGCGTGATCGCCCTGATCACCACAGGGGAGACCGGCGCGGCACCCGGCATCGGGCCGTTGTCGCCCAGAGGAACGGCGGCAATCCTGTCCACCACGTCCATGCCGGAAACCACCCGGCCGAAGACCGTATAGCCCGTAGAATTTCCCTAATCGTCAGCGTGATGATCGAGGCGTTTGTTGTCGACCAGATTGACGAAAAATTCCGCGGTTGCCGTGTTCGGTGCGTCCTCGCGCGCCATGCTCAAGGTTCCGCGAAGATTGCTGAGGCCGTTATTGGCTTCGAGCGCAATGGGGTCGTGCACGTCGCGCTGATGCGTCGGCGAATCGAAGCTGCCCGCCTGGACCACAAAGCCGGGTTTGACGCGATAGACGAGCGTGCCGTCATAGTGGCCCTCTTTCACATAGCGCAGGAAATTATCGACGCTGAGCGGGGCGTGGGCGCGGTCGAGCGCGAGTGTGATGTCGCCCATCGAGGTGGAGATCAGCACCTGCGGGCCGTCCGCCGCCTTCACGAATGCTGGAGCGAGAGCATTGCCAATAAGCGCAACCACGATGAAAACGATAGGCCGCCGCCACATATGTCCCCCTCAACGATTTATCCGCACTGGCACTCTTAGCGACATCCTGGCGCAGGCGGCAAGGCGGCTTGACGATAATGCCCACAGCACCACAGGTTGCACCTCGCGAGACGCATGTGGCCCCGTGGCGGAACTGGTAGACGCAACGGACTTAAAATCCGTAGCTACGAAAAGGGCGTGCCGGTTCGACTCCGGCCGGGGCCACCACCCCTTCAGTCGCGACGCGGTTGGAGGATGCGTGTTTTCGGAGGGTGACAGCAGCGGTTGCCGTCGCTCTATCGTTTGGGCAAATCTGCTCAGTCCCGGTCGATAAGGTGCAAGTCATGCAGACGCCGGATTTCCGTTTTTTGTTCGAATCTGTGCCGGGACTCTACCTCGTTCTGTCGTCCGACTTCGAAATTGTGGCGGCGAGTAATGCCTATCTGAGCGCGACGAGGACGGCCCGCGAAGACCTTGTCGGCCGATCTGTCTTTGACGCACTCCGAGACAATCCTGGCGATCGGGGCGAAACGGTTATCGAAAACTTGCGCCTTTCGCTGGAGCGCGTCGTCGAGCTTCGCCGTCCCGACGCAATGGCGCTGCGGAAATATGATATCCGACGGCCCGACGGCGGCATCGAAGTTAAATGCTGGAGCCCGCTGAACACTCCGGTTCTCAATGACGCGGGTGAAGTGTGCTTCATCCTGCATCGCATCGACGATATGGCGGTGCCCGGCCTGGGCTCCGAGACGGCGAAAGACGTCCTCGCCCGAGAGCAGCAAATCGTCATCGACCAGCTGCGCACTGCCAACGAATCCCTCGCCAAAAGCCATGCAGTTCTCCAGCAAAATGAAGCCAGACTGCACTCTATTCTGGAGACGGTGCCGGATGCGATGGTTGTCATCGACGAGAATGGCATCATTCGCTCTTTCAGCGCGGCGGCCGAGCGACTGTTCGGCCACACCGCCGACGAAGCACGCGGACGCAATGTCAATATGCTGATGCCTTCGCCTTATCGCGAAGAGCACGACCGCTATCTCTACCGCTATCACGCGACCGGCGAACGCCGGATTATCGGCATCGGGCGTATCGTCGTCGGCCAACGGAAGGACGGAACGACATTTCCGATGGAACTGGCAGTCGGTGAAGTGATGCTCGAAGGCAAACGTGAATATACCGGCTTCGTGCGGGATATTACGCAGCGGACGGAAAGCGAGCGCCGGCTGCAGGCGGTGCAGGGCGAACTCGTGCATGTCTCCCGGCTGACGGAAATGGGCCAGATGGCGGCCGGGTTGGCGCACGAACTCAATCAGCCCCTGGCGGCGATAGGAAATTACGTTGCCGCATGCCGCAAGCTTCTGGACGGGGACAAGCGCGAGGAAGCGATGTCGGCCGCGAAAAAGGCTGGCGAACAGGTGAAGCGCGCCGGCGAAATCATCCGGCGCCTGCGCGATTTTGTGACGCGCGGCGATGGCGAAAAGGGGCTGGAGCCCCTCGCTCGGGTCATCGAAGAAGCAACCGCGCTCGGTTTCGCCGGTATAAATAGTCTTGGCGTCAAGGTCGAGCTGCGCGTCGCGCCGGAAGCGTCGGCCGCCTTTATCGACAGAATTCAGATCCAGCAGGTGCTTGTGAACCTGATCCGCAACGCGCTGGAAGCTATGTCGAACGCCGGACGCCGCGAGCTTGTGATCGCTACCGCTCCGCGCGATGCGGACTGGGTCGAGATTCGCGTTTCCGATACCGGTCCCGGCCTGGACGGCGACGTTCGCGAAAAACTCTTTCAACCCTTCGTCAGCACCAAGGCCGGCGGGATGGGGGTGGGTCTTTCGATCTGCCGTTCGATCGTCGAAGCGCATGGTGGCGATTTGATCGCCGGCAATAACGAGGCCGGCGGCGCAACCTTTTCCATGACCTTGCCTCGCGCGCCGGGCGTGGCGGGATTGAGCGGGCCTGGTGCTACCGCCCGAAAGCCCGCTTGAGCAAGAAAATCGCAGCACTTTGCGGTCAGTTTCAGACAGCTATTACATCTGCATGGCCCAGCCCTGGACGGCCATCGCGGCCTGCCGGACGGCTTCCGTCAGCGTGGGGTGTGCGTGGCTGGTTCGCGCGATGTCTTCGGAGGAAGCACCGATCTCGAGGGCCAGTGCGGCTTCGGCAATCATGTTGCCGGCTTCCGCTCCCAGAATATGTACGCCCAGCAGCCGATCCGTTTGCGCGTCGGCAATCACTTTGACGAAACCTTCGGTCGCCGCGATTGTTTTGGCGCGCGCATTGGCGGTAAACGGAAACTTGCCGATCTTGTAGGCAACACCCGCCGCCTTCAATTCTTCTTCAGTCTTTCCCACGCACGCGACTTCCGGAGCGGTGTACACAACGGACGGGATGGCGTTGTAGTTTACGTGGCCGGCACGGCCGGCGATGCGCTCAATGCAGGCAACCGCCTCATCTTCCGCCTTGTGCGCCAGCATGGGTCCTTCCCGGCAGTCGCCAATTGCATAGATGCCATCGATATTCGTTTTGTAGTGCGCATCCGTGGCGACACGAGCGCGCGCATCGCGCTTGACGCCGATGGCGTCAAGACCCAGTCCGTCGGTGAATGGCCGCCGGCCAGTGGCAACGAGCAACACGTCGGCTTCCAAGATTTGTAGCTGGCCCTTGGTCTCCACCTGCACCTTAAGGGCTTCCCGGTTTGTTTCCACGCCCACGACTTTGGTCGAAAGCCGGAAGCGCATGCCTTGCCGTTCCAGGATTCGCTGGAAATTTTTGGCAATTTCCGCGTCGAGGCCCGGCGCGATGCGGTCGAGGAATTCTACGACAGCGACGTCGCTGCCGAGTCGGCGCCACACCGAGCCGAGCTCGAGGCCGATATAGCCGGCACCCACCACCACCAGGCGCTTCGGGACTGTCTTTAGCGAAAGGGCACCCGTCGAGCTGACGATACGCTGTTCATCGATCTCCACGCCTGGAAGCGGCGACACGTCCGAGCCGGTTGCGATGACGATGTTTTTCACCGCAAGCGAGCGCGAGCCGCCCTCTGCGAGCTTTATGTCAATCTGGCCCGGTGCCGAAATCCGCGCCTCGCCTACGATGGCTTCGGATTTGTTTTTCTTCAGAAGGAACTCCACACCGCGCGTGAGCTCGCCGACAACCTTCGTCTTGTGCCCCATCATGGCGGACAAATTCAGCGTCGGTCCCGTTTCGATGCCGAGCTTTCCGAAGTCCTTGCCGGATTTCTCAAACATCTCGCTGGTGTAAAGGAGCGCCTTGGACGGAATGCAGCCGATATTGAGACAGGTGCCGCCGAATACGCCGCGCTTGTCGATACAGGCGGAAGAAAGCCCGAGCTGGCCCGCACGGATCGCGGCGTTGTATCCGCCCGGTCCACCACCGATGATGACGACGTCGAACAGATCGGGCAACCGGCCCTCCTCAAATATCGAGCAAGAGTCTCTGCGGGTCTTCGAGATTTTCCTTCACGCGGACAAGAAACATCACCGCCTCGCTACCATCGACCAGCCGGTGATCATAGGAAAGGGCAAGGTACATCATCGGACGGATGACCACCTTTTCATCGATGGCAACCGGCCGCTGCTGGATCTTGTGCATGCCCAGTATGCCCGACTGGGGCGAATTCAAAATGGGCGTGGACATCAGCGAGCCGAAAACGCCGCCGTTGGAAATCGTGAATGTTCCGCCCTGAAGCTCTTCGAGCTTCAGCTTACCATCGCGGGCGCGCCCGCCGTACCCGGCGATCGCGGCTTCGATCTCTGCGAGGCTCAGCTTATCGGCATCGCGTACCACCGGAACGATAAGCCCGCGCGCGGTCGAAACCGCCACGCCGATATCGTAGTAGTGCTTGTAGACGATATCGTCGCCTTCGATCTCGCCATTGACGCTGGGCAATTCCTTCAACGCGGCGATGCAGGCTTTAACGAAAAAGCCCATGAAACCCAGACGCACATGGTGCTTCTTTTCGAAGCTGTCCTTATATTCGCGGCGCAACGCCATCACGTGGCTCATATCGACCTCGTTGAAGGTCGTCAGTTGCGCCGCCGTGTTCTGCGAATCCTTGAGCCGGAGCGCGATCGTTCTGCGAAGGCGCGTCATGGGCACGCGTTCTTCGCGATCGGCATTCGATCGCGCACTTGCGGGCGCTACCGCCGCGGGCCGGGATGAGCGCTCCGCGGCACGGGCTTCCAGCGCCGCGAGCATGTCGCCTTTGGTGACGCGGGCGTCTTTGCCGGTGCCTGGAACGTCGCTGGCCTTAAGTCCCGCTTCCTCGGCGATCCGGCGGACGGACGGCATAACCACGTCCGATTTCGCTGCTGCGGGTTTTGACCGCTCGGCAAGGAGATTTGCAGGTTGTGCTGCGGCAGTCGGCTGAGCCGTTGCGGACTTTGCCGGTGTCGCGGCGACTTTGGACAGAGCGCCTCCTTCGGCAATGGCTCCCAAGACCATTCCGATCTGCACGGTGGCGCCTGTTTGAACGGCGATGGAGGCGATGACGCCGTCAGCCGGCGCAGGCACCTCGACGGTTACCTTGTCCGTTTCCAGTTCGACGAGCGGCTCGTCTCGCGTCACCATGTCGCCTTCATTCCTGAACCAGCGCGCGACCGTGGCCTCCGTCACGGACTCGCCCATCGCCGGAACCTTGATCTCGATGGTCATGAAGGCCTCGTTGAATGATCGGAAAAATCGAAAAATTAAAGCGTCAAAGCTTCGTCAAGAAACGCGCGAAGTTCGGCAAGATGCAGGCTGGCGATACCGGCGGCGGTTGATGCCGACGCCGGCCTTCCAGCATAGCGCGGCGGCTTGTTGCGCCCCAAGCGCCCGACCACGGACCAAATCCGCGGTGCGACGAACGACCAGGCGCCCTGATTTTCGGGTTCCTCCTGGCACCACACAATCTGGGCCGCCGGAAAGCGCGTCAGCTCCTGCTCGAGCGCTTTCTCCGGAAAGGGGTAAAGCTGCTCCAGGCGGATGAGCTGAATCCCGGTCGCGCCACGCTTCTCGCGCTCTTCAAACAGGTCGTAATAAACTTTCCCCGAGCACAGGACGACACGCAGAATCTTGTCGTCGGTTACGAGCGCGAGTGACGAGCCGGGTTTGGTCTGCGCATCGTCCCACAATATGCGGTGAAACGAAGAACCTTCGGCCATGTCGGACAGCTTCGAAACGACGCGTTTGTGGCGCAGAAGCGATTTGGGGGTCATCAGCACCAGCGGCTTGCGGAATGGCCGATGCATCTGCCTGCGCAGTACGTGGAAATAATTGGCCGGTGTCGTGCAACAGGCAACCTGGATATTGTCCTGCGCGCAAAGCTGCAGGTAACGCTCCAGTCGTGCCGAAGAATGCTCGGGTCCCTGGCCCTCATAGCCATGCGGCAGGAGAAGCACGAGGCCGCACATGCGCAGCCACTTCATCTCGCCGGAGGCAATGAACTGGTCGATGACCACCTGGGCGCCGTTGGCGAAGTCTCCGAACTGCGCTTCCCACAATACCAGCGCGCGGGGCTCCGCCAGACTGTAGCCGTATTCGAAGCCCACCACGGCCTCTTCCGACAGCAGGGAATCGATGACTTCGAATTCCGCCTGTCCTTCGCGAACATGATTGAGCGGCAGATAGCGCTGCCCGGTTTCCTGATCGACCAGCGCGCAATGGCGCTGGGAAAAGGTGCCGCGCGAGGAGTCCTGCCCCGAAAGGCGCACGGGATACCCTTCGTCCAGCAGCGTGCCGAAAGCGAGTGCCTCGGCTGTCGTCCAGTCGATACCGTCGCCCGTGTCGATCATCTGCGCCTTCGCCTGAAGCTGGCGCGCAATCGTTCGGTGCAGATGGAAGGATTGCGGTACAGCGCTCAGCGCACGCCCGACTCTTGCCAGCGAGTCGGCCGCAACGGCGGTTTCGCCGCGGCGATCGCCGCCGGGGGCCATCGCGAATCCCATCCATCGTCCGTCGAGCCAATCGGCTCGATTTGGCCGATGTGCTTTCGATGCTTCCAGCTCCTGGTCCAGGCGTTTGTTAAAATCCGCGACCATTTCTTGAACGTCTCTCTCGGTCAGCGTCCCCTCGGCGACGAGGGTGGCTGCATAAAGCGCGAGAGTCGTCGGATGGTCCTTGATGGCGCGATACATGAGCGGTTGCGTGAACGACGGCTCGTCGGTCTCGTTGTGACCAAACCGGCGATAACAAAACATGTCGATGACGACGTCCTTGTGAAACAGCTGCCGGAATTCTGCCGCCACGCGCGCGCAATGCACCACCGCTTCCGGATCGTCGCCGTTCACATGGAAGATCGGCGCCTGTACCATCAGCGCGACATCCGACGGATAGCGCGACGAGCGCGCATAGGACGGCGCGGTGGTGAAGCCGATCTGGTTGTTGACGATGAAATGAATCGTACCACCAGTCCGAAAGCCCTTCGTGCCCGACATTGCAAAACATTCCGCAACCACGCCCTGTCCGGCAAAGGCGGCGTCGCCGTGAATGAGAAGCGACAGCACGCTGGCGCGCGCGATCCTGTCGTTGAGCTGTTCGAGTTTGGCGCGTGCCTTGCCGAGCACAACGGGATCGACCGCTTCCAGATGCGACGGGTTCGCCGTCAACGACAGGTGAACCTTGTTGCCGTCGAACTCGCGGTCTGATGAGGCGCCCAGATGATACTTGACGTCGCCCGACCCTTCCACTTCGCTGGGATTTGCGCCGCCGCCCTGGAATTCGTGAAAGATTTGACGGTAGGGCTTGGACATCACGTTCGCGAGCACGTTGAGTCGGCCCCGATGTGACATGCCCAACACGATCTCCTTCACACCGAGCTGTCCACCGCGCTTGATGATCTGTTCGAGCGCCGGAACCATAGCTTCGCCGCCGTCAAGCCCGAAGCGTTTGGTTCCGATGAACCGCAGACCCGAGAATTTTTCAAATCCTTCGGCCTCGATCAACTTGTTGAGAATGCCACGCTTGCCTTCGACCGTGAACGTGACTTCCTTGTCGGGGCCTTCGATGCGCCGTTGAAGCCAATCTTTCTGCTCCGGATCGGTGATGTGCATGAACTCGTAGCCGATGCGCCCGCAATAGGTGCGCTTCAGAATGTTCACCATCTGCCTGGGCGTTGCGGTTTCGAGCCCAAGAACGCCGCCGATAAAGACTGGCCGATCGAGGTCTGCGTCTTGAAATCCGTAGAAATTGGGATCGAGCTGCGGCAGGGGCGGCTTCTGCGACAGCTTCAGGGGATCGAGATCGGCCGCCAGATGACCGATCACGCGGTAGGCGCGCACCAGTTGAATGGCGCAGATCGAATCCTGGGCCGACGACCGGCTCGCTTCGGCCGACGCTGCCTCCGCGCGAGGCCAAAGGCCGGTCAAGGCGCCGATGAGGTCTGCGTCGTTGTACTCGTACGGTGGCCAACTGGCGCCGCCGCTCCTTAGGGTTGGCGACGCCTTCGTGTCCCCCAGCTCATCGAACCAGGCGCGCCAGCTTTCATCGACAGCATCGGGATTTTCGAGATAACGCGCATGGAGCTGCTCAATGTACTGCGCATTGGCATCATACAGAAACGAAGTCGCACGCAGAACTTCATTGGACTCGCGGCCGACCCTGTTGGATAGAAATTCTTTTGTCATTTCAATAGCTTGTCGGATTTGGTGGCCTGGAAGTTTTCCATTTCGAAAGCATCGGGGGGATAAGGATCGTGCCCTCTAGCCGATCCCGCGCCGGATTGCACGCAGCGGCGGATGACAGGATCGATTCTAACCGTCGCAGATGTTGATATGGTGTCTCTCACGATGGATTCCGGGAAACTCATCGTGCCGGAGGCCACGTATCTAACAATTCCTTGAGAAGCCGATTGGGGCCCGCCGCCATGAAGTCTTCAGCTTTCAAAGCGAAGAGACTCTATTCGATCGACGCCCTTCGCGGCATGGCGGCGCTGGCCGTTGTCGTGTGGCACTGGCAGCATTTTTACGCGCTCGGCGGCAGGTGGGCTACGAACTGGAACCGGGCCGACCAGCCCTTCTTCCCGGTACTGAAGCCGCTTTATCTGCAGGGATGGATGGCGGTCGATCTTTTTTTCGCCGTCTCCGGTTTCGTCTTCTTTTGGCTCTATCTCGACCCGGTCGCCGAACGGAAGATCGGGGCCGGAAAATTCGCGGTGCAAAGATTCTCGCGCCTCTATCCTATCTATGTCCTCACGCTCCTTGTCGCCGCGACACTCGAGATATTGTTCCGCCGCACAACGGGAAACTATTTCATTTTCGAGGCGAACGACTGGCGCCATTTCGTTGCGAGCCTCTTTCTCGTGCAGCAATGGCTGCCGCCCGATGAGTCGCAATCCTTCAATGGCCCGGACTGGGCAGTGTCGATCGAGGTTTTGCTCTATGTGATTTTCTATGCGGGCGCGCGACTGGGATTGCGCGGACCGCTTTATGCGGCGCTCATGGTATTACTGGGAGTTCTGGTTTTCCCCCGCGAAGGCCAGATTGCCCGCGGGATTATGGGGTTCTTTATGGGAGGTCTGGTGTATTATGCGTGCGCGAGCATCGCGGCAAACGCGCGCGCGAAATCCCTCGCCGTCACGATCGCCGCAGCCGCGCTTCTTTCGTGGATACTGGCCATTGTCGAAGTCTATCTCGGGCCGATACAGGCGCTGTTCCAGACGGCACCGCAGCCCATCGCCCACTTCTTTGCCGCGAACGCCTATTGGATCTATCTGTTTGGCTTCATCCTGGTGGTGTGCCCGCTCACATTGACGGCATTGGCGCTCCATGAAGAGCTGTTTGGCGGTCCCTACGCGCGTCTGGCCTCGCTCGGCGACATCAGCTACTCGACTTACATGGTTCATTTTCCCATGCAGCTTTCGCTGGCACTGCTGGCGCTGCATTTCGGCTGGAGGCCGGCTGACTTCATGACCGGGCTGGCGATGATCCTGTTCTACGGCGGAATGATTCTGCTGGGCGCTCTTTCGTACAATTATTTCGAACGACCCATGCAGGCACTGATTCGCGGAAGGGCGAAAATGCCCGCGCTATCGACCGTTCAGTAAGTCGATCAGCGATGTTCCCAATGCTGCGGGATTTGGGGAAACGCGAATGCCGGCGCGCTTCATCGCCTCGATCTTGGAATCGGCGCCGCCTTTGCCGCCCGAAATGATGGCACCCGCGTGACCCATGCGGCGGCCGGGCGGCGCTGTGACGCCCGCAATGAACCCTATTATCGGTTTCTTCGTTTTGGAGTGGGCGATGAATTCCGCCGCGTCTTCCTCCGCGGAGCCGCCGATTTCTCCGATCATGATGATGGCTTCGGTTTCGGGATCGCCCAAGAACATCTCCAGCACCTCAATATGTTCGGTGCCTTTCACCGGGTCGCCTCCGATGCCCACGCAAGTGGACTGCCCGAGCCCCGCCGCCGTCGTTTGCGCCACGGCCTCATAGGTGAGCGTTCCCGAGCGCGAAACGATACCCACCTTGCCGCGGCGGTGAATGTGACCCGGCATGATTCCGATCTTGCATTCGCCGGGCGTGATGACGCCGGGGCAGTTTGGCCCGATGAGCCGCGTCCGCGATCCGCACAGCGCGCGCTTCACCTTCACCATATCGAGCACGGGAATGCCTTCGGTGATGCAGACCACGAGCGCAATCTCCGCATCAACCGCTTCCAGGATCGCGTCGGCCGCAAAGGCCGGCGGCACATAGATCACGCTGGCCAAGCAATCCGTTGCAGCTTTTGCTTCGCGCACCGTATCGAACACGGGTAGTCCCAGATGCATCGCCCCGCCTTTGCCGGGCGACGTACCGCCCACCATTTTGGTGCCATAGGCGATGGCCTGCTCGGAGTGGAACGTCCCTTGATTGCCCGTGAAACCCTGGCAGATAACACGCGAGTTCTTGTCGACGAGAATGGACATGAAAACAATCCCGATGAAAATTTCTAATCGACCTAAGGCGCGGTCGTCGCCAGCTTCGGCTCGAGCGTCTTGCAGGCCTCGATGAGACCCCTCACCGAATCGGCGGATTTCGCGAGCTGCGCGCGCTCTTCGCCGGTCAATTCGAGTTCGACGACACGCTCGACGCCGTTTTCGCCGATGACGACGGGCGTGCCAACATAAAGACCCTTGATACCGTAGGCGCCGTTCACGTAAGCCGCGCAGGGCAGCACGCGCTTCTTGTCTTTCAAGTAGCTTTCGGCCATGGCGATCGCCGCCGCAGCAGGCGCATAAAACGCCGATCCCGTCTTGAGCAAGCCCACGATTTCCGCGCCACCGTCGCGCGTGCGCTGCACGATCCGGTCGAGCCGTTCCTGCTTGATCCATCCCATCTTGACGAGCTCGGGCAGAGGAATCCCGGCGACGGTAGAAAAGCGCGGCATCGGCACCATCGTGTCGCCGTGACCGCCCAACACAAAGGCCGAGACGTCCTCCACGCTTATGTTCAACTCCTCGGCAAGAAAATGGCGAAAGCGCGCGCTGTCGAGAACCCCCGCCATGCCGATGACCTTGCGATGCGGCAGACCCGAGAGCTGTCTCAGCGCCCACACCATGGCATCAAGCGGATTGGTGATGCAGATGACGAAGGCATCGGCTGCATGCGCCTTGATGCCATCGCCGACCGCCGCCATCACCTTCAGATTGATTCCCAGCAGATCGTCCCGGCTCATGCCCGGTTTGCGCGCTACGCCGGCCGTGACGATCACCACGTCAGCGCCGGAAATATCGGCATAGGAATTGGTGCCCTTGAAATGCGCGTCATACCCTTCGATCGGACCGGCCTGTGCGATGTCGAGGCATTTCCCCTGCGGCAAGCCTTCAACGATGTCGAAAAGCACGACATCTCCCAGTTCCTTGAGCGCGATCAAATGTGCCAGCGTGCCACC
>Ga0208849_1001349_pt1 | contig 17420 bp, 23 predicted proteins | sample NGESurdeep072012_10_FD_184470 | JGI IMG/M metagenome (GOLD analysis project Ga0208849, IMG submission 184470) | Arctic peat soil microbial communities from Barrow, Alaska - NGEE Surface sample 53-3 deep-072012 (SPAdes) | ecosystem: Environmental > Terrestrial > Soil > Wetlands > Peat ...
GTCCGCCAATGGCAACACGTTCAACTCTTCTCGCCATGGGAATACAACGTCGACAAGGCCGCCGAGCGGCTATTGTCATCGATCGGCTGGAACTCGCCCGACCCGCACGTCTATCCGACCGGCGCCGAACTGCTCGAACGTTACCTCGATCCGCTGGTCGGCAAGACCATCCTCAAGGAGGTCATCCGAACATCCAGCCGGGTCACGGCCGTGAGCCGGCTCGGTTTCGATAAGGCGAAGACCCGAGACCGCGAGAAGGCGCCCTTCGAAATCCGCTACCAAAATGGAAAGGGCCCGGAGACACTCCGGGCCGACGCCGTGATCGACACGTCCGGAACGTGGTTCTCGCCCAATCCGGCGGGTGCGAGCGGCCTGTCCGCGATCGGCGAGCGCGAATCGCGATCGAAGATCTCCTACGCGATGCCCGATGTCCTCGGAAAGGAACGTGCACGCTTCGCCGGCAAGACCGTCGCCGTTCTCGGCGCCGGCCACTCCGCGATCGGTACGCTCACGGATTTGACGACTCTCGCGCAGCAAGTGCCGGGCACGAACGTCATCTGGTTGTTCCGCGGCAAGGATCCGGCCAAGGCTTTCGGTGGCGGCGCCAACGATAAGCTCGTCGCCCGCGGCGAGCTCGGCGCTCACTTCGCATCGCTCGTTGCATCGGGGAAAGTGAAGGTCGAGGCGGAATTTCAGGTAGGAGCGATATCGTCCACCGGGGAAGGTCTGCGGCTCGCGGCCGGCTCCAGCTGCTGCGGGCGCCATGTCGTCGTCGACGAACTGATCGTCGCGACCGGCTTCCGTCCGGACCTGTCGTTCCTAAGCGAGGTGCGCCTGCGGCTCGATCCGGCGATCGAGGCGCCCGTCGCCCTGGCGCCGCTGATCGATCCTAACGAGCACAGTTGCGGTACCGTTCGGCCACATGGCGCCCGCGAACTCGCCCAGGACGACGCCGGCCTGTACCTTGCCGGCATCAAGAGCTATGGCCGCGCGCCGACGTTCCTCATGATCACCGGCTACGAACAGGTACGTTCGATCGCAGCCGACGTCGCTGGCGATCGTGAGGCCGCCGAGCGCGTCGAACTCGAGCTTCCGGAGACGGGCGTGTGCACTCGCGGCGACGTCGAGGCGAGTGCGACAGCGTCCGGATGCTACGGCGGTCCGGTGCCCACCGACGTCGAGGCCTGCTGCGTGGTGGACGCGACCGCCAAGGTCGAGGGAAAGTCCGGCTGCGGATGTTCCTGACGTGCGATTCGTCAGCTATCGGCCGTCCTCGGCGCGGGCCGCCACCATCGCTAGCGTGGGCGTCACCTAGTCCAACCGGCCATCCTCGCGCGCGACTTGGGATCTCGAACAACTGGTCCTCCGCGTCGCTGGTGCTTTGAACTGCTCGATACCCAGTCGGTTTGAATGTTCCATAACGATGAACCAGCGAAGCAGAAACGACCGCTACAAAATTCCATAACCTTCGAATTGCGAAATCGACTATCGACGAGTCACCGTTACATCCGCCCTGCCGACGTTGTTGGAATAAAAAACGCCCTCCAGACCAGGTATCCGGAGTACTGCATCATTCACGAAAAGGAAGAGCTCGCCATCGCGAGTTGCGCGCATGACCTGATCGATCCAATGGTCCTTCGGATCCGGATCTAGGAAGCTTTCTTCCTCTCCGACACTGCCGGTTCATGCCACTATCCGAAACCATGGCCTGATCAGCTCTCTCCGCATGGGAAGGGCGAGGACCTTGACAATTTTTCGCCAGATCTCCGGTGCGTCCATACTGTAAAATCCGACCGGACTGGTTTCGATTGTGCGGTCGTACCAATGTGTTTCGCGCGCTTTGATCGTGAACGCGTAGCGGGCCGCGGTTGGGCAACTTGTCCACTAAGAGAGCGAAATTTCTCGGGCTTCGAGTCGGTCAGGTTCCAGGCCGGGACGGTAGCGCTCAATCATGCTCCGAGCCGAGCCTCACTCATCTTGAGCGTGATGACCGCACCAGTCGGCGGCCAACTCGCCGATATCGTGCCGCCGAGCTGATCAGAGAGGCTGCTAACAACGAGCTTACTACCAAATCCTGACCGCCCGGACGGTTTAGAAGTTAACGGGCCACCACTTTCGCTCCACACAATTTCTACTTCGCCACCCTTGGCGCTGCATTTAACGTCAAGCGCCCCATTTGCGTTCGAAAGCGCGCCGTATTTGATGGAGTTGGTGGCCAATTCGTGCACGACTAATGCGAGAGCCGTGGCGGACTTTTCGCCTACGAGCAATTGCGGCGTCGAAATGTGAACGCGCTCTGTTTTTGAATGCGTGCTGGCATAGGGCTCCAAGAGGGTACCTAATAAATCTCCGAGCTGCGCTGCCCTTTTCTGTTGGCTAAAATCGGGGCGAACCATGTCGTGGGCTTTTGAGAGTGCGAATATCCGCTGACGTAGATCTTTCACCATTTCGTCTTTTGTCGTCGCTGAACGTGCAGATATTGCCGTCAGTGCAGAAGTGATCGCAAAAATATTCTTCACTCGGTGGTTCATTTCGCCGGCGAGCATTTCGCGAGCCTCTTCCGCCTTCTTTCTTTCCGTTACGTCGATGAACACGCCGTACATAATCCGTCCGATTATGCCCTGATCGTCACCGCGACCCCGTGCGGATATCCAACGGACCTTGCCGTCGCACAGGATGCGAAAATCCGTTTCGTAGGCACCGAGCATATCGCGCGTAGCTGCAAAGGCGGCTCGTACCCGGTCCAGGTCCTCGGGGTGAATACAGGCAGAGAGGGCCTCGAAGGTAATGGTTCCAGTGTTGGGAACTCCCCATAGCGCATGGCCTCGTTCGTCGAGCTCTAGCCGGTCCGTATCGACGTTCCAAGACCACAAGGCGATGCCCGCCGCGTCTGTCGCGATACGGAGCTTGTCAACGTCCCAGACCAATCCGGTCATGCTATCACTCGCTTCAAGATTGAAGGGAAGAACTGCACTCATAACAACGCAAAGTTCGAAAGATCCGGCCCGCGTCCTTTGAATGAGCAGCCTTTGTCAAACCTCCATGTGTCAAACTTGGTTCATGATTCCGGGCCAAGACGGTCCAGCATTTCGCGCACGCGCAAAGCGAGCTTTGCCTGAGAGATCGGCTTCTCTAATAACTCGACGCCTTCGTCCAGGCGTCCTTGGTGCACCACGGCGTTTCGCGAGTACCCAGTCATATATAGGATCTTAATGCCTGGGCGGGCCTGCTGCGCGCGCCGACCAAGCTCACGTCCATTTATGCCAGGCATGACGACATCCGTCAGTAAAAGGTCAATTTTCGGTTCGTCCTGCAGGAGGATGGTCATGGCAGCTTGGGCGCTGGAAGCCGTAAAGATGCGGTAGTTTAGGTCTCGCAGAAGGTCAGAGACATACGCACGGAGGTCCGCATCATCTTCGACGACGAGAATGGTCTCTACTTTCTCGCCTTCGGGGACAAATTCATCTGTATCACTATCGGCCGGTCGGGCATCCCCATAATACCGAGGGAAATACATTCTCATACTCGTGCCTTGGCCTACTTCGCTGTAGATCTTCACATGCCCACCCGACTGTTTAACGAAACCATAGACCTGGCTCAGACCAAGACCTGTTCCTTGCCCGGGTTCTTTAGTCGTGAAGAAGGGCTCGAAGGCGTGGTTGAGGATGTCCGCGGTCATCCCGGTACCTGTGTCCGTCACGCAAACGATGACATACTGACCAGGGGAAAGCTCAGGATTTACCCGGCAATAATCCTCATCAGCTGATACGTTTGCGGCTTCTACCGTGAGCTTGCCACCATCCGGCATGGCATCGCGCGCATTAATACCAAGGTTGATGATGGCGGATTCGAGATGGTTGGCGTCGACCTCGATCGACCAGAGACCGGCACTCCCGACGGTCTGAACTTCGATACGTTCACCGAGTGTACGCTGCAAAAAGTCCTGCAAACCATTCAGGAAATTATTGAGATTGATGGGCTTCGGGTCAAGCGCCTGCCGGCGCGAGAATGCGAGCAAGCGGCTGGTTAGCGCGGCCGCCCGTTGAGCGCCCCGCTTTGCATTTGCCAGTGCGCGCTGGAGGTTCACGCTGCCTGCCAAATCGCGGCTGTTTCGTTCGGCTGTCTCGAGATTGCCAAGGACTATCATCAGGAGGTTATTGAAGTCGTGGGCGATCCCACCGCTAAGCTGCCCTACAGCTTCAAGCTTTTGGGAAGCAATCAACTGCTGCTGAACCTGATGGAGTTCGTCTTGGGTTTGCTTCCGCTCCGTTACGTCGCGAGTGACTTTTGCAAACCCCACGACTTCGCCAGCCTCATCTGTGATGCGATCGATGACAACTGACGCCCAAAAGCGACTGCCGTCCTTCCGCATTCGCCAGCCTTCGGCCTCAAAGCGTCCTTGATTGGCCGCCTCGGCGAGCGCCAGTTTCGGCACCCCAAGTTGAATATCTTCAGGAGTATAGAATCGGCTGAAGTGTTGACCGATAATCTCCTCCGGATCATAACCTTTGATGCGCTGTGCGCCGGGATTCCAAGTGGTCACGTAACCGGCAGGGTCGAGCTGAAAGATCGCATAATCGACGACGGCCTCAATCAATCCACGGTATCGTCGCTCGCTCTTTAGAAGTTCGTCGTGGGCTTGCTGACGTTCCGTGATGTCTCTCGTTACCTTGGCAAAGCCGATCACCTGACCTCGCTCGTCGCGAATCGCATCGATGACGATGAGTGCCCAGAAGTGGCTCCCATCTTTGCGGACACGCCACCCTTCAGAGCTAAAACGGCCGGTTTCGGCCGCCATCTTCAAGGCGGTTTGTGGAAGCCCTTTGGCGCGATCCTCTACCGTATAGAAAGATGCAAATGACTTGCCGATGATCTCGTCGGCCAAGTAGCCCTTTAGTTGCTCCGCCCCAGAGTTCCAACTGCGGACGGTGCCATCTACGTCGATCATGTAAATCGCGTAATCGACAATGGCGTCTATGAGCAGTTGAAGTCGCCGGGCATCACCAATGCCTTCCAGCTTCGATTGGGGCTTATTCAACTGGTGGGGTACTCCGAAACATTGCAAACGCGTGGAAACGCGAATTGGTTCCAAATCCAAAGATTGCGCTTCCAACTGCCGTTGGAGCATCTACCGAGCAATACTCTGCTAAAAATGAGGTGGCTTGGGTCATGCGCCTATTTGACCTTCATCCAGTCAGCTCCAGGGCCCGCACCCCCGATCGGACTCAGACATGGGTCGACCGGGAACGCTGCACGCGCTAAAAAGTTTCTGTCATATCGATCAGTCTTTAGGGGTTCGCCTGGTTCGCAAATGGGGTGTGAAGATGGACGACGATAAGGAATCGTGACGCCCACGAGCTTCCGAGGATTTCCACTGGAAATGCCGGTTTAGACGACATACTCCGGGGCGGCATCGACCCCGAGAGGATGTATCTCATCGAAGGACAACCCGGTTCGGGCAAGACGACCCTTGCCCTAGAATTTTTGCTTGAAGGAGTTCGCGGCGGCGAACCAACTCTCTACATAACGCTGTCGGAAACCGAGCGAGAGCTGCGCCTGGTCGCGAAGCGTCACGGGTGGTCACTCAAAGGCATCACGATCTTTGAATTAGTCGCGCCTGAGACCAGCCTGGACCCAAGTCAGGAACTCACCGTGCTGCGTCCTGCTGAGATGGAGCTCAGCGAAACCACGCAGCTGATCTTCGACCGGGTTGAGGACCTTGCCCCGAGACGTATTGTGCTCGACAGCCTGTCGGAGCTTCGACTTCTGGCACAAAGCCCGCTTAGATACCGTCGTCAGATCCTCGCGCTGAAACACTTCTTTTCGGGTCGCCAGACCGACGAGACCTTGACGACCATTGCTGAGTCCGCGGTGAACATTCAGGCGGCGGCTTGACACCAAGCAAATGAGCGTGATGAACATCGGCTTCCAATGAAAAGGCGGTTTTGGGCATCGTTTTGCGAAAGGGGGCTCACTCGGGATGACAACTCCGCCGTAAGAACCATGACCGCTCCCACAATTCAGCGACCGTTCAGTACTGGCGCACGTGATGATCTTGAAATGAAGCATCCTCGCGTTGAGCGCGCCAATCATGTTTTTTCCGATGCGGCCAATGCCACCTCGCGGGCGGCAGGCCGAGCTCTCACGTTCGTGCTGGCGGTTAGCGTGATCGTTGTCTGGGCGATCACAGGGCCGATATTTGGTTACTCGGATACTTGGCAACTCGTCATCAATACCGGGACCACCATTGTTACCTTTCTCATGGTTTTCTTGATTCAAAACTCGCAAAATCGCGATAGCGCCGCTATCCAGGTCAAGCTCGATGAACTCGTGAGAGTCAGCACCGCTAAGAATGCATTTGTCGGGATTGAGCATCTCACGGACAAAGAACTTGATGAACTGCGCGATAAATGTGAAGGGCGCGCCAAAGCTGAATCGACTGGAGACGAGGCCGTAAGACGGACAAATCGAAGCGCAAAACATTTATCTTCGGTTTGCTGACCTAAACAGGCATTATTTACGAACAAGGGGGTCAACCACGGCTAACGGTGTCAATAACCAGGAGTTCCCAATAGCGTTTGTCTCCGGTGCAGTCTGAACCGCTGTTCACTTAGATTAAATTTCAGAGGACCTAGCCCTGGTTGTCGATAACCGGCAACTTTCGGGGTCAATGCTCGTTGGCGATTACAGGAAAACAGGAAAGGAATGCACCATGAAGAGAGTGGCTTTGATTGCCACCACAGCTGGGGCGCTGGCTCTGTCCGCCGTAGCTGCACCAGCCGAAGCCCGAGGCGGCTTTGGTCCCGGCCTTGCGGGTGGCCTTATCGCTGGCGCGGTAATCGGCGGCATTGCATCCACCGCCTACGGGTACGGCCCGGGATATGGCTATTACGGCGGTTATGGTCCGGGCTATTATGGCGGTTATGCACCAGTCTACTACGGTGGATACGCACCCTATTATGGCTATGGATACGGCTATCGGCGGGTCTATCGACCAGCCTATGCTTACTATGGTGGACCGCGCTATTATGGCGGCTGGCACCGAGGCTGGCGTCGCCACTGGTAGGCCAATCTGAACAACTTCGTGCCATGGGCATTATCGATTACATGGCCCTTGACGAGCCACCGGGCGTAATGCCGTCCGCCGCTCGTCATCCACATGTAAACCCCTGTCGGCACAAACCGGCAGGGGTTTTTGTTGGTGTCTTAGAGTCCGACTCATAATGTATCCGGGGCGGATCATGCTCTGGCGAGTCTGCGGGAGAGCAATTTGACGCTAGCGATCATGAGCCATGCTTCGGCGCTCGCAATCGTGGCCTCGAAGTCTTTTGCAAGACGACGATTTCGGTTGAGCCAGGCGATGGTTCGTTCGACAACCCAGCGGCGTGGCAGCAATTTGAAGCCCTTGGCGGCATCGGATCGTTTGACGATCGCGATGGTCCAGCGACCGATTGAGGTGAGCGCCTTCTTGAATTTTGGACCGGCATAGCCGCCATCGGCGAAAACATGACGCAACCATGGGAAGGAGTTTCGGATCAACTGGAGAGGCGCAGGGGCACCGTCGCGGTCTTGTATGCTGGCTTCATGCACAATGCCTGCGATCAGAAAGCCAGCGGTGTCCGTGAGAAGATGCCGTTTGCGCCCTTTAATCTTCTTGCCGGCATCGAACCCGCGCGGGCCTCCAGCCTCGGTGGTTTTAACCGATTGGCTATCGATCGCCCCCGCGCTGGGACTTGCTTGCCGGCCGTCGGCCTCGCGCGCCATCATGACAAGATGGTGGTTGATCTTCTGCCAGGTGCCGTCGTCACGCCACCGGTAGAAATACCGTTGCACCGTCGTGTAGGGCGGAAACTCCTTCGGCAGCAACCGCCACTGGCAACCGCTCTGAGCGATGAAAAAAATCGAGTTCACCAATGTCCGCATCTCCGTCACACGCGGCCGCCCGCGCCGCTTCTTGTCGGGCATGTAGGGAGCGATCATCGCCCACTCTTCATCCGTGGTATCGCTTGCATACCGCAGCCCATCTCGACAATATTTCGCCCGAGTGATTTCAGTCCAAACCGATTTGTGCTTCCGTCGTAGCTCGCAACCACGACTGAATCACAAATGACTGAAATCACTCAGCTTAATTTCGGGTCGGCCTCTTAGAAAGGAGAAGAAATGAAATGAACGAAACTGTCCGAGAATTTGGGAACTGCTGGGTCATGCTGCGCTTCGGCTCTCAGGTCGCGGAGACATTTTCCGATGCAACTTAGGTAGTAGGGTGATGCTGTGACAGACGATTTTTCCGCTGAAAAGGCAAACAACGATGCTGCTATTTCCAAGCTGGAAAAGACGGTTCGCCAATTGCAAGCCCGTCACGAGAGGATGATTGAAAAGTTGTCAAATCCAACCGAAGAATGATGCTTGCCGGGGCGTTAGCCCATAATGCAGGTTTAAGGCCGCTTAGAGCGGCTATCACGGCTGGGGAGGCCAAAAACATCTTTGTGGCGATGATCGCCGTAGTGAAAGAATCTATAGTCTAATTGTGTCCGGACTCACTAGGGCTGCGTCTTCGTCCACTCCAAGTTTTCGATCGAAACCTAAAGTACCACCCACCCGCTTCAGCGAACTCGTGGTTTTTATGTCGAGACTTACCTTTGCTCGACAGTCCGGCTGTTCGACTATTCGGATGGCGCGTTTGATCCATTTGAACCGGGCAAATCGTCGAACTGCACCGGCAACCCCTTTTTCGCCATGGCCGCCAACGCGAGTGCGTCCCAATTGGTCAGCCTGACGCAGCCGTGCGATTCCGATTTGCTTACCCGCGAGGGGTCCGGAGTGCCATGTATTCCGTAGCCGTCCGCCGAAAGCCCAATCCACACAATGCCCACGGGATTGTTAGGCCCAGGACCAATAACGAATGGTCTTTTCGTCTTGACGCCTTTGAACTTGTAGTTGGGATTGTAGCGATAATTCGGATTACGATCGATCGAGATAATCTTGAACGTGCCGGTCGGTGAAGGCTTTTCTCCGCTCCCAACAGTCGCGGGATAAAACGCAACCAGTTCGCCGGATGGGCCATAGGCTTTTACCGTCTGCTGATCCTTATCGATCTCTATCCTGGTCGCAGGCCCCTTGCTCTCATCGGTAAGGATATTGGGCACCATGATTGGCTGATCAACCCGGTTGATGGAAATTCCGGGATTGAGCATTACAAGCAGTCGTTCGCTGACATGGAATTTTTCAGCGATGGCTTCCTTGACGTCGCGATAGCCGACCGTCTTCATTCCTTTCATTTTTTCGAGCTTCGCGGGAATGTGCTTCGTGAAGGGGCCTTTCAAGTCTTGTTCAGTCAGAACATACTGGGTGAGGATGGGGCGTGTATCCGACGAAAGGGAAGACACAAGCTCTTTGGTGAGAGTTGCGCCTTTGGTCAGACCACGCGCATCGGCATACGCCGCCAGCGCTTTGGTGACATTCTCACCCAATTTTCCGTCGATTTCCCCCGGCGAAAAATGGGCGCGGTCCAATAGAACTTCGACTTTGACAAGGAGCGGCGAAGTGTGATCCCTTGCTGACAGTTTTCCAGAAAATGTTGCCTTCTCCACCGCTTGTGGGTCTATCCTTTGTGCACCGTGAGCTGCCGAAAAGCTTGACGCCAGCGTCAGGATAGTCAGAAGGACGTGCGTGTTGCGCATGAATTTGACAGCCGCCATCGAAGCCTATGACCACGAAAAAAAGCCCCGATTGTCTCGGGGCCTTTGCCCTTCTCTAATCTCGGTCGTGGATGACCGTCTTGCTGCGAGTTCCATCATCATGGTCCTTCTTGATGACGGTAGTACGTTCGGACGGCTCATGCTCTTTAACAACAGTACGATCCCGGTCGCGGTCGTGGTCCCGGTGGCTCTCGCCAACGCTTACGCCAGCCCCAACCGGGCCAACGCGAACGCCAACATCATCAGCCAGCGCAGGTGTAGCGATCGCCACTACGGCGGCGACTATCAAAAGACGCTTCATAAAAAACTCCTATCTTTATGCGACGGGAGGGGAACAAGGAGAGTTGCCAAAAGTTCCCGAGGCGGGACCTCGAACTCGCCGTTGAAGAAATGCGCAGAGCCGCGCCGCAAAACTATCTTTTGGCAAGGGTATTGCTAATCCGGGTGATCACGCCGTCCCACTGGCGCTTCTCGGCAGCAGGATAATTAACCATTACGCAGTTTATGATCCGACCGGCGAAATTGCAGCGGTCGTACCAGATCAAATTGTTGCGGAAGCTGGAGACCACGAAAAAGTTGGGGGTCACCCGCTTGTACACGATGTTGGATGGCGGATGCTTTTTCGCCAAAAAATCAGCCGGTGAATCCTGTGCGACATTCGGAATTGATTGCACAGCGAGAGTGGCACGGCCGTCTGACGTCATGAATCGCCGACCAGAACCCTGATCCGTTGGTCCCGCGTCCTTGCTGAAAATGGTCGTGGGCAAGTCAACGGTTGCTCCGGTTTCGGATACCGCATATTTCTGCCACTCTGTGGGCTGCGCAAATGCACATGCAGGGATAGTTAGAACCAATGCTGTGAGAAAAATGGTGCGCACTTTGAGATCCATTCGGTCGTCTACGAAGATCTCAATGGCTGAGAAAACATAAGGTTCCGGATGGGAAGCCCGGTCGGAACAAAGCTTCGCAGCCGAGATTGATCCACAGGTAACCCCCGGAGAAGACCGTCATGAAGAGACTGATCATTTGCACCGCCCTGCTGGGCCTCGCATTTTCTAGCGCTGCCCAAGCGAAGGGATGTATCAAGGGTGCAATCGTCGGCGGGGTGGCTGGTCATATGGCCGGCCATGGCAAAGTCGGTGCTGCCGCTGGCTGTGCCATCGGGCACCACGAAGCCAATAAATCCGACGCTCAGAAGGCTCGTTCGCAACCTGCCTCTCCACCGAAGTGAAAGGGGATGTTCGTTAGTTTGGCTTAATCCTTATGGAAGAAGCGAGAAATGTCGGCGTATTTTCGAACGACTCCCCGACGCAACATGACCGCTTTGGCTGGTTTGCGGCGGCGTATACAAAAATTAACTCCATATTTCTCGCTGATGCTCCTTGCTGTTCCGGTTCTGCTCGTTGAGCCATTCAAATTTGTTGCGGCATTTGTTGCGGGTAAAGGGCATTGGCTGACTGCGACCGGAATGATCATATGCGCCTATGCGGTCAGTCTATTTGCTGTGGAGCGACTTTTCAGAGCGGTCAAACCCAAGCTTTTGATGTTGGACTGGTTTGCGAAATTGTGGGCGCGGTATACGACTTTACGCGACAAAGTGGTGGCGATGGCCAGCGGTCGGCCATCCCCAACCGACCCGAAGCTGAGGGCAGAGCCGGCTGTCGAGACCGACCCTGCCTTCATTGACTAAAGCTTCTTATTCGCCGTATCGGCCACTTTGTTTACACCGTCTTTGACCGCGTTTTTGGCGTCTCCCTTAATTTGTTGGGCATCGCCCTTTGCTTCTTGCCCGGCGCCTTCGCCCTGAAGTTTTTCAGATCCGACCGCTTTGCCGACACCTTGTTTGACTTTGCCGGCAGCTTCGTTGGCCATGCCGGCAGCTTTGTCTGTATTCCCGCTCATCCTGGTATCCTTTTGCAGCCTTCGTCGCCCTCCCGGTCAACCGCGAGTGCCAGCGAACGTTCCGAAGTGACTCACCATCAATGCCATTTGCCACAGGGGAGGAACATAAGCCGAGTCGAGGGGTTACGACCGTCCTGAAACCTCTGGAGAAAACTCGATGAAACGTTCTGCTTTAATCATATCCGCCGCCCTCATGACGGCGACATCTGCCTTTGCGCAAAATACCCCGGCGCAATCTGGGCCCGGTAACAACGCTGTAAATAGCTCCGGCCAAAACAATTCGAATGCACCGGTGGCCGGACGCAACAGCTTCACGGAAGGTCAGGCCAAGTCGAAGATCGAGGGGGCGGGCTTCTCAAACGTCAGCAGCCTCAAGAAAGACGACAATGGGGTGTGGCGCGGCAAGGCAGACAAAGGTAGCTCATCTACCAATGTCAGCGTCGATTTCCAAGGCAACGTCAACGCAGCAAAGTAACGAAGGGACTTCAATATGACGGTTACCATTTCTCGTCTTTATGACAACTACGCCGACGCTCAAAGGGCCGTTCAGGGCCTCGAAAGTGCCGGCGTCCCACACTCCGATATCAGCATCGTCGCCAACAATTCCGATAATTGGTACAACGGCAGCAAGAAAGTCGATCGTGACGGTGATGGAGTTGATGACCGTGCCGAAGGTGCTGGCAAGGGTGCGGGGATTGGTGCAGGGCTCGGTGGTGCAGCAGGTCTGCTCGCTGGCCTCGGCTTGCTTGCCATACCCGGTCTGGGCCCTGTTGTGGCAGCCGGTTGGCTTGCGGCTACTGCGGTCGGCGCTGCTGCTGGCGCCGCCACCGGCGGTATTGTGGGTGCTCTGACGGAAGCCGGGGTCTCGAAGGAAGATGCAACGCTGTATGCCGAAGGCGTTCGTCGTGGCGGAACGCTTGTTTCGGCCAGGGTGGCCGACACTGACCGTGCTCGGCTCGACGCGATTCTGAATCAGTCCGCGGTCAACCTACGAGATCGAAGCGCGGCATGGCAGAAGTCAGGCTGGAAAACCTTCGATCCGGCCAGCAAGCCCTACGATGCGGACCAGGTTCGAAAAGAGCGTCAGCTGTATGGTGCGGGAATTCGCTGAACAAGAAAGAACGACCCGCTTCGGCGGGTCGTTTCCCTAGGACGGCTGCAACCAATCGAAACCGTGGCGGAAAAGCCGCTGAGTGTGGTGGTAGCACTGACAGGCAGCGGCGCTATCGGTTCTGCGGCTCGACTCTACTCAGCCAGATCGTGCGTTCTGGATTTACCATCTTGGTTGGCTAGTAGCTGGAACGGATGTCGCAGCAGCACCATGAAGTCGCATGGCTGGCACTGAAAGGCGCGGACATCCCCAAAAAAGCACATGAGTGGACGTGGGAGGCGTATCATTTGAAACTCGCAGGTGGGACATTTGGGCCGTTCAGTCGATGCCATGATATCCCCGCTGCCAAAGCCTCCAGACGAAATGCACCGAGCGGTAGGTTGTTCCAGCAAGAGGCTGCAGTGAGGCGAACATTCTCGGTCTTACCGGGTCATTCCTGTGGACGCAGGTGCTCGCTCTTTTGTCTTTCGGGGACGCACGTCGGTTACCGGCAGCTGCAGCATGTGCACTCGCTGTCCTTTTGCTAACGTGTTGACCAAGACGGTGCTACCGTCGGGAAACTCAAGCGCATCGTGGTGCTGATGGGGTCTTTGGGCACTAACTTGGGCCACTAATCCCAGGCCGCCGCCCCTTCCACGCCGCTCTGCGCTCCAGCCATTCCTTCCACTTCGGGGGCATCAAAGTCCAGGCAATCTCTTCGGAGCCATCATCCAACGGATGTTGATGGAACGCTCAACCGGAACAGACCCTCACCGACAAATAATTGGGGCGTGGAGGGAATCGCTGATCGCACTCCACGAAGTTTAGCCCTTCTCCGGACGGGGCGCTCGACCTTCTCCGAAAATGGTCCGACCGTCATTCCTATGGCTGAGATTGAGTATCGCGCGAAGTCCTCCGAGGGAAAGGTCCGCCATCCGATTTTCAAGGACTTGCGGGAGGACCTATGAATTGGGCTCACTTTGCTAGGCACATCGCCATCGCGATCGAAATAATGTTCCTTGTCGCGGTAGCCCTGGTTCTCGTGACGCGGGTTTTATTTCTTGAGCTATAAGGATGATCAGCGCGAGTTTGAAGGTCGCCCGACCCCATTTGAGACTACGCTACCAATGGAAGATATCATGGAACCCAAAATGGAATGGACGTACCTCCGCAGGTTCGCTCGCCTATATGTAGGCCGGCGCAAAGGCGGCGACCTGACCTATGCCGGCAAAGTCGATTGCGGCTTTGACAAAGCGAACGCGAACTCGACTGAGGGGAAGAAGGTCTGCCACCCTTTCTTCCGGGCCCGGCGCGAGGACCTGTGATGCGATGGTGCCCACCGTGACAACGGACGCTGGTTCTGCGAGAACCGATCGGGCAGGGAACATACGACAGCCGCAGCGCTTGGGTCTACGGGCCTTGCCCAGTGCCCGATCGGAACTTATAGCAAGCGCGCTGAATTTTGACTCGATCGTCGTAAAGGACGAGCGACAATCAGGGACCAACCATGGATGTATTGGCAAGAAACAACGTCCACGTAAGTGGGCGGGGTGACCGGGGTATGGTGTTCGCTCATGGTTTCGGCTGCGACCAGAACATGTGGCGTTTCGTAGCGCCGGAGTTTGAGGGCGACTTCAAGGTTGTGCTCTTCGACCACGTTGGCGCTGGCGGGTCCGACCTATCGTCCTACGACAAGGCTAAGTATTCGACGCTTCACGGCTATGCCGACGACCTGGTGGAGATCGGCAGCGCATTGGGGCTGAAGGACGCGGTGTTTGTCGGTCATTCGGTCAGCGCCATGATCGGGGTGCTGGCCTCATTGAAGGCTCCAGACCTGTTCGGACGGATGGCACTGGTCGGCCCGTCCGCCAGGTACATCGACGACGGCGACTACGTAGGCGGCTTCAGCGAAAAGCAGATCTCGGAGTTGCTCGACTTCCTGGAGGACAACCACATGGGTTGGTCCGCCGCGATGGCGCCTTCCATCATGGGCAATCCGGACCGTCCGGAACTCGGCGAGGAGCTGACCAACAGCTTCTGCCGGACCGATCCGGAGATCGCCAAGGCATTTGCGCGTGTCACTTTCACATCCGACAACAGGGGCGATCTCGCCAAGGTCACGGTTCCAACCCTGATCCTTCAATGCAGCGAGGACATCATTGCCTCAGAGGAGGTCGGAAAGTTCGTGCGCAGCCGGATCCCTGGTAGCAAGATCGTGTTTCTCAAGGCCACTGGGCACTGCCCAAACCTGAGCGCTCCGGCAGAGGTAATCTCGGCCATTCGGGCCTATGTCTGAGCTCGGACCCATCGACGAGTACCGGGATCTGTTCGAGAACGCCCCTTGCGGTTATCTCACGATCGGATCCGATGGGCGCATAACGAAAGTCAACGCCACTCTCACGGCCTGGACGGGTTTTGAAGCCGACAAATTCGTCGGCCGACGCCTCCATCAGTTTCTGAACATGGCGGGTCGTATCTACTACGAAACCCACATCGCGCCCCTGCTGCGGATGCAGGGGTTCTTCAGCGAGTTTGCCCTGGACTTCGAGACCGCCGCCGGCGAGCGGCTGCCGGTGATCGCGAACGCAGCGGAACGCCGGGATGCCGATGGCACGCTGCTATTCACGGCCATGGTAGTTATCAAGGCGACCGACCGGCGGCGCTACGAACGCCAATTGGTGGATTCGAGGTCGGAGCTACAAAAAGGACTCGCTACCGAGCGGGAGACCGCGGAACTGCGCGAGCAGTTCATAGCCGTGCTTGGTCATGACCTGCGCAATCCGCTTGCGGCCATCAGCGCCGGCGCCAGGATCCTGCAGCGGTCGGGGGCGCTCCAGCAGCAAAAGGAGCTCCGCGTCCTTGACATGATCAATTCGACCGTCACCCGTATGTCCGACCTGATCGACAACATCCTGGATTTCGCGCGTGGGCGGCTGGGAGGCGGCATCACATTGCACCGCGGCGCTCGGCCGCTGGAGCCGGTGCTCGAGCAGGTCATCGACGAATTGCGAACGGCGTCTCCCCAGCGACTCATCGAGACCAGCTTTGAGATAACCGAGCCCGTCAACTGCGACCGCACGCGGATCGGACAATTGGCGTCGAATTTGATCGGCAATGCTCTCACCCATGGAGCGCGGGACCAGGCAGTGCGCGTCGGGGCAAGAACGGACAGTGACGAATTCAAGCTCTGGGTCGCGAACGCCGGGGAACCTATTTCAGAGGCGGCAATGCAAAGACTTTTCGAGCCGTTCTTTCGCGGCGAGGTCCGCAACAGCCGGCAGGGTCTTGGACTAGGACTCCATATTGCCTCGCAGATCGCGCAAGCGCATAGCGGGCGGATCGACGTGACGTCCACGTCGGATGAAACCCGGTTCGTCTTCACGATGCCGCTCACCCAGACAGCATCAAGCGGAACACGCGCGAGCAGGACCTAAGTCGTTAACCCGACGGAACAAAACCTCCATAGCCCGCTTGGCAGGAGTGGAGGATTGGATTGAAATGGCGCGTTCAGGTTCCGTGATCTTGATTGTCGAAGACGAGTTACTGATACGGATGGATTCCGCCGAGGCGATCGAAAATGCCGGCTTCGAAGTCATCCAGGCAGCCAATGCCGACGAAGCCATTGTGATCCTCACAGCCCGACCCGATATTCACGTCATCTTCACCGATATCCAGATGCCAGGATCGATGGACGGGCTGAAGCTCGCCCGGTTCGTCCGTGACCGCTGGCCGCCCATCAAGATCGTTGCGACGTCGGGTCTTGTGCCGGTCGAGGAAGACGATTTGCCGGCCGGCAGCGTCTTCCTGCCGAAGCCCTACCGTGGCGCCGAGATAGTCGCAGCACTGCGGGATTTGACCGGCACGGCCTGATCAGCCGCACGATCGGCATCTTTTTTTTGCCCCTCCCCTTGAAACCAAAACCGGTTTTATTCATTTGTCGCCACCTTGGAGGTGGCTTCCGGGGTGCTCTCAGGGGGCCTCGCGACTGAGACGGGCACCGTCGTGTTCGGTGCCGCTCTTTTGAGGATTTGGCTGTGCGAGCACTGCAAGTGGGCCATGGAACAGGACGCGCTGCCCTTCTTAACGGAGTGACATGGCCGGGCACTCACATCCCGGGGACTCGACGTTCTTCCCTGATGCGATTTTGGAAAGTATACAGATCATTCCGCCGCGGTGCCGGAACTTTCCGTGGGGCCGCTCGCTACCTCGCTCATCGCCGACATCAGCTGATCTGTGGCCGTCTGCTGGACCGCGTGTCCGGTTCCGGCAACTCGGTGAAACCAGCTTTGCGAAATGTCGGAATACAGCCGAGCCGACTGCGTGTCGATGTCGATCAACTGTCTTGCTCGGCCAACGATGACGACCGGCATCTTAAGATCCGCATACCAAACTGGACTAACTTTCGGAATGTCGCCCTCGGGCGGAACAGCGCTCACTTCTTTTCGGTCTGATCATTTCGGCTTTTGTTATGGCCTGGTACCGCGGTCGATGGCGGCGTCAGGAACGCGTCAAAACGCTCCTTGACGATGGCGTAGCATTCGCACGATGCCTTTTCCAAGCCGGCGCGGTCCAGCACCTGGATTGTTCCCCGACGGTAGCTGATCAGGCCTGCGGTCTGCATCGACTGCGCCGCAAGCGTCACGGATTTCCGATTGGCACCCAGGATGTGCGAGAGAAATTCATGCGTGTACGGAAGCGCTTCACCTTCGGCGCGGTCGTGCATCATCAGA
>Ga0208849_1001350_pt1 | contig 17410 bp, 16 predicted proteins | sample NGESurdeep072012_10_FD_184470 | JGI IMG/M metagenome (GOLD analysis project Ga0208849, IMG submission 184470) | Arctic peat soil microbial communities from Barrow, Alaska - NGEE Surface sample 53-3 deep-072012 (SPAdes) | ecosystem: Environmental > Terrestrial > Soil > Wetlands > Peat ...
GCCAGGCGACCACGAGCGCCCAATGACATGACAGCGGCTTCTACGCCCCCCGCCGAACCCGAAACCTCGAAGCAGACATCGACACCCGCTCCTCGTGTCCATTCGTCGACGACGACAGCGAGCTGGTCTGCCGGGTCGAACGTACGTAGGCCAGCCCGATCAATGAGTTCTCGTCGTTGCGCGTTGGGCTCGCTCACCAGTACGTCACCACCAACAGCCGCAGCGACAGAGGCGATGAGTAGGCCAATTGGCCCCCCTCCGACGATGAGCACTTTTTCACCCGGACGAAGCTCAGAGCGACGAACGTCGTGGACCGCGACCGCGGTTGGCTCGGCGAGTGCGGCCTCTTTCAAGCCGAGGTTGGCCGGTACTCGGATCAGTGTGCGCTGGGCAACGTTCCACGAACTCTGCATCGCGCCTGGTGAATCGATCCCAATGAAATTTAGCCGGTAACAGATGTGCGAGTTGCCGCGCACGCAGGCTGGGCACGTTCCGCACCAATCGAGCGGCACGACCACGACTTCGTCGCCTGGCGCCCAGTCGGTAACACCGTCACCGACCGCAGTCACCGTGCCAGACATCTCGTGACCGAGGATGACCGGAAGCGTCACCCTCGCGTCCATGTCGCCGTCAAGAATGTGCAAGTCAGTTCCACAGATACCGACGTAAGCAACCTTGAGTTGGACTTCTCCGGGACGAGGCGCGCGGTCGTCCGCATCGCGCACCGCGATGTGACTCTGGCCTTCGTAGTACGCAGCGAGCATCTCTATCTCTTTCCTTGGTTCCTCTCGGAGAATCTCGTTCCGACAATGCCTCCGTCGACGACGAGATCCGAGCCGGTTGTTGAACCGGCGTCCGGTCCGGCCAAATAACAAATTGCCGCCGCAACTTCTTCGGGCGTCACGAGTCGCCCATGTGGTTGGCGCGCCATCACCGCGGCACGTTCCGCGCTCGGATCGCCCGTGGCGTCAACCAGACGGTCGATCCACGGCGTGTCGACTGTGCCGGGACTGACCGAATTGACCCGTATTCCTTCGTGCAGGTGGTCGGCGGCGAGCGCCTTGGTCAAGGCGAAGACGGCGCCTTTTGACGCACCGTAAGCAACTCGACGCGGCACGCCCGTCATCGCGACAAACGAAGCAATATTCACGATCGATGCGTGCGAAGACTGGCGGAGCGAGGGCAATGCCGCACGTGTCACACGCATGACGCCCAGTACGTTCACTTCAAAGAGGCGACGCCACTGCGCCTCCGCCAACTCGGGATGTTCGTCGACCGAGCCTTGCATTCCCACCCCGGCACAGTTGACAACGACATCCAGTCCGCCCAGGTCTTCGACCGCGGCCGACACGGCTTCTCGAACCGAAGAGTCGTCAGCCACATCGCAGTACTGCCAGCCGACTCCTTCGACGTCGTACAGGCGTTTCAGGTCGAGCGAGACAACCCTCGCACCACGTGCCTGAAAACGCAGTCCAGTGGTGAGTCCAATTCCTGAGCTGCCTCCAGTCACGACGACGCGCCCTCCGACGAACTCACCGGTCTGCCCCGACGATCTCGAACTGATCGACTGATCGCTCATACAACACTCAATCCATAGCAATCAATCGCCGTGGCGCCTCGCAGGGCCATTCGTTCCTCACTGGAGAGGTCGGCGGCGAGTTCCAATTGAGCGCCCGTGACCCGTTCGTAGCCACCCGCGACTTCGCATATTGGCCAGTCGCTGCCAAACATCAGCCGCTTGGCGCCAAAGTTCTCGAGAGCAAGGTCGAAGACGGGGCGAAGGTCATCCACGGTCCAGGGAATTCGGTCACCTTGGAATGGGTACAGACCCGAGATCTTCGCAAAGACGTTCGGGAAGGCAGCGGCCCGTGTCAACCGCTCGCTCCACGCGGCTAGGTCACAGCCAATGGGCGGTTTGGCGACGTGGTCGAGGACGAGGCGCAAGTTGGGAAATCGTTCGGCGATGGTCGTCACGTGTTCGAGGTGGCGGGGTTTCACCGCGACAATGTCGAATGTGAGGCCCTGACGCTCGAGTATCGCCAGCCCCTCCAGCACGTCGGGACGAATAATCCAATCGGGATCGGGTCGGTTGTGAATCAACACGCGTACGCCAACGAATTTGTCGGATCCGCGCATTCTCTGAAGAGCCTTTTCAAGCGCGAATGGGTCATCGAGAGGTGCCCACGCGACGATGCCCGCAATCTCAGAGTGGTGCGACGCAATTTCGAACATCAGTTCGTTGTCAGCCTCGTCATCTTCTGACTGCACGAGCACGGTCGCGTCAACACCGTTGGACTGAAGGTGCGGTGCCAACTCGTCGTAACCGATATTTCGATCAAGTTCGGGATAGGCGGCGGCGAGCCACGGGTACGAGACACGAACCGGGTCCCAAAAATGCTGGTGTGCGTCGACGACGCTCACATTGACCCTCGCCTCAACGTCGAAGCGAGGTGGCCGAACTCTTTCCCCCCGTACTCGAAGTCAAAAGCATGTAACCACGATGATTCGGGGCGCCATCTCTTTAATGGCTCTTTCGACACTGTTCTTGGGCTGCTAACTCCTGCACCAACTGGACGTCGGACCACGTATAGAGACTGACCCCACTTTCGAAGCTGACTCATTGTCCCGCGATCCGAAATCCCGATTCGGCGTCGAATAGCAGCATGGAGTCACTCTTGACGCGAAGTGTGATGCGATCGCCGATCTTTACCACGACCGTCGGCGCGACGCGCACCACTATTTCAGGTGAGGCCGCCGGCGCGCCCGCCATCTGTCCATATATATAGGCCTCGGCGCCGAGTTCTTCAACCAACTTGACCACAACAGGTATGCCGTCGCCGTCGCCGGCAAGTTCAAGGGCCTCTGGGCGTAGCCCAACCGTGATCGGACCCTTCCCAACCGCCTGAGCAAACATCCTCGGCAGTGCCACCTCAGAACTACCAATCTGCACGCCGTTCTCCACGATTGTGGCGTCGAGCAGATTCATCGCCGGCGAACCAATGAACCCGGCGACGAACGAGTTCACCGGCGCATCGTAGAGGGTGCGTGGTACGGCAATCTGCTGAAGGACACCGTCCTTAATGACGGCCACCCGGTCGCCCATCGTCATTGCCTCGACCTGATCGTGCGTCACGTAAAGCGTGGTGACACCGAGGCGACTCTGGAGTTCGGCAATCTGCGTCCTGGTGGAGACGCGCAACTTGGCGTCAAGATTGGACAGCGGTTCGTCCATCAAGAACACCTGCGGCTTTCGAACGATCGCTCGACCCATGGCAACACGTTGTCGCTGACCACCGGAAAGTTGGCCGGGTTTGCGGTCTAGGTACTCTTCGAGGTCAAGTATCTTGGCCGCTTCACGGACGCGCGACGCAATCTCTGATTTTTCGAGTTTGGCCATTTTCAACGCGAAACCCATGTTTTCCCCCACGTTCATGTGCGGGTACAGCGCGTAGTTCTGAAAGACCATTGCGATATCGCGACTGCGGGGCGGAAGATTGACGACGTTCTGGTCGCCGATGAAGATGTCGCCTTCGTCAACCGGCTCGAGACCGGCCAACATTCGGAGGCTCGTCGTTTTCCCGCACCCAGAGGGTCCGACCAGCACCACGAACTCTCCGTCGCCAATCTCCAGATTTAGACGATCGACCGCACTTCGCGTGGTCTTAGGATAAATCCGCGTCGCCTCCTTGAAGGTCACAGTGGCCATACAGTTCCTTTCAATTGTGTGAATATGCGTCGAGGAACTACGCCATCGTGACGAAAGTCTGGGGCGTCGCCACGCCTGCAAGATCCTCGTTCCGAACGTTCGGACATTGCTCGCTACTCCTTGGTCGCGCCAGCGAGCATTCCCTTGACGAGGGTGCGCTGAGCGAAAATGAAGACAATCGCGACCGGCGCAATTGCGACGACGATCGCCAACGCGAGTTCGGGTCGTTGGACCAGTTGGGCCCCGGTTCCTGGATTACCCGGGTTGAAGGCTTCCGTGGAAGAGATTAGGTATTCCAGTCCGACTTGCACTGGCAATTTCGTGTCCGTCGACAACATGACGAAGGGCAAGTAGTAGTTATTCCAGTCCGCGACGAACGCGAAGAACGCAACGAGTGCAACGACGGGACGAGCGAGCGGCAGCGCGATGTAGCGAAAGACTCCCCACTCGTTGCAACCATCAACGCGCGCGGCAGCCAGAAGATCCCTTGGAATCGTCGACGAGAAGAAGATGTAACAGAGATACACGCCAAAGGGGAAGAACGAAAAAGGAAGGATGACCGACCAGGGTGTGTCCGTCAGATGTACGGAGTTCACTTCGAGAAAGAGTGGTAGTACGAGCGCCGTCGCGGGCATGATCATCGTAACGAGTGTGATCGCGAGCAGCGTTTTTCGACCGATGAACTGAGTGAGCGCGAGACCGTACCCAGCAGGAATCGCCGCAACGATTGCGATCGAGACGCCGCCGAACGAGTAAATCGCCGAGTTTTCCAACCAACCTCTCATGACGCCGCTCTGAAATCCAAACAATGCCTTCCACGCGTGGAAGAAGTTGGAGAAGTTGCCAAATGCGAACGGACCCGACGACGTGAGTGCGGTGTCGGTCTTGGTAGGCGCGAGTAGGACCCAGATAATGGGCACAAAGAAGAAGGCCGTGAAGGCCAACAGCACAATCAGGGTGACGACACGCCATTTCATGTCAGGAGATCTCGAACAGTCTGGTGCGCCACACCAACAAGGTGGCTCCGAGCAGTCCAAGGATGAGCAGCGTCACGGAGATCGCAGCCGCCTCATTGAAATTGTCATTGATGAACGCGATGTAATACGCGAGTTGATTCGGCGACCATGTATTGCTGACCAGACCGGCACTGGCCTGACCGACGAGCTGCGGCTCCACGAACAGTTGCGTGCCGCCGGCGAACGAAAGGATGAGCATGTAGACAATCCACTTCTTTATGAGTGGAATCTTGATTCTGAGCGCCGACTGGAGCGCGTTCGCTCCATCGAGCCGGGCAGCTTCAAGCAGCTCGTCGGGAATGTTGTTCAACGCGCCGTACATCACGACGATCCAACCGCCCGCTCCGGTCCAAAACGCCATGATCGCAAAGATCCATGGCAAGTGCGAAGGCAGTAACACGAGATCGATTTGGCTGTAGCCAAAGAGACTCAGGAGAAAGTGCCAGGGACTGAGCGTCGGATCCAACATGAAGAGCCACACGAGCACACTGGCGGATCCGGCCAATGCTCCGGGCATGTAAAACAAGAAGCGAAATGATGCACTGGTTCGCCGCGACAAGGGATGCAGCATCAGCGCCAATATGACAATCAGCACCGCCTCCGCGATCAGCCAGATAGCGAGATACTCAGCGACGTGTTCAAAGGCCGGCAGAAAACGGAAATCTTGAAAAGCGCGGGTGAAATTCGATCCCCAGACAAATCCGCCCCCCACTTTCGTCACCGACAAGTAGATGGCATACACCGTCGGTGCAATGCCAAAGAGCGCCAAAAGCACCACGTACAAGGCAACAAACAGGTAGCCCGTCTTGCGCGATGTTCCAATCGCTGATGCTCTCTCAGAGCGACCACCCCGGCGAGCGCGCGAACGCTCGCCGGGGACAGTCGCAACTGGGGGAACAGTCATTTACGACTTAACTTGGTAACCATCCGAACGCGCCAGATTGGCCGCATCCGTGCCGAAAATACCGAGTCCAGCCGCCTGTGTGCCACCACTCGCAAGTGATGGCACGACGTCTGAAGCCCATATCTGGTCGTTGGCGTACGGCACCGCCGACCAACCCGACCAAATCTCGTTTGCAGCCTTGTTAAACGCCTGCGATAGCGTCGGCTGCCCAGCGAGTGGCGTTGCGTAGGTACCCGAAGCGTTCTGGGTCGCAACCCATGGGGCGTCGTCGGGACCGTAGGCCGGGAATCCAGGTGACAGGTTCTGACTGGTGAGACTGGTGTCAAGCCACACCACCGCTGCCGCAGCCGTCTTCAATTGCTTGCTGTGCGACGAGACGAACCACAATCCTCCACCAATCGCGCCGGTGACGGAGGGCCCGCTCGAGGTGAACGTCAACGGGTAGCCCGCCGCCATCGTGCAGTCAGGGTTCGTCGCCTTACACGCGCCGAGGCCGGGGAAGACGCCGCCCATCCAGGAAGCTCCAGGATAGAAGACGATTTTGCCACCGTACTGCTGACCAAAAGTGGAACTGAACATGTAGGCCACCGGGAGTTGGTTCCGGGAGACACCGTCGAGGAGCGATGCCATCTCCGTGCAAGTCGTCGCGGTCGGCTTGATCGTCAACGCGCCCGGACCCGTCTGTTGGCTCAACGGGCATTCATTGCCCCAGTAATAGGTGTCTGCGTCCCATGAGTCACCCTGTGTACCAATGATGTCACCGTGCGCGGCTGCGAGCGTTGCATCGGCGGACCACTCCTGCCAGGTCGTTGGCACTGACGTGATTCCGTCTTGGGCCATGAGTGCCGGGTTGTACCACAGCACGTTCATGGCGAGGTCATTCCGTAGACAGTAGACCTTGCCATTAATCGTGCAGAGTGCCGCCGATCCGTGTGCAAACTTTGCGAGCGTGCTCTTTGGTACGAGACCCTTGTTCAAGACTGCCGCATCGTTGAATGGCGCCTGAGCGAGCGATGCTGCATCGTTGTTCTGCTCGCTGAAGTAGATGTCCGGCCAACCGTGTCCGACGCGATTCGCCAAGGCGAACGCCGACTGGTACGTACCATCACCGTTGGTGTCGCCGTCCTTTAGAACCGCGACCACGTGAACCTTGGGATGTGACTTGATGTAGGCCAGCACCATTGGCTTGCGCGCGGTGTCGTACCAGATCGTGATCGTCGGCTTCTTCGCGGCACTGGCCGAAGTTGCTCCCACACCAACGCTGACAATCGACAGACCCAGCAAGCTGGTACATGCCACCATCGTCAAGGATCGACGATGCCACTTTGCCCAGCGACTACTTCCGCTGGATGAACTAACTCTTTCCATTCCTATTTCCCCCTAAATAAGGTAGTTACTCTCGCTGTCTGCGAACTCATTTGAAACAACCAGTCATGACGGTTCATTCCCGCTGACTGGACCTTGCGCTCTCGATGCTCCGTTTTCCATGTCAAAAACGTATGGAAGCAACTCATCGGGGTAGTGCGGCCCTGGTTCGAGACCGACCCCAGGACCGACGGGCGCGGCGACCATTCCAGTCGCGCTCACCCCAACCTCGCGCTTCACGGGGTTCGACGTGACGAGCGATTCGTAGTAGGTGCAATTCGAAATGGCCATACAAAGGTGGCGCGCGTACATCGTCGGACCGTGAGGCTCAGCACGCAATCGATAGGCGTCGGCGAGGTGCGCGATTCTCATGGCACCGGTGAAGCCACCGCGAAGTTCCGTGCTGGTTCGTACGAACGTCGCACAACCGCTCGCGATGAAGTCTCCGGCGTTCATGTGCACGCCGTCGGATGTCTCAGCAATGTTGAGCGGAACGCGCACTCGTTCTGCGAGCCACTTATACGAAGTAATGCTGAACTCGCGAATCGGCTCCTCGTACCAGAGAAAGTCAGCGGCGGACAGGGCATCACCAACGTAAACGGCGTCCGCGAGGTCAAAACCGGCGGACCCGTCAAACATGAGCGGGTAGTCGTCGCCAACGTGTTCGCGCACGGCCGTGCACAACTCCGCGTCGCGTCGCGCGTCTCCCCAGGCGTGCAGTTTGAGAGCGGGGTAGCCGAGCTCAATGCATTGCGTGGTCACGTCAAGGTATTCCGCGATGCTCGAAAAAGTGGTGGTCGACGCGTAGGCCGGGATCTCACGGCGAAAGCCTCCGATGACCTCCCACGTGGGCGCGTTGTAATAGCGGCCGGCGAGATCCCACAGCGCCGTGTCGACCAGTCCAAAGAGCCAGAGCGGGAGTTCCTCGGTTCGGTCAATCTCCCACATACGGTGCCAGAGCCATTCGCGTTGGAGAGGATCGGCTCCGATGAGCTCATCGCGAAGGACGTGTTCAAAGACGTCGGCGACTACGGGGCCCGTTCCGCGCCGTGGGGCAATCGCTACGCCATCAACGCCTTGATCGGTCATCAGTCGAATGACGCCGACGTCGCGATCCGGTGGACTGCCTCGCAGGCCGTCTCGCCAAATGAAGGTGGGATTCGCTCCTGGCGCGAAGACGTTGAAGGTTTCAACACTCGTTATGCGCATGGGGGACCTCCGACAAAAGTGGCGTTCATCGGCGAAAATGCAAGGAATTTCGTACGCCCGAACCCGATTTCGCGTTCCCCGGCGTCAAGCGCACTCATCAAGATGCTCCCCCTAAACATAAGACGACTGTTGTATGATAACATGATGTTCACTGGGGCGCAAGCGAAGGTCGCAGAGAAATATGTTGAGGGAGGCGTCAGAACGATGACACAGTGCCTTGCATCGTCCCACGGGCTTCTGATCACTCCTCGATGGACTGTCTCGTCGCGCGATGCACACCACGACGGTCGTCAATTGGTTCGCGTTGAATTCACAACGGGCGAATTATGCTGAAGGTCGTTGATTTATCTAATCTGGTTGAAGGGCCGCCAACCGTGAGCACACTCTCATCGCTGCCATCGCGACCTGCTCGACTCAATCATCTCGTGGTCTCTTCGCTTATTGACGAGATAGTTTCCGGGAATTTGCAAGTCGGGTCGTCACTTCCCCCGGAACAGGTCCTTTGTCAAGACTTCAAAGTCAGTCGATCGGTCACCCGCGAGTCAATCAAACTCCTCGAAGAAAAGGGCCTCGTCATTGCCCGTCAAGGGCAAGGAACGACGGTTCAGCCCGTGGACAACTGGAGTCTGCTCGATCCCCTGGTGCTCGCCTCCTATATCCGCAATGACCGGAGCCTTTCGATTTTCGACGACCTCATGGAAGTGCGTGCCGCGCTCGAGAGCCAAATGGCCAGCAGAGCGGCCGTGACGTTGACGAGCGAGCAACTCGAGGAGTTACATCGTCGGTTACTGGAACTCGAATCATTGCTCGGCGACACCGAGCTTTACACCGAGGCCGACATTGCGTACCACGACTTGATCGCGCACTTCTCGGGCCACTTACTCGCACTCTCAATCCTGAGAACTGTGCAACCAACGGCGCTCGCGAACGCTTACTACGGTCGCACGCACCGAACCGTCTACGACAATGAGCGCTCCCATGTGGGTCATGCCGCCATCTACGAAGCGTTGTTGAATCGCGATCCCGACGCCGCGTCGAAAGCCGTGGAGGAGCACATTCTCGGTGGTTGGGCAACGTACAAAAAATCACTTCAAGACGCAAAGCTGGCCGACAGCGAAGACGAGAGTTAGGAGCGATTCGTTTCAAGACGTGCATCTTGCTGGAGGCCATGCCTCTCGTGTAGGCACAGTTAGCGACCAACCAGGAAGAGTCAATCGAGTCCGCGCGCTGGTAGGCGAGGCCCAACCCTTTAGTGTCCTGTGCGCGAACTCGTGACTACTCCTGGCGATCTGCCAAGTTGCGATGCTCAACACCAAATCGAACCCTGAGCAGGAGACTATCTCGCCAGCACCGAAATCGGCACTCGGTCCAGTGCCGTTCACTGCGCCGGCGCGTGGTGGCTGGCTGCACGCCAGCACGTGCACAACGGATTTGAAAATGGCACGAAATCACTAGAGGAGGTGGAGATGAGTAAAATCGTCGGACTGCGGACCAGGCTGAAGCCAGGGATGGAAGAAGCGTACGACAAGGTTCATGCAGAAGTCTGGCCCGAACTGGTGCGCGCGCAACTTGATTTGGGAATAGAGCACTGGCAAATCTTTCGTCACGGCGTCGAGCTCTTTCACGTCGTCGAATGTGACGACTTTGATCGCGCGACTGCCACCCTCTCGGCACAGCCGATCGATCAACAATGGCAGCGAGAAATGTCGCGTTTCGTCGTGACGAGCGACGAAGGGCTGGGCGCCGCGGTTGACCGACTGCGTCTCGTCTACCGCCGATGAGTACTGAGGGTGCGGAACCTTCGCCCAATCTCGGCGCCCTCGAGAAGCGTTCCCTCCCACAACTTCCACTTCGCCTGACAGAGATCTCTCTCGGTTGTGCCCAACTCGGAAATCTCTTTCAATCCATTAACGACGAACAGGCCCGCGCAACGGTTGACGCCGCCTGGGACCGGGGAGTGCGTTACTTCGACACCGCTCCACATTACGGTCTGGGCCTCTCTGAACGTCGCCTGGGCGCGGCACTCGCTGATCGTCCGCGGGGCGAGTACCTCGTTTCCACAAAAGTCGGAAGGATTCTCGAGCCGATCAGCCCTCCTGTTGGTCGAGACGACGGCGGCTTTGACGTGCCAGCGACTCACCGACGCGTCTGGGATTTCTCGCGCGACGGCATCTTCCGGTCAATCGAAGAGAGTCTTCTGAGATTGGAACTCGACCGCGTTGACATTGTGTATCTCCACGATCCAGATGAGCATCGGCGCGAGGTCTTTGACACCGCCTACCCGGCACTCGAGGAGTTGCGCGCCCAAGGCGTCGTCTCCGCCATCGGTGCCGGGATGAATCAAGTCGAAATGCTGTCCGACTTCGCCCGCCACACCGATATGGACGTCTTCATGCTCGCTGGTCGCTATACCCTCCTCGAGCAATCAGCACTCGATGAACTTCTGCCACTGTGCGAAGAGCGGCGAATCGGAATCGTCGCCGCTGGAGTATTTAATAGCGGACTGCTCTCGCGCCCTAACCCCGCAGACGACGCGAAGTACAACTACGATGATGCTCCGGTGGAACTTCTCGTGCGCGCACGACGAATCGCAGAGATTTGCGAGCGCAATGGCACCTCGCTGCCCGCCGTTGCTCTTGTGTTCCCGTTGGCCCATCCTTCCGTCATCAGCGTGTGTGTCGGTTCGCGATCACCCGAACAAATCGAGGGCAACATCAATTCCTACCTTCCAGGCGTACCCGGTGCCGTCTGGTCCGAACTGAAGGAGGAGGGCCTCCTGCGACCGGATGCCCCGGTACCAACCGCGTGAAAGTACAGCGTCACACTCATGGTCGCACGAGAACCTTTCCGACCATCGGGCCAGCATGGTCTACAACGTTCAGTGCACGTTCAATCTCAGTCAGTCGGAATTCGTGAGTGACCAACACACCGGGATCGAGATTTCCTGCCGCGAATGCAGCGACCGCGGTATTCCATCCATCTTTGGTTGCACCAAAGACGCCAACTATGTGGAGGTTCTTTGACACGATGTCCACCGAGTGGACAGCGTCATGCGCCGAAGCGATCCCACACACAACAACGCGACCCCCTCGACGAACAAGGTCCACCGCCAACTGAACGCTACCGAGCACACCGGCCGCTTCGATAACAACGTCTAAGTCCCCAATGCTCGTTCGCGCCGATTCGGGATCGACGAGACTTGATGCGCCGCATCGAATCGCGACCGGGAGTTTCCAGCCTTGCGGATCGATGACAGTGACGTCGATTCCACGAGAGGAAATGAGTTGTGCGCAAAGCATCCCAATCGTTCCCCCTCCGACGACGCCAACCAAATGGTGGGACTCTATGCGGGCCTCATTCACGGCGGTTGCTGCGCACGCTGCAGGCTCAATTCCGGCGGCGGATCGCAGATCCGCGTGGTCTGGAAGTACGTGCAGTTGCGTCGCCGGTACGATTATTCGATCGGCCCACGCACCATCAATGGTGAATCCGGCTTCCGAATAACGGCCCTCGCAGATCGCGACCCGGCCCATATGACACGCATCGCATTCGCCACAAGCGCGGATGTTCTCTCCAACAACTGGTTTGTGCAGCAGACCGGGATCGACCCCTTCGCCAATCGCTTCGACCACACCAGACCATTCATGACCGGGAACGATCGGATAATGAGCAAATTCTGCCGGTCGGGTCCCGTTCCGAAGGTCGACGTCGGAGCCACATATCCCCGCCCATTGGACTTCAATGAGTGCATCTCCTGGTCCCACTTCGGGAACCTCTCGAGTGGCCACGCGAATGCGTCGTGGTCCGTCGAGAACCACAGCTCGATTCATTGTCCATCCTGCGAACCACGAAAGTGCCAATTGTCCGCGAAGAGATCGAAATGTGCGCCCTTCGTCGGATGTTCGGCAACGTAGTCGAGGTCGAGGGTCACACCTAGACCGGGACCTTCGGGAACCGAAAAAAAACCGTCGACCACATCGGGAAGACCAGGAGCGCAAGCCAAGATGTCAGAGTCGGCAAAGTCATTGAAGAACTCTTGAATCTTAAAGTTCGTTGTGCAAGTGGCCAAATGAAGATTGGCGGCGGTGAGAACCGGGCCTCCGACATTGTGGGGAGCGATGAGGACATGATGGGTCTCCGCAGTCGCGGCAAGCTTCCGAGTTTCGAGTATTCCACCCATGTGGCCAATGTCGGGCTGGATGATCGCCGCTGCTCGCATTTCAAAGAGTTCACGAAACTCGGTTCGATCATGAATGCGCTCACCAGTTGCAATCGGAAGGGTGGTGCCTCGTGAAACAACTGCCAGCGACGCAAGATTGTCGGGCGGCACCGGTTCTTCAATCCACGACGGTTCGAACGGTTCGACCATCTTCGCTATTCGAAGAGCTTCGTGCGGAGCGAATCGACCGTGCATCTCGATTAGCAATTCATTCGACGGCCCGATTGCATCGCGGACCGCTTCGACAAGAGCAATCGAACGACAACGTTCATCATGATCGAGTTCAGACTTACCGGGCCCGAATGGATCTAGTTTCAATGCCTTATAGCCACGTTCGACAACAATTCGTGCCGCGTCGTGGAAGTCCTGCGGTGTTCGTTCAACCGTGTACCAGCCGTTGGCGTAGGCCTTGATCTGATCGCGAACTTTCCCGCCAAGGAGCCGCCACACCGGTTGGCCAAGTGCCTTTCCTATGATGTCCCAGCAAGCCATTTCGACACAAGCGATACCGCTCATCACGATCTCGCCGGAACGTCCATAGTCACCGAATTTCATGCGATGGACTAGAGACTCAATGTCGAACGGATCACTCCCCAACACGTGGTTCCGTTCGGCTTCCGCCAGGTAACCGATGAGCGCTTGCGTGTGACTCAGCATTCGAGTCTCACCAATACCCACGAGGCCATCGTCCGTAAAAATCTGGACGAAGGTCAAGTCGCGCCAAGGCGTACCGACCACATGGGTTGTCATTTTGCTTATTTTCATCTCTTCACTGTCCTGATCTCAGTCGCGATGGGGCGACAACGAGGATTGTGTCGTCATTGCATCAAGTTCTTGCTGGTCAAATCGATGGTCCACGGGCGCGACCTTATGAATCGTCCTACTCACGAGAAGGCGAAATGACTCGGCAGCGGTAATGAAGGATCATCGAAACCTGACATGGGTGCCGGAGCACCACCCAAGCGTTCGACAATGTCGAGAGCCAACCGCGCCCGTCGGACTCGCTCTCGACCGGTCGCTATTGCCATTTCATCTAAATGCCGGCCAACCGGATACAACGACGGTGCATTTCTCAACCCAAATTTTAAATAGATTGGTGCGGCGACCCGTATGAGTTCCGGAACGTCGTAATGGCGCACAAAACCACCCATATCGTCAGGTGACTCAACGTACATGTCCAATGAAACTGGCGATGCGGAACGCAATCCAGAGAGTTGACCAATCGAGAGATCGCTGGGCACGTTGATGGAATCTCCTCCTAAGCCTGCGAAGACTTTTAGGGCCATCGGATTGACCGGACCGACCAGGACACTGACCTTGAAGCGAAAGTCCGCCGGAAGAACCCCCGCGACTCGAAGTTGATGGCCCGCCCACAGCACACCTTCGTCGGCGACGAGGACATTGCGTACGCCGAGATCTGCGGCGCGGCGCATCTCCTCGAGGCATTGGCCGAGTTGTTCGATTCCCCGCGCCCGAGGTCCCGCACCGCGGGAGGACGACACGGCTGCGGCTCCGATATCCCAATGGCCCCGCGGACCGAGAAACAGGCACACCTCGACTGCAGACTCTTCTCCGAAGGCGAGCATGGACGTAATCTCATCGTCGGTGAGCATCATGACTCCACTTCCCTGACTAATGCGATGGAGCGGAACGTCTAGCTTTTTTGCCTCGTCAACCACGGCACGCATAGGTCCCAAACCTTCAACAGAAGGAATTTCAATTCGCCAAGCACCCCCATCCGGGAATCTTTCAAGTGAAGTCGGTGGAGACGTTCCTCGCTCAAGGCCGAGCGATGACAGTTCACTGGCGCCCGCTAGTAAATCAATGGACATTTTCAGATTCCTCTCAAGTCCTGGATGCAAATTTTCACATTGGATCGAGCAAGGTTTTCTCTTTGATCAGCACCTTGCGTCGCGACTTGACGCGCACGTGTGAAGGCACTCAAGGGATGGCAATCGTCCGGTTGCGTACTTCTTTTAACATCAGACATCTGATGTTATCACTTGGAGTCGCCCAATTTCGGTGTGGTTGTCGATTTCGGCTGTAGACATCTCGGCGGTAGCGCCGAATTAGTCGAACACACTTTGAATCCGGCTCGAAACGATCCAGCGTTGCGCGATGAGCAGGACCAGGATCACTGGTGCCGCGTTTAACAGCAGCAAGAGGGCTTCGGCTGATGGTGACAGGGCCAGTTGCAACTGAAAATTTTGATAGTAGTCGCCATACGTTGGTCCCCCCATCAGTTGTTGTGCGATGCCCAGCGACAACGGGAAGCGGCCGCTGACGTTGTTCACTCCGAACATCACCCACGGCAGGAAGTAGTTCGTCCAGCTCGCGATGAAGTCAAACACCACGACCAGCCCGATGATCGGCGTAGAGAGGGGGAGCACCACGCGACGGAATGCCTGCCACTCGGTGCAGCCGTCGACCCGTGCCGCGGCGAGGAGTCCGTGGACGTTCGGGGTATTAAAGAAGAGGTACGTGATGTAGACGCCAAACGGGAAGAGACCGTACGGCAAGATCACGACGAGCGGGTTGCCGAGAAGGTGGACTGCGTTGGCCTCGAGATACAACGGGAGCGCCAGAGCGTTGCTGGGTATCAGCATCGCGATCATTGTCCCCAGCAGCAGCGGTCGTCGACCAATGAAGTCAATCGTGGCGAGCCCGTAACCGGCCGGGATCCCGAGGACCACGGCGATCAGGACCCCGGTGCACGAATAAAAGGTTGAGTTCTCCAACCAGGTGAAGGTCTGTCCCGCGTCGAATGGTTGGAGCAACAGCCAAAGGATCGGCACGAGGAAAAAGATCCCCGAAATCGCTAACACCGCCCAGACGAACAGCCGAGACTGCGGGCGCAACCCTTGATGCCATGGACGCTCGGTCTGGGCCACTCAATCCTCGCTCAAAAGTCTTGTCCGAAAGACGAGCAGACCGGCGCAGACCATGGCGATTCCCAGCAGGTCGACAGAAATTGCGGCGGCGTAGTTGAAGTTGTCGCTCACGAACGCAAGCGACGTCGCGAGCTGGTTCGGGGACCAGGCATTGCTTACGAGGATGCCGCGAGTTGTCTGACTGAAGAGCTCGGGTTCGGCGAAAAGTTGGGTCCCGCTAGCAAAGGAGACGATCAGCATGTACACGATCCACTTCTTGATCAGTGGCAGTTTGACGTGTAGCGCAGTTTGGACTGGGCCTGCGCCGTCCAGCGCGGCGGCCTCGATGACATCCCCAGAAATGTTTGCGAGAGCGCCATGGATCACGAGGATCCAAGCACCGGCGCCGGTCCAAAATGCGATGAGCGCGAACACGATCGGCTGGTTGCTTGGAATCAAGGAGGCACCAAAGGTCTTGTAGCCCAGCGCGCGAAGCACGAAATCCCACGGGCTCATCCCAGGTTGCAACATGAACAGCCACACCAACACCCCGGCCGAACCCGCGAATGCTGCGGGCACGTAGAAGAGGAATCGAAATGTCGCACTAGCTCTCGCAGAGAGGGTATTAATTAACAACGACACCCCGATCACGGCCACGACGAGAGCGGTCAACCAAATCGCTATGAATTCCCCGATGTGCTCGAAAGCCGGAACGAAGCGAAAGTCGTGGTAGGTGTTGATGAAGTTCGTCAAGCCGGAGAAGTGACCAGAAAAGGAAGTGAATGCCAACTCGAGTGCGTACGCAACTGGCCCAATAGCAACAATCACGAGCAACGCGGCGTAACCCCCGACAAATAAATAGCCGGCTCGCGATCGACGGCGCACGCTCGTGTGCCCTGTCCGTCCGATGCGACTCTTCAAACCGTCCGCTACCGATTCACAAGTAACGCGCCCTCAATGGACATGTTTCCAAATAACATCAGACATATGATGAATACTACAACGCCTCCTCGGCGCGCCAGCAACTTTTGAGACCTCCGCGAAAGGAGTTTGGCAATGATTAGCGGTCAGAAATTCTGTTGACGTAGACCGTGCCGTAGTCCGATCGGGCCTGTTGACCCGTGGTCACCGCATTGCCGAAATCCATCGAAGTAATCACTAACGACTCTAAGGACCTCAATGAAGCGACAGATTCCTCACCCGCGGGACTTCGCGCCGCTCTTAAGGGTCCGCACGCCTCAGATCAATACTCAGAGGCGCCGGCTCGAGAGAGCACTCACCGTATGGGACCTTCGAGACATCGCAAGACGTCGCACTCCAAAGGGACCATTTGACTACACGGACGGCGCCGCTGATGGCGAGCTCTCACTATTTCGCGCTCGCCAGGCATTCGAAGATATCGAATTCAATCCGGGGATTCTGTGCGATGTTGCCAATGTCGATATGTCGTCAATCGTCCTCGGAAGGCCCGTTGCGCTACCCTTTGGCATCGCACCGACCGGCTTCACTCGAATGATGCACGCCGGAGGCGAAGTTGCGGGAGCCCGCTCCGCTGGGGCCGCCGGAATACCCTTCACGCTTTCGACCTTGGGTACGACGACCATTGAGGACGTCAAGTCGGCCAATCCCAGTAGTCGCAACTGGTTTCAGCTCTATATGTGGAAGGACCGCGACCGTTCGCAAGCCCTCATCGAACGAGCAGCGGCGGCTGGCTACGACACTCTCCTCGTCACCGTTGATGTTCCGGTGGCGGGCGACCGATTACGAGACGTTCGAAACAGACTTACCGTTCCTCCCCAATTGACGCTGAAGACGGTTCTTGCTTCCATGTCCAAGTGGGAATGGTGCTTCAACTTTCTCACTACCGAGGCACTCGCGTTTGCTTCGCTCAATAGTTGGGAAGACACGGTCGCCGACCTTCTCGACACGATGTTTGACCCTTCGGTTACGTTCGAGGACCTCGCCTGGATTAAGGGTCTTTGGCCGGGGAAATTAGTGGTCAAGGGTGTGCAGACTTTGGTTGACGCCAAGAAACTCGCGGCACTGGGCGTTGACGGGATAGTCCTGTCGAACCATGGCGGGCGTCAACTCGACCGGGCTCCCGTACCATTCCACTTGTTG
>Ga0208849_1001351_pt1 | contig 17393 bp, 17 predicted proteins | sample NGESurdeep072012_10_FD_184470 | JGI IMG/M metagenome (GOLD analysis project Ga0208849, IMG submission 184470) | Arctic peat soil microbial communities from Barrow, Alaska - NGEE Surface sample 53-3 deep-072012 (SPAdes) | ecosystem: Environmental > Terrestrial > Soil > Wetlands > Peat ...
CCGGCACCACCCAGCCCGTCGCCACCGTCGCCGACGCGCTGCGCATCGCCAAGGACGACATCGGCTTCCCCGTCGCCGTCAAGGCCGCCGGCGGCGGCGGCGGCAAGGGCTTTCGCGTCGCGCTCACCGAGGACGAGCTCGAGGGCGCGTTCGAGGGCTCCAGCCGCGAAGGCGAGAAGTTCTTCTCCGACGCCACCGTCTACCTCGAGCGCTACCTGCACGACCCGCGCCACGTCGAGGTCCAGGTGCTCGCCGACCGCCACGGCAACGTCATCCACCTCGGTGAGCGCGACTGCTCGATCCAGCGTCGCCACCAGAAGGTCATCGAGGAGTCACCCGCCCCCGAGTGGGTAGTCACGCCCGAGATCCGCGAGCGCATCGGCAAGATCGGCGTCGACGCCGCCAAAGCCGTCGACTACGTCGGCGCCGGCACCATCGAGGGGCTCTTCTCCGCCGCCGACGGCAAGGAGCCGGAGTACTTCTTCCTCGAGATGAACACGCGCGTGCAGGTCGAGCACTGCGTCACCGAGATGACCACCGGCATCGACATCGTCAAGCAGGGCATCAAAGCCGCCGCCGGCGAGCCGCTCTCCTACGCGCAGGACGACGTCCAGCTGCGTGGGCACGCGATCGAGTGCCGCATCAACGCCGAGGATGCCTCCAAGAACTTCGCCCCCGCGCCCGGCAAGATCGGCGTCTACCGCGAGCCCAGCGGGCCCGGCGTGCGCGTCGACTCCGGCGTGCAGGAAGGCGGCGAAGTCTCGCCCATGTACGACCCCATGGTCGCCAAGCTGATCGTCTGGGACGCCAACCGCGAGCAGGCCACCAAGCGCATGCTGCGCGCGCTCTCCGAATTCGAGATCGGCGGGCTGAAGACGCTCATCCCGTTCCACCAGGCGCTGCTGGCCACCGAACAGTGGGCACGCGGCGAGACCTGTCGCGACCTGCTCGAGGACAAGCAGTGGCTAAAGACGCTCGCCTTCCCCACCGCCCCGCCCGCGAGCGCTGACGGCGAGGAGGAGGCCGAGAAGGTCGAGCAGACCTACGCCGTCGAGGTCTCCGGCAAGCGCTTCGACGTGCGCGTCATCGGGCCCCCGTTCGCCGGCGGCGCAGGTGGTGCCGCCGCCTCCATGAATGGCAGCGGCGCAGGCGGCGCGGCGCGCAAGGCGCCCAAGCGCGGCGAGCGCAAGTCCTCCAGCGGCGGCGGGCCGGACACGCTTCCCTCCCCCCTCCAGGGCAACATGTGGAAGGTCCTCGTCAAGCAGGGCGACGAGGTGCAGGAGGGGCAGCTGCTGTGCATCATCGAGGCCATGAAGATGGAGAACGAGATCACCGCGCACAAGGCCGGCAAGATCGTCGAGCTGCCCATCGCCGAGGGCGCGCCGATTCAGGCCGGAGCGCCGATCGCAACGATCGTCTCCGCCGACGCCCCCGCCGGCTAGCGTCCACACTGGTAGCGCTACCCGAGGCTCACGGGTTTTGTTGTTCGATTGTGCGCAAGGTGCGCGATGGTCTCTACGCGAGCGCGCTGACGTTCTCGGCGTGAATCCGTCGCTGCTGGCGCGAACGGCGGCTCGCGGGCAACTCGGTCTCGGCGCCACGCTCGAGCAGCTCGCGCAGGTAGTCCGCGTCCTCCTCGAGCAGCGTCAGCGCACGCGTGGCGTCCATCGCCGGTCCGTGGCCGGGCACCACGTGCTCAGCCTGTGCGAGTAGCGGACGCAGACGCTCGAGCGTCGCGAGATACGCATCGATCGTGTTCGGATCGTTGAGGGCGGGGATCTCCACCGGCGAGACGTAATCGCCTGTGACCAGCGTTCGTGCCCACGGGATCGAGATGGCCATGCCGTCCACCGTGTGGCCGTCGGCGGGATGCAGCTCGAGCTCCGCGTCGCCGATCTCGCAGCGTCCCGGCACCGGCAACGCCTGCACAGCGCTGAGCGCGAGCGGTTGCGGGCGCTCGATCATGAGCTCTTCGTCGAAGCTGCGCAGCTCGCGTTGAGCCTCGCCCGGAGAGCGCTGCAGCCGGTTGGCGGTGCTCTCCGCGCAGCCCAACGGCACCCCTGGGAAGGCGAGCGGGCCGAGGACGTGGTCCCAGTCGCCGTGCGTCGCCAGCAGGCCGCTCGGAGCCGAGAAGTGCGCCTGCCCGAGCAGCGCCGGCAGCGCGTCGAGCTCGTCCGGCAGCACCGGCGAGTCGATCACGAACACCTCGCCCTCCATGGCCTCCGCGTCCTCGCCAACGGCGCCGCGCACGATCACGCAGTTGACCTGCAGCAGCGCGCTCGTGACGACGATCACGTCGCGGTGCAGCGTTACGGCTCGCACGCGCGGGAGTCCGCCTAGGAGATGCCGAGCAGCTTGGCGGCCTCTTTGAGGTTCGGCACCTCGGCCGTCGGCTTCTTCTGCGAGGAGTCGAGCGTCTCCTTGTTGCGGTTGACCCAGATCACCGGCACGCGCGCTTTCACGCACGGCGCCACGTCGTGGTAGTGGCTCGCCGCCACGTGCACCCAGCCGCGCTTGCCGCCCATCCGCCTCGCGGCCTCCGTGAAGTGCGGCGGTTCGGGCTTGTACGAGCGCACCTGCTGCGCCGTCACGACCAGGTCGAAGTCGGTCGGGAGGTGCCGGCGGGTCTGCCCGAGCAGCTTGTCGTCGATGTTCGACAGCAGGCCCACTTTGTGCTTCTTCGCGATCTTCTGCAGCTGCGGGTTGGTCTCCTTGAACGGCGCCCAGCGCTGCACCGAGTCGGGCAGGAACCCCGAGCGCGACGGCTCCAGCGGCCACTCCAGGCGCTTGGCGATCTCGATCGCCGTGCGCCGCAGCACCTCCGCGTAGAGCTCGTAGGAGCCGCCCTCGATCTCGCGTGAGATCTCGTGGAACATCGGGATCAGGACGTTGCGGTCGATCTCCACGCCGTCGCGCGCGGCCTCCTTGGCGAACGCGTCGCAGATCCCGGTCTCCCAGTCGATCAGCGTGCCGTACACGTCGAAAGTGACGAAAGTGATGTTCTTCGGGATGGGCATCGGCGGGCATTATGCCGCGCCTGGCCTCCGGGACGCGGCGCGGCAGTCTCACGGGGCCTGGCTGCACGCGATCGCCCAGCTTGCGTTAGAGTCCCGCGCCGCATGGATCTGCTGGAGTATCAGGGCAAGCAGCTGTTCGCCCGCCACGGATTGAGGGTTTCCTCCGGAGAGGCGGTCACGAGCGTCGAGGACGCCATCAGGGCGGCTGACGCGGTCGGCTACCCGGTTGTGCTCAAGGCACAGGTTCTGATCGGCGGGCGCGGGAAGGCCGGCGGCGTCAAGCTCGCCGCCGACGCGAGCGAGGCGCGCGAGCACGCCGGCAACATCCTCGGCATGGACATTCGCGGACACACCGTGCGCACGCTGTGGGTCGAGCATGCTTCGGACATCGCGTCCGAGTACTACGCGTCGGTGCTGCTCGACCGGTCGGCCAAGCAGCCGCTGGTGATGTTCAGCGTCGAGGGCGGCGTCGACATCGAAGAGGTCGCCGAGAAGACACCCGAGAAGCTGATCCGACACCACGTCGACGCGCTCGCCGGCCTGTCGCGCGAGGAGGCCGTCGCGATCGCCACCGAAGGCGGCGCCGACGCCGACGTCGTCGAGGGCGTCGCCGACGCGCTCGTCGCGCTGTACGAGGTTTGGCTGCAGGAGGACGCGACGCTCACCGAGATCAACCCGCTGATCGTGACGCCCGAACGCGAGGTCAAGGCGCTCGACTCGAAGGTCTCGCTCGACGGCAACGCGCTGTACCGCCACCCCGAGAACCAGGGACTGTCCGACAGCGAGAACGAAGACCCGATCGAGCGCCGCGCCAAGGAAGAGGGCGTCCAGTACGTCAAGCTCGACGGCGACATCGGCATCCTCGGAAACGGCGCCGGACTGGTGATGTCCACCCTCGACGTCGTCGCCCAGGCGGGCGGCTCGCCCGCGAACTTCCTCGACGCCGGCGGCGGCTCAGACGCCGAGAAGATCAAGCAGGCCGTCGAGCTGCTGCTCGCCAACGACGCCGTCAAGGCGGTCCTGTTCAACATCTTCGGCGGCATCACCCGCGGCGACGAGGTCGCCAAGGGCCTGATCGCCGCGTTCGAGGAGATCAAACCGTCGGTGCCGTTCGTCGTGCGCCTCGACGGCACCAACGACGTCGAGGGCCGGCGCCTGCTGCAGGAGGCCGCGCTGCCCAACGTGTACGCCGCAAAGACCATGAACGAGGCCGCCGAGAAGGTCGTCGCGCTCGCGGCCGGGCGCGAAGTCGCCGACGTCGGAGCGCCCGCCTGATGTCCGTCCTGGTTGACGAGGACACGCGGCTGGCCGTCGCCGGCATCACCGGCCGCGAGGGCTCGTTCCACACGCTCAACAACCGCAGATACGGCACCAACGTCGTCGGCGGCGTGACCCCCGGCAAGGGCGGGCTCGACGTCGAGGGCATTCCCGTGTTCGACAGCTGGGAGCAGGCCGTCGCCGAGGTGCAGCCCAACACCGCGATGATCTTCGTGCCACCGCGCTTCGCCGCCGACTCGATCCTCGAGGCTGCCGCCGCGGGCGTCGAGCTGGTGATCGCGATCACCGAGGGCATCCCCGCGCACGACGAGCTGCGCGTCTACAACACGCTGAAGCGCGACGGGGTGGGCGGGCATTCAACAAGGCTGATCGGGCCGAACTGCCCCGGCATCCTGTCACCGGGCAAGGCCAACGTCGGCATCATCCCCGCGTCGTTCTTCAAGGCCGGCAGCGTCGGCGTCGTATCGCGCTCGGGAACGCTCACCTATCAGATCGGTAACGAGATCGCCCAGGCCGGCGTCGGCTGCAGCACCATCGTCGGCATCGGCGGCGACCCCGTGCCGGGCTCGTCGTTCGTCGACGTGCTCGAGCTGTTCGAGGCCGACGAGGAGACCGAGCTGGTCGTGCTCTCCGGCGAGATCGGCGGCTCCGCCGAGGAGGAGGCCGCCGAGTACATCGCCGAGAACATGAGCAAGCCCGTCGTCGCCTACATCGCCGGCTTCACCGCACCCGCCGGAAAGCAGATGGGCCACGCCGGCGCGATCGTCTCGGGCAGCGCCGGCACCGCCGCCGCCAAGGCCCAGGCGTTCGAAGCCAAGGGCGTGCGCGTCGGGCGCACCCCCACCGAGACCGCCCAGATCGCCGTCGAGGTCCTCGGCGGCGCACCGCTCGCCGCTTCCTGAGCCAACCGCCGCGCCGGCGGCCGCTACGCTACGCGGCCAATGGATCAAGAGGTGGCGCGAACGCTGGGCGAACTCGAACGCAAGCTGCGCGAGCTGGAGCGCACCCTGCACGCGATGAGCGCCGCCGAGCCGCCGGAAGCGGGCGCTGAGCTGCCACAGCCAAGCGGCGAGCCGAGCGGCGAGCCGTTCGGCGAAGGATTCGACGCCGGCGAGCGCCCACGAAGCGAGCCGCCCGGCGGTGGCTGGAGCAGGATCGTCGATGAGACCATCGAGCACTCCGACGTGCCCGCTCCCGCCCCGGTCCCCGCGCCGGCCCCGGCCTCCGCGCCGGCGCGCGTGTCCCCGCCCGCGGGCGCGCCGTGGCCACCCAGAGCTCCGCTACCTCCCGGCAGCGCGCCGCCGCCGACGCGCACGCCGGCATCACCCGGCGGACCGCCCGAGCGAGTGCCTGAGGGATCCGGCCGCCGGCAGACGGGGCGTGCGGCGCAGGCTCCCGGCGCCGCCGAGCTGCTGCGCTTCCGCGAACGGCTCGAGCGGGCGGCGCGCGAGCTGACCCATGACTACGACGAATTGCTCGGACGCCTAAGCTACGCCGCTGTGCCGAGCACCACCGGACCCACAATCTCCTTCGCACGGGGCGCACCGTCGCTCGACATCGTCGACGTCGACGGCCTGCGCGACGCGGCTGTGCGGGCGTTCGAGAGCGACCCCGCGGGCACCACCGCGTATGGAACCTCGATCGGCTACCCGCGGCTGCGCAGCTGGATCGCCGACCGTCATGGCGTCGAGCCTGAGCGTGTGCTGGTCACCAACGGCTCCATGCAGGCCGACGCGTTCCTGTTCGAGCAGCTCGTGCACGCAGGCGACGAGGTGGTCGTCGAGCGACCGACCTACGACCGCACGCTGCTGTCGCTGCGCGGGCGCGGTGCGCGCGTGCACGCCGTGCAGCTCGAGCCCGACGGCATCGACACCGACGCGCTTTCGGACCTGCTCTCGGTCGAGGGCGGCGCGGCGCGGCCAACGCTCGCGCACATCATCCCCAACTTCCAGAACCCGGCCGGCTACACGCTGTCCCTCGAGAAGCGCACGCGCCTGCTGGAGCTCGCTGCGGAGCACAGCTTCATCGTGTTCGAGGACGACCCCTACGTTGAGCTGCGCTTCAGCGGCGAGCCGCTGCCGACGATGCTGTCGATGGACCCCGAGCGCGTGGTGTACGCGTCTTCGTTCTCCAAGACCGTGTGCCCCGGCATCCGCGTCGGCTACCTCGTCGGCCCACCCGATCTGATCGCCTCGATCGCAAAGCTCGCGACCAACACCTACATCTCGCCAAACATGGTCGCGCAGTCGATCGTCTACGAGTTCTCCGCCTCCGGCGCGATCGAGCGCTCGATCGAGACCGTCAAGGCCGCGCTCGCCGAACGGGCGCAGGCGCTCGCCAACGCGCTGCGAAGCGAGCTGACCGACGCCGAGTTCGTCGTCCCGCAGGGTGGCTACTTCATGTGGGTGACGCTGCCCCAGGGAACCGACGTCAACGCCCTGTACGACGCCGCAGCCGAACGAGGCGTGTCGTTCGTCAAGGGCACCGACTTCATGCTCGACGGCGGCGAGAACGCGCTGCGCCTCGCCTACTCCGGCGTCACGCCCGAGCAGATCGACATCGGCATCGCGCGGCTGGCCGACGCCTACCGCTCGCTGTAGCGGCCCTCTGCGTGTTCACGGCGCGTCGAGCGCCGCCTCGACTTCGTCGTCGAGCTCGACCGTCAAAGGTGCATCGATCAGTTGCTCCTCGGTGGCCTCGATGCCAGCCGACGCGAGCGCGGCGATCAGGCCGTCCCAGGAGAGACGCGGCGGGCGGTGCTGACGCGGATCCTTGCCGAGCAGCCGGTCGATGGAGTCTTCGATGCCCGTGCGCGCCTCGTGGCCGCCCATGGCAAACGCCGCGCCCGCGTCGATCAGCCGGCCCGCGCCGTCTTCCGCCGACAGGCTGACCAGCAGATCGATGCGCTCGGGCGAGCGCAGATGCGCCATCCGCCGCGCGTACTCCTCCGGGCCCAGCGTGTCTCGAGCCTGCTCGACTATCGCTTCCTGCTCGTGCATTGGACGCAGCGTGACTGCCGCAAAGACGTGCCGAACAGGAGTCACGCCGCCCGCTCCCACGATCTGCCCACCGCGCCGTCAAGACCTCGCGGCCGCTCAGCCGGTGCCGGGGCTTGCGCTCGTGCCGGCGCCGGCGCCGGCGCCGGCGCCGGCGATCCAGGCGAGGATCGCACGCGAAGGCGCGATGACGGTGCCATCGGCCAGCTTCAGCGCCGGCAGCTTCGTGTCCCCCGTCTGCTCCTTCAGCTCCTCGCGCGAGCCTTTGCGCAGGAACGGGATCGGACTGCCGTGCGCGGCGACCACCTTCTCGTAGGGGATGTTCGCCGCGTGCAGCGCCTCCTGTACCCGGCGACACGGATGCACTCGAGGTCCCTCTTCGTCTCCGTGGCAAACGAACAGTGTCGGTGAGTCGGCCATCTGGTCCCCCATCGTCGTGTGTCTCGGGCCAGCTTACCCGCGCGCTCGCCCAACGGCCGTACTTGAGGCTCAGCGCCCGTAGCGCTGCCCCAGCACCAGCTGCTCGGGTAGCGCCGTGCGCGGCGGCGGCGAGGGGTCGGCGATCACCGACACGGTCTCGGCGACGCTGGCCGTGACGCCCAGACGCCGGCCGTCGGCGCTCTGCAGCTCGACGTGCTCTGGGCCGCGCTCTGCCATCACGGCCTCCATGCCGGGCTCGATGCCCGACGCCTTGAGGTAGTGCAGGAGATCCTCCGCCTCGTTCTCAAAACGCAGGATGCGCACCTTCGCGCCGACCTCGACGTCCGCGAGCGGCACGCCCGCGAGGCGCGCTCCGGCGACGATCGGATGGCCGTGCGGGCAGGTCTTGGCGTCGCCGATCGCCGCGAGCATCCGCTCCTCGAGCACCGGCGACATCGCGTGCTCGAGCCGCTCGGCCTCCTCGTGGACCTCGTCCCACGGCACGCCGAGGACGTCCGTCAGGAAGCGCTCGATCAGGCGGTGCCTGCGCACGATGCCCTCCGCGTGCTCGGCGCCGCTGCCGGTGAACGCGATCGCACGGTCTGAGCCGCGCGTGATGTAGCCGTCGCGCTCGAGACGACCGATCATCTCGTGGACGGTCGGCGGCGACAGCTGCATCGCGCGGGCGACGTTCGCGCCGGTCATCGGCAGCCCCGCCTCCTGCAGCCAGAACAGGCTCTGCAGGTACTCCTCCTCGGCGACGGTCGCCGTCGTGTGGCCCTCCTCGCCGCTCACGACGATGATGCTAGACGACGCTGTTCGCCGCTGACTCTCAGCTGTAGAGCTGCTCGTACGTGCACTCACGCGGCGGCTTGTCATCGCGCCAGCGGCGCAGCTTCGCGCCGTGACGGATGCGCCCCGCGGAGACATGGTCGAAATCGATCTCCACGACGAGCTCTGGCCGCAGGCCGACCCACTCGAGGTCCTTGCCAGCGCTCCAGCGACTCGGATCGGCCGAGCCGCTCTCGCCGGACTCGTACTCGGCCAGGAAGCCCACCAGCCGCTTCTTCTCGGCGGCGCTCAGACCGGAGCAGTGCCCGACGACACGCAGCTCCTCGCCGTCGTACAGGCCGAGGATCAGCGCGCCGACGGTGCCCGGCTCCTTGCCTGGCCGCCAGCCCACGAGGACCGCGTCGATCGTGCGCACGCGCTTGACCTTCGCCATCCCCTTGCGCTCACCCGGGCGATACGGCGCGGAGAGGCTCTTCGCGATCGCCCCCTCCGCGTGCGCGAGCCAGCGCTCGGCCTCGCCGGCGGTCGCGACGGTCTCCATCAGCTCGACCGGAGCGCGCGCGAACGCCTCGCCGCTCAGCAGTCGCTCGAGCGCGGCGCGGCGCTCCGCGAACGGCGCGTCCAGCAGCGAGTCGTGTTCGTGTGCGAGCAGGTCGAACGCGACATACACCGCGGGCGTCTCAGCGGCGAGGCGTTCGATGCGCGAGACCGCCGGATGGATGCGCTGGCCGAGCGCATCGAAGTCCTCGTGCCCGTCGGCGTCGCGCACCACGATCTCCCCGTCGAGCACGTAGCGCCCCGCGGGGAACGTCAGCTCGGGGAAGTAGCGCCCGAGCGTCTTGCCGTTTCGCGACTGCAGAAACACGTTCTCGCCGTCGACGAACGCGATGCAGCGAAAGCCGTCGAGCTTGACCTCATACGCGTAGTCCTCGCCCTCCGGCAGCTCCTTGCGCGAGAGCGCCAGCTGCGGCTTCACGGGCGGCGCCAGCGCCAGCGTCACGCGCCCTGCTCCTTGGCCTTGCGCGCGCGGCTTGGCTGCACGCGCGAGGGCTCGCCCTTCTGCTTGCGAAAGTGCGGCGGCCACGGCGCGTCGCCGAGACCGTCGCGCTCGTCGCGCGCGGCCAGCTCGAGCAGCCCGTCCAGGCGCCCCGCGTGCTCGTCGATCGACGCCGACGGGTCGCCGCGCTCACGCAGGCGCGCTGGCACGGTCTGCAGGCGCAGCTCCGCCGGCTCGACGTCTGGCACCTCGTCCCACTCGAGCGGACACGACACGCGCGCGTCGGGCACCGCGCGCACCGAGTACGCCGACGCGACGGTACGGTCGCGGGCGTTCTGGTTGTAGTCGATGAACACCCCTTCGCGTTCCTCCTTCCACCAGCGGCTGGTCGCGCGGCCGGGCATGCGCCGCTCGACCTCGCGCGCCAGCGCGAGCGCCGCGCGGCGCACTTCTTCGAAGCTCTCACGCGGCTCGATGCGCACGTACACGTGGATCCCGCGCGAGCCCGACGTCTTGGGATAGCCGCGCAGGCCATGCTCGTCGAGCACCTCGCGCACGCCCAGCGCCACCTCGCGCACCTCCGAGAACGCCACGTCGGGCTGCGGGTCGAGGTCGACGCGCAACTCGTCGGGATGGTCGAGGTCCTCTCGCCGCACCGGCCACGGGTTCCAATCGATCACGCCGAGGTTCACCCCCCACACGAGGTGCGCCGCGTCGTTGGGAATCAGCTCGCGCGCGTGGCGGCCGCTCGGGAACGTGACCGTCGCCGTCTGCAGCCACTCCGGCGCGCCGTCGGGCACCCGCTTCTGGAAGAACGGCTTGCCCGCGACGCCGTCCACCCAGCGCTTCAACACCGTCGGGCGCTCGCGCAGGTGGCGCACGACCGCCGCCTCACACTCGACGTAGTAGTTCACGAGGTCGAGCTTCGTGATCCCCGCGTCGGGGAAGAACAGCTTGCCGGGGTTGCTCACGCGCACCTCGTGCCCGCAGAGCTCCATCACCACGGGCTGCGCTTTCTCGGCTGCCATTGCTGGAAGGATGCCCGATCGTGACGCCACGCAGCGAGCGCCCGAGCACGAGGAAGCACCCCGACGCAATATCCGCGCCTGCCGCAGCGCCCGCGGCGAGTCGCGAGCGCCGCGTCGTCGGCGTCTCGTGGCGTCTGCTGATCGCGTGCGCGCCATTCGGGCCCCGGCTGCCGGACACCACGGTTGCCGGCGCGATCGCCCGCGGCGTCCAGGACGGCGGCCTGCCCGAGCCCGACGTCTGTGCGCTGCCGCTCCCGAACGAGAACGGCGAGGATGGCGAGCACATCCGGCGAGTGCTCCACGAGCTGGACTTCGACGAGCGCATGCGGCACGCGCGTGCCGTCGTCGTCGGAGTGGCGCGCCTCGAGGAGCGTACGTTGGCGGGCAGCGTCACGTTCGAGATCGCCACCCGAGCCCGTCAGGGAGGCGTGCCGGCCTACGCGGTCACCGCCGAGAACGCACTCGACTCGTTCGACGCGCGCATCCTCGACCTGCAGCTGATCCTCCAGGCGCGCAGCCGTGCGGCGCTGACGGCCATGGGACGCGAGCTCGCCAGGATCGTCTGAACAGCGCGCTCAGCGCTGGCAGCCCGGGCACCAGTAGGTCATGCGGTTGCCCTCGCCCTGACCGCGCTTGCGGATCTCCGTGCCGCATCGCGGGCACGGCAGCCCCGCGCGGTTGTAGACCGTGCGCGGACGCGCGCTCCAGCCCTCGCGGGCGGAAACGCGCATGTGCTCGCGGGCGAACTCGATCAGCGCGAGCGCCTCCTCGTCACTCACGTTCGCCACCGGCCGCCACGGATCGATGCCGACGGCGAAGCACGACTCGCACTTCCACTCGTTGCCGATGCCCGCCACGGTGCGCTGGTTGAGCACCGCGTCGCCGATCGGACGCCCCGGGTCCTCCGATCGCAGCCGAGCGAGGAACAGGCCGGAGTCGAAGTCCTCGCCCAGCACGTCCGGGCCGAGCGCCATCACGCGGGGGTCCGATCGCGTGCGCGCGTCGCTCCTCAGCTCGAGTACCGGGCCGTCGAACTCGACCACCTCCCAGCCGCCGTGGCGGAGCACCAGCCATGCTCGCCGACGCGCGCGCTGCCAGCGCTCGCCCTCGCGGTGGACGTCCCACGCGCCGGTCATGCGCAGGTGCGAGTGCAGCGTGAGGCCACCGTCGAAGCGCAGGAACAGGTGCTTGCCGCGTGCATCCACCGCGCGCACCGCGCGACCCGCCAGCCGCTCGGGCCAGCGGTCGTGCCGGTGGCGTGGATGCGGCGTGATGATCTCCTCCGGCACCTGCCCCTCGAGCACCGCGCGGATGCGCGTCGCGGCGTAGTGGATCGTGTCGCCCTCGGGCATGCGTGCACGATCGCAGAGGACCGCGCCGCCGCGGGCGTCGCGGTATGACTGCCACCAGGCGCGATCGCTACGCTCGCCCAGCGCATGGCAACCGAGTCCGAGCCCCAGCCCGCCGGCCGCCCCCAGCGCGTGCGCGCGCTGTCGCCGCCGGGACGTCGCGCGACCGTGATCGGCGCCGGGTCATTTGGTACCGCGCTGGCGGTGCTGCTCGCGCGCGGGGGGCTGCGTACGACGCTGCAGACACGCACGGACGAGCAGGCGACGCTGATCGATCAGGCACGCGAGAACGTCCGCTACCTGCCGGGCGTGCAGCTGCCCTCCGCGCTGCGCATCGAGCCTGCCTCCGTGGGCGTTGCGCGGGCGGACTACGTGTTCCTGGCGGTGCCCTCGCACGGGCTCGGCGCCGTGATCGACCGGCTCGGCGCGTCGGGACTGGGCAGGCGCACGGCGATCGTGTCGGTCGCCAAGGGACTCGTGCCTCCCGACGGGCGACCGCCGACGAGCGTCCTCAGCGCGAGCTTCGGCCCCGACCGGGTCGCGTGCGTCGGCGGCCCCGCGCACGCCCAGGAGATGGTGCACGCGGGTGCAGCGCTGGTGGCGGCGTGCGCGGAGGAGGAGCTCGCGCGCTCGCTCGCCCAGGTGTTCACGCGTGCCGGCGTCGTGTGCGAGCTGTCCAACGACCCCGTCGGCGTAGAGCTCGCCGGGGCTGCCAAGAACGCCGCCGCGCTCGCCGCCGGCGCCACCGAGGCGCAGGGACTGAACGCCGCAGGCGCCGCCGCCGGTCACATCTTCGCCGAGGTGTGGCGCTACGCCGACGGGCTCGGCGCGCGACCGGAGTCGATGATCGGCCTCGCGGGCGCCGGCGACCTGGTCGCGACCGCGCTCGCACGCGAGAGCCGCAACCGCCGCGCCGGCGAGCTGCTTGCCGCCGGCGTGCCAGCCGCCGAGATCCCCGAGCAGATCGGCCAAGCCGTCGAGGCGCTCGAGTCCGTGCCGCTGCTCGCCAGAGCGCTCGAGTCAGCCGGGGTCGCAGCTCCGGTCACGAGCGCCCTCGCACGCCTCATCGCCGGCGAGCTCCCGCTCAACGACTGGGTCGCGCTCGTGCGCGCCACGGTGCCGCCGCCCGCACTCTGGCGCAGACGGCCAACACCCGGTTTCTGGCGGCGGGTGTGGGAACGGATGGCAGGGCGGTAGGAGCGGTCGGCATGGGCATTCCTCGCAGGAGCGGCGATCTCATGTTCCACGCACTAACAGCGAGTCGGTTGCGAGCTCGAAGGGCTCGCTCGTCTCCTTGGGCGCGCGGTTACGTTGGATGCGCCGCCGCTCGTCAAGCAGAACCGGTTCTGCGACGTAGTGGCGCCCGCGCGTCTGGCCGATGGGGCTAAGGAGCTTGCTATCGACCAACGCTCGGAGATCGCGACTAGCGCTCTGCCCAGAAATCGTTTCGCCCGCGGTTATCTCCATAATCATCTTGTAGGTGCTGTGCGTCAGACGCATGCCATAGGCGGCCTCGGCTAGGGCGCCTATGGTGCGCTCCGGAAGACCGCGCTGTTGCGCGATCTGTGTGCAGGCATCGTAGAGCCGCTCAGTCTCCTGGACCCGACGAAGCTGCGTTCTCGCCTGGTAGTAGTGCGCCCTCAGGCAGTACCTGAGCCACAACCGCGCGTCGTTTTCTGGGTGCCATTGCCCTTTGCCGACTTCTCCCAGTACCTCGTAGTAACTCTCGGTATTGCGTCCGAGATACTCCTCGATGCTCGAGAAAACCGGCGTCCTGATCTCCTCGCGAGCGAGGACAAGCGTCTGGAGTGCACGCGCCATGCGGCCATTGCCATCCCTAAACGGATGCACCATCACGAGATTGAGATGCGCCATTGCTGCTCGGGCGAGCACCGGCGCATCGCTGTCTTCCAGCTCGGTGATCGCGGCGGCGATCAGCCCAGGCACCTCATCGAATGGCGGCCCTTCGTAAGTCTGCTCACCCGTTGACTCGCGGACGACATAGATCTCGCCGGGGCGCCAGCGTCCGGGGTCCTTGTCTAGTCGATGCTTCAGCATCATGAAGTGCAGCGATTTGAGCAGCCCAACGTCCACTTTGGCATCCGGGTCTTGGGCAATCTGCAGCACATACGTCATCGCATCCCGGTAGCCAGCGAGAGCCAACCGTGTCTCTTCGTCGGCGGTTAGCGTGGGCTCGTCATCAACCGCAGCGATGACATCGTCCAGACTGGCGTCATATCCCTCGATGCTGTTGGAGCCTTGAACGGCTCGCGCGAAGGACATCCGGCGTAGCGTCCCGTACCACCGGCGTGGCTCAGGGTCGATGTAGTTGCGCAGCCGGTCGCGCAGTTCGTCGATCATCCCCAGCACCTCGATCTCGACCGGCTGCAGTGCTGGGGTCTGGTAGACGGAGTTCATGATAAAAGCATTCTATCATTCCATCGCCCCGGATGCCAGAATGTATCTATCATTCTTTCCACCGCCACGAGACCTCGAACTTCGTCTACCTCAAGATCGGGACGGCACCGCCAGAACGCGCACCCCAGCGATGGCCGCTGGGTCAGACTGACCCTCTACCAAGTCGGCCGTATATCTATGGTATAAACGCTGTAGATACCATAGAGCACACTAGCCGCAAAAGGAGAACAAAACCCCATGGCACGCACACGTCCCGGAGAAGTCGACCCCGTCAAAGGGCTGTCGCTCGACCCCGACGAGTTCCTCGAGCAGCAGTCCAGGCGAGAGAAGGCGCTGCGCATGCAGGACATGATCAGGCCCGGACGCACCACTCCGATCGCCGTGCGCTTCGACCAGTTCACGCTCACTCGCCTCAAGGCGCTCGCCGCGCTGCGCAACACCGGCTACCAGACGCTGCTCAAGGAGTTCGTCGTCGAGCGCCTCTACGAGGAGGAGAAGCGCGAGGGCATTATCTAGACGATTTAGACCTCGCAGCCCGCCTGAACCAGGGCAGAAGCTCGAAGTTTGGGTCATTAAGAGCTCATCTTTAGATCAATAGTTGTTAAGATAGATGCTGTAATGTCTGCTGCTCTCGGAAAGAACCCATTCCGTCCAGGCGTCGGGACGAAGCCTCTATACCTGGCGGGCAGGGACCAGTCGTTGCGACGTTTCAGGTCCGTCATCCGAGCAGCGCCTGAGCAGCCCGCGAACATGCGGCTTACCGGCCTACGGGGCGTCGGCAAGACCGTCCTTCTGGGCGAGTTCCGCGCAGTCGCGCAAGAGCTTGATTGGGCGGCGGCATTCTTGGAGCTTCAGCCCGGCCACAATACGGACGACGCTGTGTCGGCGGCCATGGCAGCGGCGCTCAAGGCCACACGGGAGGAGGTATCTCGGGTGGAGCGCCTCAAGAGCGCCGTAGGAGGCGCGGCGCGCAAGGTGGGGACACTTGGCGTCGAGTGGGGAGAGTTTCGTATGACCTACGAGCCTGGCGCCAGCCCCGCGCGGGAAGACTTGTCTCGAGCACTGTTCGAGACGGTCGAGAACGTCGTCTCGCACGGCAAGGAGGGCCTCATGCTCCTGCTCGACGAGGTCCAGGTAATCCGCGACGAGACCCGCGGGGGTGGACAGCATCCCCTGTCCTTGCTCGTCGCCGCCGTTTCGTCGCTTCAGAAGGCCGAATTGCCAATCGGAATGGTGCTTTGCGGACTGCCGACCCTCACCGGCAATCTTCTCCGTGCGCGTTCCTATACGGAGCGGATGTTCCGTGGCGAGGAGATCGGGTCGCTCGGACCCGACGACGCGAAGGACGCCCTCGTCAGGCCGCTGGCCGATTCTCCCGTAGCCCTCGATTCGGGGCTCGCCGAGCGGGTCGTCGAGGAAGTGGAGGGCTATCCATACTTCCTGCAGCTGTGGGGCGCCGAGCTCTGGGACGCCGCTGACGTGATCGGAGTCGATCGCTTTAGCGAGCAGCTCCTCGACGCCGTCCGTCCGGAGATCTACCGCCGCCTCGACCTTGATTTCTACGATCCTCGCATCGCAACCCTCACCCCTGCCGAGCAGGACGTGTTGCTCGCGAGCGCCGACTGCGACTATCCGCCGCTCGTGGTTGCCGATCTGAACGCCGCGATCAGCAAGACCCCCGGGAACGTCAACGTGCTCCTCGGGCGTCTTGTTGACAGCGGCGTGCTCTACCGGATCCGCAAGGGGCAGTACGAATACACCGCGCCCAAGTTCAGAGACTTTCTGCTGCGACGGGGGGACAACGCCAGCCAGGCTTCGTTGTTCGGTCGGAGCACCTAATATCGCCGCGGCGCACCGGAGCTGTCGGTCCCCGCGCCATCAGGGCGTGCCATCAGCGTGCTGACGACCGCCTCGTAGACGCCGGGGCCGTGGCCCGCCTCGGTCACACGCGCGTTCGCGTGAGCGCGGGTCCTCTCTCGAATCGACGGATCGCGCTCGACCGCGTTGGCGACCAACCAGAAGACGTCCACCTCGGTGGCGCACTCGAGATCCTCGCGCGAGTCGCCCACCGCGAACGTCTCCGAGCGCTCGTAGCCGCGCATCCTGCGATGCAGCGCAACCGCGCCGGCCTTCGAAGCGCCGGCCGGCACCAGGTGATAGCCGCGCACGTGCGGGAGCGCCGCCAGCGCGGGCGAGCGCCGGTTGACGACGCCGTTGTCCACCAGCCGCAGGTTCTCGTGACCGTTCTCGGCAAGCACACGGTCGACATCGAAGGCGTCGACCAGGCCGCGGAACAGGTGCGAGACCTCGCGCTGGACGTGCCAGGGCTCGTGGTACTCGAGGCGTCCAGCGTAATGCTCGAGCAGCAGCGCCGGCGCTCCCGAGCGCTCGATCTGCTCGGCGATCGTCAGCTCGCCCGGCAGGAGCTCACCCGTCAGCCAGTGCTCCTCGCCGTCGAGCACCACGCACGCGCCCGCCTCGAAGATGTAGGAGGACTGGCCCAGGAGGCGCGCGTCCTCCATCACCTGCGCGCGGCGCCTGCCCGACATCAGCACCACCTCGACGCCCGCGCGCAGGCACGCCTGCACGGCACGCACGCCGTCGATCGTCACGTTGCCCTCGCCGTCGTGGAGCATCGACGCGCCGCGCCCGAGCAGCGTGCTGTCCAGGTCGAGGTACAGGCAGCGCGCCCGACCGGCGTTGCCCGCCTCGCCCGGCCGCTCCCCTGCCGGGATCCGCTCCCCCGCCGGCCCGCTCACGCGACGCTCACGCGGGCCAGCGGAGGACGTTCCACCGGCGCGAGCTCGAGATCGCCTGCCACGCCCTCGGCATCCACCAGGCGCCCTTCCTGGCTGAGCCTTCGCGCGATCGTGGCGAGCACGGTCAGCGCCATCGGCGCGAGCGCCGACAGCGGCTGGTGGCGGTTGCGGTGCTCGTCGAGGTCCACCTGCGCCATCCCGTCGAGGCCCAGCTTGCGCCACACGTCGATCAGCATCGCGATCTCGACGCCGTAGCCGGTGGCGAACGCCAGCCCTTCCAGCGTCTCGCGCCGCGCCGCCACCTCACCGGCGAGCGGCTGGCGCACACCGGCGAGCTCG